>Ga0208277_1000620_pt1 | contig 20738 bp, 14 predicted proteins | sample ETNtaG_5_FD_185782 | JGI IMG/M metagenome (GOLD analysis project Ga0208277, IMG submission 185782) | Marine microbial and viral communities from oxygen minimum zone, Eastern Pacific Ocean - ETNP201406SV205 (SPAdes) (version 2) | ecosystem: Environmental > Aquatic > Marine > Oceanic ...
CATCACACCGATGGCGATACCGGCGGAACCAAGAAGAACAAGCCAAAGAGGAATAGGGGCTTGCTCTGCCAACTGAAGTTCGGGGTTTGAGAACACGTCCCAAACGGCAGCCATTGGCCCGATAGCATTGGAACGGTCGTTTGCTCCGTGTGCGAAAGCGACGTATGCGGCAGTAATGATTTGCAACCAAACAAAGATGCGCTCTACGCCCTTGAAGCCACGAACTTCTTCTTCGATGTTAACGCGGCGGAGGACAATGTAAAGCACAAGGCTTGCAAGTGCACCAATACACGCTGCAAGAAACAAAGCGTTGAGTGGAAGCCATGCATTTTCCGCGTAGGGATTGAAGACACCATTTTCCTTTGCAGGTAACCAGTTTGATTTGTCAATCCAGCCGTTTGAATGTGCTCGAGAAATAAAACCCTTGAGCGCTTTGAACTGTAGAGCGAGGCCCAGAACAAAAAATGTGGGGAAGGCAAGAATAGGAGCGAGCCACTTTGACCGAGATACTGGGTCGTCGTTATCCAATACTGTTTTCTTGATAATCATGTATGAAAAGAAGGCGAGGAGGGCGCCCATCAACGGGCTTGCAACCCAGGACATGACAACTTGACCAACTTTCTCCCAGTTGATGAGTTCCATTTCCCACTTGACTTCAAGGACCAATCCAACGCCGATGATTCCTCCGATAATTGAATGCGTGGTGGAGACGGGTAGCCCCATACGTGTCGCGATGGTCAACCATGTAGCGGCCGCCATCATTGCTGCAATGAATCCAAGAGCGATATCTTGGGACAAGAGGGCGTCGGTAACAACTCCATCATCATTGAACGGCACGACAAGAATACCCTTTCGGACCGTGTCAGTGACTGCATCGCCAGCAAAAAATGCTCCAGCGAATTCAAAGATCGCTGCAATGACCACCGCTTGTTTGAGTGTTAGCGCTCGTGAACCAACAGAGGTCCCCATAGCGTTTGCGACATCGTTTGCTCCAATGTTCCATGCCATATAGGCACATACAACGATTGACAACCCAATTAAAATGAGGATGAGGGGGTCCATGTTTGCATCCATAGAATATTGGTACTTATACGAGATGATGTATAATCTATATAGATGTATGGTGAGGAGAGTGCATGCCTCTCGGACCTGGCGACCATGAAGTGCGGAAATTACAGGCTACTGGCGGCAGTACATTCACCCTCAGTCTACCAAAGCCATGGATTGTAAAAAATCAGCTCGAGCCAAGGGATTCTCTCCGTGTTGATTGGAGGCCAAGCGGCGCGTTGCGGATTACTCCTTTGGACCACGCAGTAAATATCGATCAACAAATCTATTTCAATTTTGAGCTGCTTCCTGAAAACAGCCTTCACGACCACCTCATGGGAGCCTACATTTCCGGGGCTGACTTTATTCAAGTGTCGTTTGAACCGAAAAGCAAGCAAGCACTGAAGCATTCAGTTCGTAGATTCCTTCGCTCCACACGCGGCTTTGAGATCATGGAAGAAGGGGAGGCGAAGGTTGAGTTGCGATGTTTGCTCAATGCAGCCGATATGCCACTTCATGCAAGTTTGAATCGGATGTACCTTCAAGTCACCTCGTTGATGAGAGACATCATTACCGTTTTCGATGGAGAAGATGAGGAGTTCATTTCTGATGCTGAAGAACGTGAAAGCGAGGTTGATGCCCTTCTTTATCTCATCGAACGACAGGTGCGGATCTTGCTTGACTCACATTTGGTGGCTACAAAACTGAATTTAACCCGTAGCCAAGCGCTTGAATATGCAAATTTAGCAAGGTGTTTGGAGCGAATGATGGACCATGCTTTCACCATAACTCAACACATGACGGAATACCCCGTGATGATCAAAGAAATGTCAAAGACAAGTCTTGTTGAGTGCATACCCAAATGGCAAAACTACCTCAAAGAGTTGATGATCAACATCAGAACTCGTGATTCCGTCCGAATTGAAGAAGCCCGCCACCATCTGAAAGAATTACAACGAACACTATTGCAATATGAACACGAACTCTTGTCATCAGAGCGTTCAAAGAAGTGGATGGCCCAAAGCCTCAGTTTTTCGGAATCAATTCGGAGGCTGTGTGCCTATTCCAGAGATTTCGGTGAAATCCTCCTCAATTTGAAGATTTCAACTGAAATGGTGCGCATCCGCGAAATGGTGTAATCAAAAACACCTGCTTTATTTTTAACATCTTTGTGTTGGCGAATTTACCTCCTCTTCAAATAGGGCGGAGCCCAAGTAATCTATGAGGAAAACTCAGAGGATGAGACACATGGATAGAGAGCTTGAAACGTATATTGAAACAACAATGAAGAGTCAAAAATACAGGAGTGGAATATTCAGTTCCTTTATTGGCCGCTTTGCGGCAGCAATCGCATTTTACCGAAGCGGCGTTGACAGTCGTGGAGTCTATCACTCAAGGAAGGGGGCGTACTGAATGGATGCATATCTCGAGAGTTATGTTGACCAGGTAATGGACGGCCAAATTACTCGTAATGGGATCTTTCGTTCTTCCCCATTCTCTTGGGTTCGAAGCCTCTTTTCAAAGAAGTAAGCAAGCCCTTTAGAACAAATAGTTGAAGCATCACTTGATGCGAACACCATGGATTCCGCATTTGCTTGGGCTCCTAACGCCTCTGGCATCGCTTGGAGGCCTCTTGTTAGGGGGCTGGTGGATGGGGCTTACCCTGTTGCTGTTGATTGGAATCTATCCGGTTCTGGAAACACTCTTAGGAAAAAGTGATGTTACCTCACCGCTTCAAGACGGTAGAGCGTACAACATCATTCTTCATCTTCATGGAATATTGGTGCCCCTTGTCGTTGCTGTATTGCTTTGGCGGGTCCATCATGATGGTCTTACCTTCTTCACAACCCTTGCCATTCTTTCTGTAGGGCTCAGCAGTGGAGCCTCTGGAATCGTTTCTGCTCACGAACTTGGACATCGAAAACCAAGGTCGGCAAGTTGGTGGCTCGCTCGAATGAGCCTTTTTTCAGTGTTATATCTTCACTTTACAACCGAACACAATTACACGCACCACAAACATTGGGCAAGAGATGTCGACCCTACTTCTTCACCTTGGGGAAGAGGGCTCTATCGGCATTTCCTGATGACAATCCCTCAACAGGTCCGAGGGGCTTATCGTGCACGGCCAGATGACACACGTCGGGCCTTACTGATCGAAGCGGTATTTCTTCTGATTTTGGGACTGGCTACTGTTGATGGGTTGATCGCCTTCTTAGGACAAGCGTTCATCGCAGTATTCTTACTTGAATACGTGAACTATCTTCAGCACCATGGTCTGCGGCGAGAAGAAGGGGAGCGTGGCGGTGCGCACCATGCCTGGGAGAGTCGCCATCGGCTTTCTCGGTGGACACTTCTTGAATTGCCGCTCCATCCCGCCCACCACCTGAAATCCAGCACACCGTACCAACAGCTGAGGGCTTACGATGAGGCCCCCCAACTCCCTCATGGATACTATGTCATGTTCCTCATCGCCTTGGTCCCGCCATTGTTTAACTGGACAATGAAACGCACCCAAACAGATTGAGGCGGGGGTCTCCAACAAAATTTCTGTCCCGAACCGATTATGAACACTCAGCCCTTGAAGCAAAATGAGGGGGAGCGATGCGACAGAACTGGCCACCTGCAAAAGTCGCTTTAACGCCGGGAAAGCGCGTCTTGTTCTTGACCAAGGATTTGGCCCTCATCAAACAACAACTCTACGACGGAGTCAACCTCAGAATGGAGGACTTGAAGGTCGAGGATTTACTGGATGACATCAATACTGACGTGATGACGCCTGCGTGGGTTTGCTTTGATCATGACCCGACAGAAATTGCAAAGAATGCTTATGCTGGACTCATGCACAATGGAATTCGTGTCTTTCGAGAAAATGCGTTAAAGGACGGTGGTTTTGAAGTCATTGTCTCTGGTCAGCGTAAAGGAACCGGTTCAAGCCGAGAAACGGCAGCACAATGCGAACGATGGGCGGGGATCAACATTGTGATTGCGGCATCGTTCGCTCCAATCCATGAACGCAACAACATCAACCTTGGACAACTCATGGCTGGACATGCCATCTTGGAACGATTGCAAAATGGGGAAGAAATCGCTCTGGAGGAATTCACAGGAGCCTACGATCCAGTGACTCAGCTCATCTTGGAGCGAGGTGGTTTGTTTCCCTTCGCAAAGGCACTCAAGGCCGATGAATTGCACCTACCTCCTCTGAACACCCCTGCCAAACCGATGACCATGGCTGAACATATTATCAGTCGCAATTTGGTTGGGCAACCCGAGGGGCAATGCGTCAAACCAGGAGACCCCGTCATCGCACAAGTTCAGGGTGGGTATTCTCATGAATTCACAACAGCCCAAGTCCACACCTTCCTTCAAGAAGAGTATGGGGTCCAGTATACTCTGCCAAACCCGAGTAAATTTGCAGTCTTTGAAGACCACTTGCTCTATGCTCATCACAACCCCAAATTCGTCCCATTCATGCACAAAGTGCAGACCTTGCGGGACCTTCAAGTTGCATTCCAGAAGCACGCGGGTGTTCGCGATTATTCCGCAACGGATGGTGTGTCGCCTGGGATTTGTCATCAAGTCGCCCGTGAAGAATTTATTGAAGTGGGGGATTTCATTCAAGCCACTGACTCTCACACCTGCATGGGCGGTGCATCAAATGCCCTTACGTGGGGAGTGGGGGCTACAGAATATGCAAATTTGGTGAGTGCTGGATTTACATTCGTCAAGGTTCCAGAATCCATCCGCTTTGAATTGGTTGGGGAACTCCACGATGGGTGCACGGCAAAAGATGTTATTCTCGCCATTCTTGCTAACCATGCTCGTAAAGAATTGACCCTAAACAGAAGCATGGAATTTGGTGGACCGGGGCTTGCTTCACTCTCCATTGATGAACGGGCCACTTTGTGCAACATGGCCACCGAATGTTCGGGTAGAACAGGGATATGTGAGGCTGATGATGCCCTCTATGAGTGGATGGTTTCCGCACAACCACACCTTACCATCGACGGGCAAAGGGCTCGTTCAGTTCATCCGGACTCTGGCGCACATTATGACGGGGGCGTTCACGTCATTGACCTGTCGAGTATCGTCCCGATGGTAGCCCATCCTGGCAACCCTGACGAAGGCGTGCCAAGCGACCCAACAAATGGAGCAAACATCAGTGAGATCGGTTCGGTTGACATCGATATCGCCTATGGAGGGTCTTGTACCGCCGGCAAAGAAGATGATATTGCCTACTACGCCGAAGTCTGTACTGCAGCCAAACTTGCCGGCCTTCAGGTAAAGGACGGTGTTGAATTTTACATCCAATACGGTTCAGGGCAAGTAAAGCAACTTGCTGAGGATAAGGGGTGGCATGAACTCTTCCTTGAAGTCGGAGTCAAACTCATCGACCCTGGATGCGGCGCCTGCATAGGGGCTGGCCCTGGAGTTTCAATCACCCCAGACCAAGTCACCGTTTCAGCTATCAATCGTAATTTCCAAGGGCGCTCCGGGCCGGGTAAATTGTATCTTGCAAGCCCACTAACCGTCGCAGCATCTGCATTCACCGGCATCATCTCATCTTGGCACCCCGAACTCTTCGTATGAGTTCCGTGCAAATCTTTGGCTCAAAAAGCGGTTGCCTTCATCACAATCTTACTGCTTTGTATATGTACCCTCAAAGAAGCGGGTATGTCATCTGTCGGCCCGACGTCATCAAGACGAAGGAGGACCGATGGGGTGATGCGCATGGCGGGAACTGCAGAACGAATGGCCAAAAACCAAAAGCAGGTTGCAATTTCAGAATTTTTTGAAAAGAACAAGCATTTCCTCGGGTTTGACTCCCTCACTCGTTCATTGATCACCGCAGTAAAAGAAGCGGTTGACAACTCATTGGATGCATGTGAAGAGGCACGTATTCTTCCTGAGATTCGTATACAAATCACCAAGATCGATGACAAAAAGAACATCGTAGAACTCAAATCAGAGGATAACGGCCCTGGTATCCCTCAGCGAAGCATCGAGAAGGTGTTCGGGCAGTTGCTCTTTGGTTCTCGATTTCATGCCATCCGCCAATCAAGAGGGCAACAAGGAATTGGGATTACGGGCGTGGTGATGTACAGTCAATTGACAACCGGCCAGAAAACGCATGTTCGCTCAAAAATCGCAACTGAAGCATCTGCAGCAATTGTTGATATCGGCCTTGATACTCGTAAAAACAAAGCAACCAAGTCAAATGAAACGCGTGAGATCTGGGAACTGGAGGACGGGTCGTTCAAGGAACATGGGCTTGAAATTACAACTCGGATGAAAGCGAAATATCAGAAGGGGAGGCAGAGTGTTTACCAATATCTCCGAATGACAAGCATCGTCAATCCACACGCCGATATTACCTTCACTGACCCCGAGGGGCAAGTCCATCACTGGGCTCGGGTAACGGAACGGTTGCCAACCAAGGTGGAAAGCATCAAACCTCATCCTCATGGAATTCACCTCGGAACACTCCAACGAATGTGCAGTGAATCTACCGATTCTCGTATGACGGTATTTCTGAGAAATAATTTCTCTGGAATGTCAACTCGAGCTGCGAAGGAGTTGCTTCAAGTCGCTGAAATAAGCGAGAAAGCAAAACCGAAATCGCTCAAGCCCGAACAATACAGAGCGCTCTTAGAAGCATTTCAAGGCGAGCGGATGTTGAACAACAAGCCCGTTAAATTGCTTAACCCTCCAACGAATTGTCTGTCTCCAATCGAAGAACTTCTTATCAAAAAGGGACTTTCAAAAACCATTGATTCTCGTTTCGTAACCACGATGACCCGCGCCCCCACAGTTACGCAAGGCAACCCATACCAGGTTGAAGTCGGTTTGATATTTGGTGAAGGAATGCTTGCTGACAAACCTGTGGAGGTGCTGCGATTTGCAAACCGTGTCCCACTCATGTACCAACAAGGCGGATGCCTGCTCACCAAGGCCATCGAATCTGTTGACTGGCGCCAATACGGATTGGACCAAGCCGGTGGAAGAGGCGTTCCAAAAGGGCCTGCTGCCATTCTGGTTCATTTGGCCAGTACCAACGTTCAATTTACCTCTGAAGCAAAAGAAGCGCTTGCAGATAACAGCGAAGTTATGGATGAAACTCGAAAAGCCTTGCTGGAAATGGGTCGCGGATTACGAAAGCATCTGGAGAAGAAGAAAAAGATGGCAAAAACACAAGAAAAGTTTGAACTTGTCAATGACATTATTCCTGCTATCGCTCAAAAGTCAGCAGAAATTCTTGGGCGGCCCGTCCCTGAACTATCGGGTTCAATTACCAAGATTATGAGCGCTGTTATTGCGGAATCTGAAACACTTTGGAACAAAGAAACCAAACAAACCGATATCTCAATTACGCTGTTCAATTATACTTCACGCGCCCGCTCTTACACACTCTTGGCATCGTGGCCTGAACGAGAAGGAGCTACAATGGAGAACAACAATACTGGTGGCCGCAAGGAAGCTACTGGTGTGTGGGCTTGGAAACTTGAAACGCTTGACCCGGGCCAAACCTATGTCATCAAATTTTCATTGGCTGGATTGGAAAAGGGCGACTGGACGGATACTGATGTCTTCTTTAGAGGCAGTCAAGATGTTATTGGTGCAACAAAAATGGATGAAAAGTTGCTTGAAGAAATCCGCCGCCAGGAGGCCGCGGCAAACGGTGATGAAGAGGAGGAGGCCGCGGATGAACTCCCGATCGAGGAAAGCAAACCACTTCCAGCGCCCGAGGTTCCTCCGCCAAACGGTCAACAAACGTTGTTTGGGGGTGGTGAATAATGTCGAGAACACACAGCAATGATGAGACCAAAATTGCACTGCATGAAGTAGTCGCTGAAATGTATGATAAAATCGTCAAAGGTGAAGCACCGACAATGACATTGCCTGTGCGAACAAAAAACAACATTGGTTTTGATGAGAAATTGGGCGTATACAAATATGGAAAAAAGCGCTCTATTCGAGACGCTACCAGCCTCGGTTCAGCAAAGCAGTTGCTTCGTGCCCTCCATGTCGTAGAATTCATTGAGGAAATGATCGATGCTGGAAAGTCTTCCACCTTGAGAGAGATGTACTACATTTCAGAGGCATGGGGGCTGGGTAAGTTTGGCTCTCAAAATGAGTCAAACAATCTTGCCGAAGACCTTGAGGTCGTCACAAAATGCCTTCGTGAAGATTTCAAACTGCGACCTGAAGAAGATGGAGCGCGAATGATTGGAAACCTCACCCTGCGCGAACGAAATCGCCGTGGTGAATGGATGCGAATCAATGCAAGAGATGATGTTGGTGATTCGGGTTATGGTGTGCCATACAATGTTGAAGAAGAGAAAATTGAGTTGCTGGAACACGATATTAATTTCATTATGGCCATTGAGACCGGTGGAATGTTTGACCGGTTGATAGAAAACGGTTTTGACGAAGCTTACAATTGCGGTCTGCTTCATCTCAAAGGACAACCTGCTCGCTCTACTCGCCGAATCCTCAAGCGCATGAGTGAAGAGTGGGATTTACCAGTTGTTGTATTCCTTGACGGTGACCCGTGGTCATTCCGTATCTTCGCATCAATTGCATACGGGGCGATTAAAACAGCACACATCTCTGAATATTTAGCGACCCCGAGTGCAACCTATCTGGGAATCACTGCTGATGATATCATGGCCTATGACCTGCCAAACGACGACCTTTCCTCACGAGATATTGAAGCCCTGAAGGCCGAGTTATCCGACCCACGATTTGCTGACCCTTGGTGGCAGGAACAAATCAACATGATGCTTGAACTTGGGAAGAAGGCTGAACAACAATCGTTGGCCAAATACGGGCTTGATTTCGTTACCGACACCTACCTTCCTGAGAAATTGGCAGACCTTGGTTTGGCCTGAGGCCCATGAGCGAGCCTTATGGGGGAAGAGGGTATGGAACCCAACATGCAAGCCCCATCTGAGGACAAGCGTTCGCCTTGGCCCATGCGGCTGATAGGGTTTGGTGGCGTATTGATTCTCCTCGGGACGGTCATGGTGATGAGTCAAGCAGACCTTCTCTCTGAGGCCTTTGACCCTCGGGAGAGCCATCATGGCGAGTATGTTGGGGAAGGCACATTTGCAACGGGTGTTGTCAACGATACATGCTACAGATTTTACCAAATTGAAGGCGACTCACCCATGGACGTTGAACTGAGAAGGGTTGCTGGCTCAGCAGCCGTTGGCGACGCCTTGGAAGAATCAAATTGTAAACTTGATTTCCAAGCCATGTCAGGAGACAATACTGGGTTCAGAGAAGTCGCATCTTGGGAACTTAATGCAACCGAAAAATACGTGCTGGATATTCAATGTGAAGAAGATTGCAGCGAGACCTCTGGTTGGTTTGTTTCAATCGATTCATATCAGGATGAATTCTTCTCCTCAACATGGTTGATTGCCGGGGGAGGGTTGTGTTGCTTTGGTGTCCTCATCACCCCAATCGCCCTCATCGTTTACCTCGCTTCCAAACCAAAACGAGGGGCTCGTGTGATGATGATCAACGCAGATGGAACGCTTTCACAGGTCACTGATTTCACACCGGGCCAAACGATGCAGTTCCAACAAGATGAACAAAGAGCCCCGCCACCAATCAATGAGAATGTTGCTCCGCCTTTTGCCGATACCACTGCTAAAAGTCCCCAAAACGAAGATTTTGTTGACGGGAAGTCCGATGTAGCAGCAGGAAACCTGCTGACAACCGAACAGGTATTTGCTCTCATGAAGGGTGATGTTGAAGCTGCCCAAGACCATGCCAAAACTGACCGATACCAAGGTGAACAACCGAAACGTGCTGAGGAAGAAGCCGCAAACGCCGCAGCAATTCTATCATGGGATGAGGGAGTCCAACCAAGTGAAGTCGGCGTAACCAAAGTCAAGGAACAACCTTCCCTTCGCATGAGAAAAGAAACCTCCTCATCGGTTGGAAACGACAATGATTGGAAAGACTGGGATGAACAATAACCAAATCGGTGAGTTCAAAGAGGAGTGGGCACTAGTCAACCATAGGTTGAGAAGATGACAGAACTGGACACAGCCCTTTATCTCCTGCAAAACAAGACACGTCGCCTCATTGTTGAGCGTTTGGTCCGAGAGCCCCACTATGCAATGCAGTTGGCAGAATTGATCGGAGTCAGTCAACCTGCTGTGGTCAAACATCTCGGTGAATTGGAAAGCGGCGGTTTGGTTTCCAAGCAAAAGGTCCCATCCAACAAAGGAGGACCCCCCCGAACCATATACAGTGTTGATAAGGCGTTTTCTCTGCATATTGACCTCGGTCCAGACCTCTTTCGATGCGAAACGCGCAGGTTGCCAAAAGGTGGCCCTATGCGCTTATCTCCAAAATTACCGCAGGCTTCCCAGTCAATTGCTGAATCGTTGAGTGGCCGTAAGAAAATTGCAGTCGCAGAAGGTTTAGCGCACTTGCGTACGCTTGCCCAAGTGATGGACGATCTTGATGCTCAACGAGACGCCGTTGTTTCCCTTCACCAGCACATCCGCCAACGGGTATCTGCTGGTGTTGAGGCAGACTTTGAGCAATACGAAGAGCGCACCATTGTCCAATCCATCGTTGAATCGGGCGGGGAACGACTTGACATTACCGCCCTCATCCAGAAAGAACTGGTGGGGGAGGCAAATGTGGGTGAGATGATCGAAACCATTCGCTCTCAACTTGAGCGGCAAATCGCTCGTCGGTCAGGGCATATCATCGCTGCGCCGCTCAACACTGAGCTTCGCTGGTACCTCGGACCTGGGTCAAATTAAGACCCAATATCTTTGGTTTCATCAAAGGTCTTCTTCGGCAAGAACCGACACAAGTGATGATTGTTCAGCGAGACGCTTGTTAACGTCATCACGACGGCCTTTGCCGACGAGATAAACAACGCCGATTAGAGCCACGGTAAGGACGATGACTGCGAACGGCAAGGCGGTCTTTGCGACCACTTCGCTGGCAACATCGAGTAGCGGGCTGTCTGATTCAAGGGCTTCTCCGATGGCCTTGACGTTATCGCGTTCGTCAGACTCAACGATCTCATTGCTCGGGTCAATAACGACGTAGACGCCTTTGCTACCTGCACTGACTGGGTAGAGGAGGTAAAGTTCAATCTCTTTGGCATCCTCGGTATCATCGGGCGCTAAGAGTGCTCCAACAACCTGTCGCATTACAATACGCTCTTCCTCACAGCCGTTATTCTTCCGGATTTCTTTGATGATTTCAGGGTCATTCACTTTGTCGTATTCACACAACACAATCTCGATGTTTGTGGCGTGAACGTTACCTGTGTTCTGTAGAATGATACCGATAGGAATGGTGGAGTCAACCTCGCTGCTGTAGGACGGTGGCGTGATAATTTCCTTGATTTCCAAATTCGGAGCACGTAGACGGAGCGTTACAATGAATTCGTTTGTATCAAAGTCGTCTCCTCCCCATTCAGGTGAATCATCATGATCTCCGTTATTCTCCATATTTCCGAACATTGAGACGACCTTTAATCCAAGGTTACGTGTGTCAAGCTTTGCGTTCGTACCAATGGATACGGCTGCAACAACGGAGGCGACTTCGTACGGTGCCATCTCAGGGAGGCGGTATTCGCCGATGTCACTGAGGTATACACACTGGTCTTCAGGGAAGGAAGAAGCGGTTGAAACTTCTTCAATACATGCTTCTTCAATAACAACATCAGCGCTGATTTGCTTAAGCATGTACCATTCGACACTCCACTCACTGAGCGTGTTCATGCCTGGAAGGACATTCCAAAGCAATTCATTCCCGTCGGTTTGAGCGGTGTGGTTGTTGAGTGTTGGGACGTCGGGGACGTTTCCATTGTTGGTCACATTGAAGGTGAAACGAACCACCTTACCGGGAGCTGATGTTTTGACGGCATTGTCAACATTTGGATCCATTGAAATTTGCATGTCATGGAATTCTTTAACGGTCACAGAGAGGATAATCGTGTCTCGTAGTCGCGTTTCTCTTCCAGATTCATCGGGGTACGCTTCCTCTGAATAGGCTTGGAGTACAACGGTGTACTCGCCTGCATCGACCTTGTTTGGTACATTCATGAGGACATCAAAGGCCTGATATGTATCTGGTGAGAGTTCCATCAAACTGTCTCGTGGAATGTCAATGTCCCAAATGACGTCAACGCCAAATGCATCGGTGACACGAGCAAGGCGGAAGTCAAAGCGATCCGGTCCGTTTCCGTCATTGGAAACAGAGATCGGCAGTGTAATCTGTTCACCTGGATTGACTTCAAGCGTGGTACCAACATTCGGGTCGATTCCAGCATCCAAGATGTACTCATGGATGACATTGGTTGAGAGAATAATGGAATCTGAAATCCTCGGATATCCGTCCAGATAGGCCTTAATTGTAACAGCAGGACCAAGCCCTGCAGTAGCATTCGTTGGAGCACATACATCAACGCTAACAGTCTTCGTTACGTATTCATCTGAGCCTGAGATTGTCCAAGGGATCGGTACGCCGAGAGCTGCATCGGGGTCATTTGATGCATCGGTAAAGTCAACATCAACAACCCAATTTTCAATGGTCCAAGCATCTGAGTTGATGCCATCTGGCTTCACCTCTGGTGCACCGGGTGTTACGAATACCAAATCTCCCGAATCGTAGTTCTTGGTGATGTCAATCTCGTAAGATGCGCATTCACCCGGAAGAACATACGAACTTGTATCATCAATCGCAAATTCAATGTTTCCTGTTGAACGTATAGAGACGAAAACACTCAGTTCAAGGATGTCGTATGTTCCTTTTTCAACCGACTTGATCGGTTCGCCTTCAGACCATCCTTTGACATAGATCACGAATGCTCCGGGATCTTCAGTAGTTGGCACACTGACTTCCAAATTCTTCGTCACGGATTGCCCGGGGTCAAGCTCTACGCGGGTTGGGAAATTGATTTGCCATCCAAATGGTAGAAGCCACTCTTGCTGTCCTTCAAGGCTATTGGAATCCCAGAACAAGAAGGCGTCATTGACGTTTCCTGTGTTGGTAATCGTAATCGAGAAGATCGCCGTCTGTCCTTGTTCAATATCAGCCATGCTGTGTGATGTATCCAGATTAATGCCGTGAACGACGTCCATCAACGTAAGGGTGGTAATGTCGTTTTGGATTGCTGGGTCCTTGTAGGACTGCGCTGTGACTTCAATCTCTGCGAGTTCGTCTCCATTCGCTTGGTAAATTGAAGGTGCTTGGACACGCATGTAGAAACGGATGTCTTCACCGCCTTCCAAGAAGATTGGCGTATCTGGGAAGATGCTTGAGTGGTTGGAAGCAAAGTAGAGGTTGGCAGTCCAGTTCAATGGAACTCCGGAGATGTTCAAGCCGTAGGTGTCAGCCACCAAGTCCTTCGGACCCGGGGTCGAGTTGTTCATGGTCATGTTGTAGATGGTTTGCTCTCCTGGTTCAATCACGTGGTAGAAGGTCTCCCCTTCATCGTATTCAAGGTCAACTTGGCCAGTAAGCACGTGAGAATAACAAATCGTGAATCGATTGTTGTTGCCATCATCACCGCACTTATTGGTATCGGACCATGCCAAATGAGCCCCGCTTCCCAAATCATTGGAGAAGGCCGGGGGCATACCGATACTCGGTTGTCGCCCACTATTGGGCCCTAACTTGTTGGAATTCCAAGACGTAACTGGAATCGCTTCCCACGCATCAAGAGCGGTCAAACCATCGCCCGTCAAGTCGGTTTGATTCAACCGAACGTACATGATTTCCTCGTTCGCTGAGGTGTTGCCCGAATCAACCCACGCAATGTGGATGTTGTTTTGGTCGTCGGTGAGCAACGATGGGAACACTGAGTTGCCTGCGTATGGAGAAGCCGGTGGAAGGCCGTTCTTTCCTTCTACATTGGAGATGGCGACGTCGTTAATTTTCTTGATGGCGTAGGTTGACAATCCTTCTTCAGCACCGTCCCAAACTCCTGCTCCTTGGAGTCGCAGTTTGGTATAGTATACCTCATAGTTGGTGTCCTTTTCAAATCCGTAATCACGTCCATCCATCCATGCGATGTGTGTGTTGCCTTGCATGTCAACTCCGATTGAGGGGTGGAAAGAATAGGCGTCATCGATCGTCACTCTGGTGTCGTTTACAACTACCAAGTGGCCGTCTGCAGCGGGTCCTGTATCTTCCATGTAGGTTTGGCCTTGTACGGAGTGGCCTGCAGCTCCGGGAACAAATCCTGGGTCGTTGTTCATCTTTGCATAGGGGTCAAGAACGGTCATGTAGATTTCACGAGAGTTGTTGGTGGAAATGTAGACCATTGCTTCAACGAGAAGCGCCATTTGGTTTTGCCCGTTTCCTGAAGGGAACTCGTAGGCTTGTCCACCTGCATCGGTGTTTGCAAGTGTGTTACCGGGGCAGTTTCGAGTTTGAGTGGAGACGATGCCGTTCGGGCATTGAACCAAGTCCATGAAGTGAGATTGGATGTTTCCTGCTCCACCGTATCCTTGGCCGTAAAGACCGACTGGGATAACTCCGGCAAGAAGACAGTTGTCATGAGCCTCTTGAATTGAGGATTTGTCATCAGCTTGTTGAGACGGGTCGCCGTCCTTTGGTCCCTCGTCAGAAACTGGGATGACGATCTTTGTGGCGTTAGGGTTCCAGCGGTGGTCTGAACCGGTTGGGGGGTTGCCAGGAACGTTTCCTTGAGCGTCCTTCCATGAAAGACAGGCCCAGTTTGAACCGGGGCCCCAGTCCTCACCGGAGTAGCCGGAGTAAGTATTGCCATTGTATACGGTACCTGGGAGTTTGCGGATTCCACCGGAGTCGTCGCCAGGAGTTTGTCCAAGTGGTGTTGTCCTTGGCCCAGAGTTCTGGTTGTATCCTTGACAGTTTCCAGAACTTGCAGCACCCGGCAGAGTGTTGCCCAAACCGTAGATGGTTTCATACACGGTCATGTTGGCAACTTCAAGCATAGGTTTGATCCCTTGGAAGTATTGTCCAGAAGCAAAGTTTCCACCGTAAACAACGGTGCAAATATCAGCCCATTCAGTGTACATTGAACCGGATGTATCTACGATAAACGACAGTTCTACCTTTCCGCCACGAGTATCGTCCCAAGCGATTTGAACGTAATCGTTTGCATCTACGACGACATCGGGGTGTCCTTTGTGTCCGATGATTGGAGTAAGGAGGGTGTCGTCGAAGAGTGTTACTATTGCGCCTGAAGCGATATCAGGTTGAATCATGGAGTAGTAAATTTGAGGTTGGTTGTAGAACTTTCCGAGTTCGTCATAATTGTCTTCCCAAACGATGTGAATGTTGTTTTGGCTGTCGATGTCAAGGGCTGGCCAATCGCGGTTTTGTGACCGGCGAGAGATGATCGTGTCATCAATGGCGGTAATCGTTCCATCGTCGGAAGCCATACCGTCCATTGGTGAAGCCCACGGGTTAAGGGCGGTATACATGATGGCGTGCTGCCCGGATTTGTCTGCCCAAACGATGTGAACTCGGTCGAGTTCATCGACTTTCATATCAGGGTGCCAAATCTTGTGCAATCCCGGATTTGTTATTTGTGTGGCATCAATTAACGTTTCTCCGCGTGGCGAGAGCATTGAATAGTAGAGGTGTTGATTGTTTCGAGTCCAAATAACGTGAACGTTTCCTGAACTGTCCGAACCGACGGCAGCTTGCGAATCGGAAGCCGTACCACCGTCAACAATCTGTACTGCTTCTGTGATAACGACTGTGCTTGCTGCAACGCTGACGCTTGCCATGAGCATGCTTGACATAACTGACAAAAACATGATTGCTGCAAGACTGATTGACTTTGTTTTTTGATTCATGGGGCCACCTCTAATGAAAGAACAAGCAATCGGTGCGTGTCTTCCTACTTAACCGCGCCCCCTTTCGGTCTCTATCAAAGAGGACCAGTGCCCCGTTTTCTAATTGGATTTAGGAGCTTTGAAATTGCGGCATTTATGCCCACTCTGATGGGTCAAATCCTGAGCCGAAAGACATCTTTTCATCGTATTCGATTTTTGGCGTATTTGTCTCGCTCAAATCCATTGGAGTTTTTTGTTGCCCGTCTTTTGCCTTCTGCCAGTCATCAACTGGACCCGGTTTTCCAACACCTGGCCCGTACGAATATTTTATTTCATGAATCAAGGCCAATTTAGCAAGCCATAATTTACGAAGGCCATTCATAAATTCGTTTTTGCTCAAACCATCAAACCAAATCGGCAAACTTACGTTAAACGCTTGAAGTGGCCCCGGTTTTTTCTCGTCCTGATGGCCCATGTGGATAACCCAGTCAACCCCTGAACGGATCAGATGCAAGCGGCTTTCATGTATCCATTCGCCCCAATCACTCTCGCCATCATCCATATGTTCCTTCATTTCTTGTTGCTGCCCTTCATCGACTCGGGTCATACTGGATAAAGCAACCAAATCCCTTCCCTTAGGAATGACAACTGCAAACATATGTCCCTGTTTTCCACCAGGATAGCGGACAAGGAAATGTGCATTTGCCCTAGGGTCATTTTGTGCTTTGACGGTGAGGCGTTCTTCTGTGAACCACTCTTTGAGTTGTTCGGCTACATCATCGGGGGCCATGTTACGCCCAAGACTTCCTCCCGTTTGAACCGAACCCTTTCGGTTCTGACGTTAATCGTGGTATTCTAAAAGCTCATTGAGGTGCTTAATGAGTTCACTGTGAGCGCTGTGTTTCATGGTTTGCCGCCGCCATGCCTTACGCCCATCTACAAAATCATCCCAGGTCCAAGAGAATGTCTTTCCACTGAACCAGAATACAGGAAACAGCCCCACATAGAACAAGCATAGGGTAAGAATGCGCATGCCATCAGAATCGCCCAAAACGAGCCGCCAATCAAATCCAATCGTATTCGTAATGCCTTCATGGAAAAGGACCCCTCCTCCCACCCATAGCGCAGCGATAATTGGCCAAACGAGAATAGAGCCAAAGAAGGCTGCAAGGAATTGGTAACTGGTCCGAGCGTCAAGGCCTTCATCCGTAGAGTCGCCGAGAATCCTGCCAAGTGCAACTTGGAATCCCAAGGAAGTCAGCGTAAACGGTAAGAATGCTAAAAACAAAAAAGCCCTTAATAAAAAGGGAAACAAGTGAAGAGGATTTGCCCGACGAAGGCCTCTTCCTGTTGCATTGAGGTCCCGTCCATCAAGTCCGTGTTGTTCCAAAATTTCTGCTGCTGACTTTGCTTGGTTTATCCGCTCTCCTTCAAGCGGAAGTGGGGGTAGTTGCTCTTGTCCTTGTACAAGTTGCTGTTTAACAGCCCGTGCTGCATGAACCTCTTCTTGCCATGTAGTAAGATTTGATTTTCCGGCTTTGGCCTCCAAATGGGCAAGTAAATGCAATGCTCGATGCTCTTCCCATGAAGCGGTATTCGCTGTAAATGCTGGGAGGCGTTCTTGGATTTTATCACGTACTGCAAAAACAATCTCTGCTGGCGGCTCAACCCAACTGCCTTTGCCAACAGCATCTACCAATTCATCAGGAATCGTTTCTTCTGGGATTGTAACTGGCGTTCCAAATTCAATGTATTGGTCGGTCCTGAAATATTCTCGGCGGCGGTAATGGAGCCCTACAGGAAGCAGGGTGGGCATCGGAAGGTCGTTGGCTTTCGCCAAGGCTGCGGCTGCAAGTACAGTTCGAAATGGCCCCGTACGAAACCGAATCATGTGAGAATTATCGTGGCTTGTCCCCTCTGGAAATAACACACAGCCAAAACCATGAGTAATTCCACTCGCAAGAGCAAGTAAAGATCTACCGTTGATGTGTTGGGCTTCTTCTTCAGTGCACCCTCCTCGCAAGAGTTCTGCCTTGCGGACGACGGGTTGTACAGCCAGTTTTCTTGTCCACCATCCAAGCAAAGGTCTTGTGACCAAATCATGGCGGCCGCCGACGACAAATTCCTTTGGGTGTTGAAGGAAAACGCCAAGCGGGTCCATTAGCCCATTTGTATGCCAAGCACAACACATGGACCCGCCCCCTGCTTGAGTCAGGGGCACTTCTCGAGAAGTTGAGGTTGTTCTGAACTGAATGGTAGAGACACGCCTGCACATCCAAAACGCCACCTTTGTCCAGAAATAAGAACCGGGTATCGTGGAATCATATGTTGGAAGTGGAGTTGCTAGCAATTTATCCATCCTCATCTTCTTTGCCGACGAGGACAGTATCGGGAGTTCCTCTCCGTTATGGCGCAATTCTTCTTGTTCGGTAACAATCGTTGCCATCATTCCTCAACTCCATGTAAGGCAGAAGATAGAGTGGCAAGTTGTTCGTGATTAGGCTCTCCTTGAGGTCGCGGCGGCCACATAGACATGAGCGTCCCGCCTCCATCTCCCTTGTTTCGGGGCAGGATGTGGATGTGGACGTGTGGGACTTCCTGGCCTGCAAGAGGGCCGTCGTGGATACAAACGGTGAAATCGGTCGTGGAAAAATGTCGCCCGAGAACACGTTGTACTTCTGTGACGCCATCCATTAGAGCTGCCCTTTCTTGGGAATTGAGTTCCGCTAGATGTTGTACGCCTCGTCGCGGGATAACCAGTGTATGGCCTTCTCTGCGCGGGAATATGTCCAGGAATGCGTACCAATGCTCGCCCTCTGCGACGCGATGAGAGGGGATTTCCCCCGCCAAGATTCTTTCAAACAGGGTCACCATCGGTTCAAGCGAGGGGTTCGTTGCCTTTCTTCATTGTGGAGGAAGAACCCAGTGGCCGCCTTCTCCTTTCTTGAGAGCCAACATTCCAACCGTCCCTTGGTGGTCGACGGTATTATGATGAAGCAAGTCATCGTTTGAATCCTCAAAGTCACTGCGAACGAATGCCCCTCTGGATTCTTCTCTTGCTATGCTAGATTGTGTTGATGCGATAAGCATCCGAACCGATGCTTGGGTTCGGAACAGTTCCAATAGATTCGTATTTGCAATAAGGGAACTTTGGTCAACATGGATTGATTCAGAAATTACTGCGGCAGACTCAAGTTTTGTGAGTAAATTGGAAAGTGAGTCTCCAGAGTTCTCCGAAGAAGAACTGAGTGCTGCTCGCACCGATGCCATGACCGTTCCGCAACGAACAACGTGGCTGCCTTCATCGCTGCCCATCATTGCGGAAATATCTGCTGTTGATTGTTCCAAAGCTGCTTGGAGCGATTCTGTAGAACCAAACGAACGTCCTTTCACCCAGTCCCCTGCTTCGGCACCTGCCGCCATTCCTGATACGAGGCCGTCCAACATACGGTTGCCTGGGAGGGCGGCCGCACCATGCATTCCAGTGCATGCTGCATCGCCTGCAGAAAAGAGTCCTGTAAACCATCGGGCCCATGTACCGATGACACACCGGCCCTTTAGGTCCACGGGAAGCCCGCCAATCGTATGTCCAACGGTTGGTTCTAGGGCTATCGTTTGTCGATTCATATCAATGCCAGTACGTTGTTTGACCAACCGGAACAGGGAACCCCACCAATCAGCATTGCCCCCCATATCCCTTGCATCGAGAACTGGTTGTACTGCAGCCTCAATTGCTGCGCATGCTTCTGTTGGGCTCATGGAGTTGACTTCGATAGGAGCGCCGCTTCCCTCGTGGACACGAGCTCCTTGATTGAGGAGATCCAGTGGCAAGAAAAGGTTGGTTCCCTTGATGGTAAGCGGGTACTTCATGACGAATTCCATATCGCGAAGAGGGATGCCTGCTCGAAATGCCATGTCCATGCCGAGGCCAGAAATCCCACTCGTGAATGCTCCTTCAAATCCTTCGTCTGCAATAATGAGGGCTTTACACTGCAGGCCAATGATCCTTCCATTCACCATATCCAGGGCTGTAATCCCCGTAACGGTTTGATTGTTGTGAACCAATGTAAGTGGCACCTGGTCTCCTCTACGGATGACGCCACGGCGCATGCATTGCTCTTCACTAATTTGTTGCATTTCTCGAGAAGTGGTGCTTCCAGATCCAACGTTGCGAGGTTGGGAATGGCCCAATGATTTCCTTACCATCGGCAAACCTTGTGCGTCTCGGCGGAAATTAACACCTCGGCGTTCCAACAAATCAACAATCTTGACCGCTTTCGCCGTCGTTGACGAAACCATGTCTTGGTCGCAAAGAAATTCCCCGCAACGGATTGTGTCTTCGCGGTGAGTGCGATTGTTTGGCTCCTGAAGGGGAGCGGCTAAGCCCGATAGTGGGGCCATTCCTGGCTCACCAAGGCCAGTTGCTGACATCAGTAATGTATTGGCTCCTTCTTTTGCGGCTTCGGCAGCAGCATGTAATGCTGCGGGTCCGTCTCCTAAAACGATGACATCCCATGCTTCCATGACTTCACTTCCGACATTCCTTGCGAAGCATCGGCCCGCCATAAGGAGCGCGCTTCATACATTTGCAGTCTACCAGTATTTTTGAGATCGTGTTCATCTCAAGAACGGTGTTTTGGGAGTGGTTTTGAAGACCAGGAACGCGCTTGTTCGAGTTTCTTATTTTTCTGCCTGTAGTGGCTGCTGTTCCTGTTTTTGACCATTGTTCTTAGTACACGTGATTCAATAACTACGCCCTCGTCGTCCCTGAGGATTACCTGGACATAACGCTCGCCTCGCAACTTCCCACTCCAAGCAACACCAAGCCACAATACGACTCCTTTTTGCAAGTAACGTGGGACCCAATCCAAAGCA
>Ga0208277_1000621_pt1 | contig 20727 bp, 12 predicted proteins | sample ETNtaG_5_FD_185782 | JGI IMG/M metagenome (GOLD analysis project Ga0208277, IMG submission 185782) | Marine microbial and viral communities from oxygen minimum zone, Eastern Pacific Ocean - ETNP201406SV205 (SPAdes) (version 2) | ecosystem: Environmental > Aquatic > Marine > Oceanic ...
GCTTCGGGGGGAGGAAGAAGACCGATGTCATGGGCGATGAGATGGCGAAGATAGCCCACGTCCCGCGCCACAGACTCCGGAACTGGAGGCAACTCGCCAAGCCATTGAGGGGCTTTCCCTTGGTCGTTCACCGGGGCGACGAGAAGTTCGGATTGCTCGGGGTCGGCATCAACGATAAGCCATGTTCGTCCGGCGATAACAAAGCGACGGGGCGTCCCATCGTCGTCTTCGCCTGCATCGTTCAAACTGAGAACAAAGGCTTCGTCGACGTTGCCAAGGCTACGGCGTGTGACGGCGTCCCGAACCCGGTACGTTTTCTTGTCCGGTATCATTGAGAGGTGTTTTGAGACCCATTCGCGCGTCTTTCCTGCCGTTGAATACCAGCCTCGAGCGAAGCGCTTGGGCACGTCGACCTTTCGGTCAGTGAAAGTACGGGGAATCGCCTCATCGGGGGTGTTGTAGAGAGGCAATTCTTCGGGCAATTCCTCTCCACGCGCCAGAGCTTCTTCTCGAGCTATGGCGTACACAGCCTTCGGCCACCGGTACCATGGAAGTTCGCTTGGGACGGGTGTAAAGCGGAGTACCCAACGCTCAGCGAGCACTTGGAGTAACGCTTCGGTATCAGGTCGTTCCCACCCGTCAAACTGGGGCGAGGAGGCCAACAAAGCCGTGGCTTCGTCAATGCTGACGGCTTTGAAACAATGGGCCATGAGCACCAATTGGTTGGCGGCAATCACACCGGGGCGCTGACGCCAAACAACGGGTTCAATCGTCCCCTCCATGGCTCGCTGAGCGACCACGGCTGCCTCGAGTAAATGGTCTACGTCCCAGGAAATGACGTGCCCTCGACCAACACCTCCCAAGCGATGGTCGGCACGGCCGACGCGCTGAAGCATTCGGTCAACCGATTTTGGTGAGTGAACTTGCACGATACGACGGACGCTGCCGACGTCAATCCCAAGTTCCAAACTTGAGGTGCAAACCAAACCAGAGAGAACGCCTTCCCGCAATTCATCTTCCATCTGTTGCCGTGTGTCAGCCGCTAGAGAACCGTGATGAACACCGATTTTCAAATCCGGTGCCATCGCTTGCAACCGTGTTGAAAGCGTTTCAGCATCGCTACGACTGTTCACAAACACCAAACACGGCGCCTGCGTTCGCAATATGTGACAAAGATGACGGTAAGCGGCATGCTGTTTTGGGCTTAGAGCGGTGTCCACTGCTCCGATTTCATCCTCAGCGAGTGGCGTGGGGGATTCGACGGTTAGCTCCGTGATCCGTTGACCAGTGGTGATGAGGGGTTTGGCCTTTCCAGGAGAAAGCCAGTTAGCGACTGCGTCTGGATTTCCAACCGTCGCAGAAAGGCCGAGGCGTTGGACGCTGTGTCCAGCCAGCGCTTCCAGACGGGAAAGCCCCACCCCGAGTTGCCATCCACGTTCGGAAGCAGCGAGGTCGTGAACCTCGTCCACGACCACGGCTTGCACGGTGCTCAACATGGCCCTGAGGTTCTTTCCGCTGAACATCAGTTGGAAGGTTTCAGGGGTTGTGACCAGCAAGTTTGGCGGTTTTCGAGTTTGCTTCGCCCGTTGTGCTTGTGTTGTATCTCCATGGCGGACATCAACACGAAGCCCTACGGCTTCCGCTAATTCCGTGAGCCGTCGGTCAACGTCCCGGTTGAGCGCGCGCAGCGGAGTGATGTAGAGGATTGAGAGGGAGGGCCATTCTTCGCGAAGGCAGCGATGAAACAACGGCAAAATTCCGGCCATCGTCTTCCCAGAGCCGGTTGGAGCGATGACCAATCGGTCGTGGCCTTCCATCACATCGGGCAGAACATGCTCTTGAACAGGCGTCGGTTTCCACCCGCGTTCGTCCAATGCAGACGACAGTGAGGGGTGGAGTCGGGAGAAAACGCGCGACATACTCTCCCCACCCTCTTGGAGAAGGCCTTAGCCCACTGCATTTGAGGATTTGGCTTTCAACAGCGTCGTTGATGAAGCATCAATCGTCGTACTCATCGTCGTCATCGTAGGAAGATTCGTCGTCCTCTTCATCCTCCCAATCGGCTTCATCCTCATCGAAAGCGCCTTCGCCATAATCGATGGACGTGCGGGTAGCAACCGTGAACACAATGGCCAACGTAAGAATGCTCAAAACAGCAAACATCCACGCCAAGGGTTGTTCTCGAACCGAGTCAAACCAACCAAGGTATTGGCCGTAAGCGATGGTTACGGAGTGTTCCGCTGAATTGTCATCGTCGTTCGCTTCGGGGACTTCGTCTTCGTAGTCCACAACCACACGAATTCGGTCGACGTCCTCTGATTCCCAAACAACACTGACAGGGTAGAATTCGCCCTCATCAATACCGTTCACACGGACGGTTTCGAAGGGTTGTTCATCGCTACCTGCGAAGAAGGCCACCTTGAACTGCGAGGAGGTGTTGCCGCCTGCGTTGTAAATCGTTGCCGTGATGTCAATCGTTGAGCCGGGTGCGATGTGGTCATCGCTCATCACGATGTTCTTGACGCGGAGTTCAGCACCCACGGCCCCCAATCGAATCCATTGGCGCTCAAAGTCGGTATCGTCGGAAGCCAACTCGGGAATCGGACTTGCTTCAGAGTTGGAGACCACGGGGAATTGGTTGCCTGCTGCATCGTAGCCTGTGACGTAAAAGCCGACGAAGTCGCCAGCCTTGGGAAGGATAGTGCCGCCTGCCGTGATGTCAACAACGCCGGTCCACATCACGGTTTGACCATCTTGCTGCATGCCGAGGAGGGTCGAGCCTGCACCGATGGTCATCGTCCGTGTGGCGTCCCGCATGACCCAATGAACAACTTGCTTTGAGCCGGTCAAATCCGCATCTTCCGTGCCTTGGAATTCAACCTCGATCTGAGTCAGGTCGTTATCAGCTGAGATATCGATGACATTGAGCGGTGCAACGCGTCGGGTGACACGTGGTGCTGCGTCGTCCACAACAACCTGGAGGGTGGTCGAGACGAGCGTGCCGGTCATGTCCTCACCGCGCCCTGGAATGTTCGTGATGGAAATCAAACAGGTTCGGGACGGAGAAGATTGAAGCGTGCTCGCTGAGGAAAGAGGCACTTCCAGAGCGTAACCGCCGTCAACGGTAAGCGAACCGTCGGACCAGAGTTTCTCGCCATCAAACACCTCGACGAGAATACCCACGTCCCGAGGTGCTGGTGTTTGGCTGCCTTCGTAGACCACGCGGCCGGTGAAGCCGAGGCGGTCGTCCTTCCGAACACGGCTTCCGTCAGCTACAGGTCCTGTGCGCGGTTCGCTGATGTCTTCAACAGCAAAGTCGGTCGGTGAAAGCATCAAGTCGTTTTCCACACGGAACGTGTGTTCGAGCAAGAGGATGCGGCTGGGGTCAGAACTGCCCAGTTCCTTGTAGAGCAACGCAACATCGCCCATCTCTTCGTCAGGCCAGTCCCAACTGAACTTGAAGTGGAAATCCAACATGATCCACGGAAGACCGGATTCGTTGGTGGTCTGCATCATCCGACTGGTGGAAAGGAGGTGGATGTACGGTGAATCGGACCAGAAGGTGTTGTTGGTTCCCGAGTAGGAAATGCTCTGAGCGTCTCGAGCCGGGTTGGGCCCTTCAAAGTCGAAGACCAAGGAAATGAACTCAAAGTCAATCGCGGTGTTGGCATCGATGAAGCCCAAAGAGATCGTTTGTTCCATTCCAGCAAAGACCGGTTGGTCGTCCTCGTGCCCGAACCACTCCAGTCCGGTGAAGATGGCGGTAGAATCCTTGCGAGTACGGAAGGTTGCGTCGTCGTAGAGGAAGCCCTCAGCCGATTCAAACTTCATCAATTCATCGTCATCGTTCATGACCGTGAAGTGAAGTGGATTGCCGGCTTGGTCGCCTCCATCCCAGAAGTAAGACACGCGACCCATGTTGGGGTTTCGAGAGGTGTCAATGGTGGTGATGAACCACTTGGAACGGGCCTCGGTGTTGTTGGCCACCACCTTGGTGATGTATTCCTCAGGGTCGGCTTCACCGTTGCGATTCGCATCGTGGTCAGCCTCAACCCAGTAATTGAGGTCGAGTTCCATTGGATGACCGACACGGTCCTCAACAAGGACCTGAACCATTTGTTCGTTGTCCGCTGCTTCGTAAGCGTCCTCCACCGGAGCGACCTGCTTGCGTTCAGGATGAGTAGCGTCCACGAGGTAGGTGCGGCGCCATTCGGTGTTGGGTTGTTGCACATGGTCGGGGTTTCGCTCGTTGTAGGTTTGAACCTCGTAGGTCAAGCCGTCTGGAACGTCGATGGCAGGCAAGTCAATGGAGACAAAGAAGGAACCGTTGTTGTTGGTGGTGTCCCTGGCCGTGCTTTCCACGTAGCCGTTTCGAGAAATACGGACGTCAAATGCACTGTCTTTGGGTGCGTCGTCGGTGTCTTGGAACCACATGGCGCCCACGAAGTGAATCTGTTCTCCGGCCGCTACCCAAGAGCCGCTTTCCACGTCCATTGAGGTCATTTCCCCATCGTTATCCCGAACATTGAGCCATCCAAGGCCGAATGAACGGTTCACACGCAACCCTTCGTCAGAGGTGAGGGGTTCGGGAGCGAAACCAGCGGTTCCGCTGTCATCCAAGCAGCCAACACGGAAGCGGACGTTGTCTTGGTCGGGCATCTCGCTGGTCACGAAGAACTTCCAGTGAATCTCCAAAATTCCGTTGGTTTCAACCGAATAGGATGTTGGGTCAATTTGGACATACTGTGCAGGGTCGTTGGGCGCAGGGAACACATCACCGTACTGCCAAGCGAGAACGGGCCAATTGGCGGCACTCCCTGCGGTCATCAGCGTGAGATCGGCACTGACCATGGAATTGGCATTCTCACCGATCACGTGCTGTGAAACCACCTCGTAGGAATTGATGCGCTCGTGGAGAATTTCACCTTCGGGAATGGTCAAATTGAGGTTCACCGTTTGCATCGTGTAGGTGATTTCAAACGAGACGATGGTCAATTTTCCTGCGGATTCCGAGGTCAGCTCAATTGGGATGTCAATCCATCCCGAACCGGTGTTGGGAATGGCATCGTTGAGTTTGTCGACCAAGGAATTGCCGGATTGTTGGCTGGTGATGGTCACCGGACCGATGAGAGCACCGGAGGTGGCGGCACGTTTCCATGCAGACTTGCCGTCGATGTTCAGCCCCGGTTGATTCGGGGCGTTGGAATGCAGAGCGATGGACAGGTCCGTAATGGAGGGCGTGATCGAGGTTGAGGAGGTTGAGAGCATGATGCGGACGCAGAAGTAGTACGATGTTCCCGTCATTGACTGGGTCGTGTTTGGCGAGGTCCAACTCTTCCAGCCGGTCCCTGAATTGCAGGTTGAACCACTGGTCTTGTGTCCGACGTTCACGGTGATGGAGGTTCCCGCCGGACGGCTTTCGTTCCAATCCACGGTCGCAGCAATGACGCTGCTGCTGCCTGAACCGATGTACTGGTAGGCATAATACCACCCACTGCTCTGATAGTTGGTCGTGTAAGACAACACGATATCGCCCAGAACTGGAGATTTGGAAGCGGTTCCGTTCAGCGTTGCTCGCCACACGATGGACGTGCCTGCATTGGCGAAGGAGACCTTCTGACCAACCCTGCCGGATTTCCATGTCGTGCCTCCGTCGTTGGAGACATCCACATTGATACTGGTCCCGGTGGGAGTCGAGCCGAAGATGCCGTCAACATCGATGGCGCTGACCGCCCGCGAGATCGTGGTGGTTTGGCCAACAACGGTCTGGGTTGAGATGGAAGCGGAACGAATATCGGAATGGGCCCCATCGCCGTAGGAGTGGATTTTTCGTAGGCCTTGCGTACAATAGGAGGTGCTGCTGTAATGACAGGAGAAGAAGACCTTGTTATCGTCTGAATCAACGATTCCATAATGGCCACCTCCCGGCATGGTGCGTTCGCCTTGAGAATTAAGTAAGCCGTTTTGTAAGGAATAATGGTAGTGGATGCTCTTGAAGCTGGTTGAAGAACTGTAGTAGTAAATGTTGTACATCACATTGGGCATGCTGACGGAAAGTCCAGCACCGTAGTCGTAGTAGTTGGAGGTTGAAGTCATCAGCCATGTGCTCGTAATGACCGTAGGCGACGAAGGATTGACTTCCTTGAGGTAGTGGTTTCGTACTTGGGTGTCATAGGTGGCAATGTACATCTTTCCCGTTTCGTCGTCAAAATCAACGCCTGAAATGTAGTTCGGGTAATTGTAGTTGTACGATGTTTTGCACGTCCATACAACCTGCGTTCCTGCGGTGTTCCAGTCAACTTCCCACTTGTAGATGTTGTAGCGGGACCAGTGTGCCGTATACACGTCCCCGTTGTACACATCGGCATCATGTATACTGTACATGGCGTAGGTTCCGCACATCGACGCCGAGACATCAAAGGATGCTGTTCCAAGATATTGGCCGTTTGTTGGATTGATTCGAAGGATGGTTGGTGTTGATGAAACAGATGAGCTGGTGTATCGGAGAACATGTATTTCTGAGGCATTGATTGGAACAGTAATGCCGGTGTAAGTCCAAGGGGTGTTGCTGGCGACTCGAATGTCGCTGAATTGTTTGGTCGGGCTGATGTAGCCTTGGTCGCTCAACGCCACGAATTCGCCCGTGGTGTTGAGGTGAGCACTACCGAGCGTGGCGAGGGATGAAGAGGATGAGAAACGAGGCATCAATTCCGTTGGGTTGCCCTGAAGTGAGACCGTTTGACTGCTGACCTCAAGGTTGTCGCGTCGAGCGGTGGTGAACGGTGAGGGGGACCCTGCGTTGGAACTGGTGTAGTCTTGGTCCCCTGCCCCGCCATAATGCGTGTCTGTGGTGAAATTGGTGTAGGTGGTGGTGCTCGCTTCTCCAAGCAAACTGAAACTGGCCGATTGCACATCAGCCCCGATGGGCAAACTGACCTCACCGGCAGCTCCGCTTCCTTTGGCTGAGAAGGTGTGTTCGTACGAGGTTGTCCCGTCTTTGAATTGGGTTTCAGTGTTGGCAGCACCAGCCAACGGTGACATCACGGAAAGTACGAAAACAAGCGTGAGGAAGATGGCACGATGCATAATGGTCACCCGGGATAAATCACTCACGGTTTCCATCGCATTTGAATGATGCCCCTTCGGGGCGGAACCCCGTTTGTGCAGGTAGATTCAACGCGTGGGAGGTTTGAAGTTCTCCGACGCCTTGGTGGTGACCGGTGAAGTCATGAGCGAGGAAGCCACCTTCTTTGGGCGCCTGTGGGCCAAACAACATGGAAAGCAATACGGTATCAGTGCCGTGGCGGCTGGCGCCAGTGGCGTCCTTTTGGTCGCATGTTTCTTTCAAATTTTAGTCCTTCAAGACCACGCAGAATGGAACGATTTCACCGGCGGTGCCATCGTAGGTGCGGTGGTATCCCTCATCGTCTTCTTGGTTTCGTTTCCAGAATTTCTTCGGTTCCGCGGCTATGTGAATTTGCTTGAAGAGATCAAAGAGATTCAGTCAACTTCTGAACTCAGGCGCCGGAAGGCAGAGGGCGTTGAAGCCGCCGAGGCGTTGGGTGCAGGCCACCTCCAACAATGGAATGCATTCCTTGAAAGCCGAGGCGTGAAGCGTTGAGTCTGAGGGCCAATCATGTCCGACCACGACCCACTGCGTACGCTGCTCCTTGAGTTGGCGTTGGCCGTTGGCATGATCGCCTGTTTGGTCGGCGCCATGTTCGTCCATACCGGGTCCATGCCGCCACTGGTGGTCGTTGAATCAAAATCCATGATTCATAATGAAGGAGGCGAAGTTGGAAGCATCGATGCTGGCGATTTGATTCTGGTCCACAATCAACCCGCTGACACGATTGTCACCTTTGCCGAAGCCACCGACCCCAACCACCCGTCCTATGGCTACGAGCAACACGGCATGGAAGGCGATGTCATCATCTATTCCAAGAACGGGGAAGGGGGCACTCCAATCATCCATCGCGCCATCATGCGCGTGGTGGCAGAGCAAACGGTCGCACCAGACCGCACAGCCACCTCGCCGTGCCCAAGCGACGCAACCTATGACGAACTGAAGATTGCTGAAGATGGGCTACCCGGAGATTGTATTCTAACGTGGTCCGTGCCGGGAACTTCGGTGATGGACGTGGCCAACATCACGGTCCATTTCGACGGGTCGGACGCTGCCTACTACGATTGCGAGCGTCCAGCCCACAGCGGGGCGAACTACGTGGTCGAGCCCTACTTGGTGGTGTGGCAATGGAAGCCAGCGCACGAAGGCATGCTCACCTTGGGCGACAACAACAAGTGCTCGGTTGACCAAGGAGCTCAAGCCACCAACGGTTCAGCCGGCGTGCACAGTGCTTCAGGAATCGTCGGGCCGATTCGAGACGGTTGGGTCTTGGGCGTAGCAGGTGGGGAAATCCCCTGGTTGGGCACGGTCAAACTCATGCTTGGCGGCCCCCAATCCTACGGTACCCGCGACGTCCCATCCTCCTCCTTCATCGCCCTCTTCGCCGTCCTTGGCAGCGTGGTTCTTGCCCCACAAGCGCTTGATTCGGTGTTCCGCTGGTGGTTGAATCGGTCTCCGGAGTTGACCACGCTCAGCAAACTTGAGCAGGATCAAGAAGCCTCGTAACCCGCATCCTTGAGGGCTTCGTCCATGGTGAGGTTACCTCGTGCAACATTACGGGCAGCAGCCAACGAAATGGTCAACTGACCCTTTGAGCGTTGCCGACTGATTCGTTGCAAATTCCGAAGTTCGCCATCGGTTGCTTCGACCGCACGTTGTTCATGAACGGCTTTTCCAGACATCATGGCGATTTTGAGGGCTGCAGCCCCATGCGCATGCCGACGCTGGCCGGAGCTCGTTCGGTGTTCATTGACAATTTCCACATGATAGCCCAGCGCCAATGTCCGATTGAGGAGGCGGTCGCGATGGACAGGTGAACCGTGCCCAATACGAACCAAGACTTGGCCGGGTTGTGTGTGAGCAACCAGGTCCACGATGCTGTTGAGCGCTTCTTCGATTGAATCGGCCTCCCGCTTCCCCATCAACACCCCATCCGAGAAAAAAGCGCACCCCGGCCGCGGCCCAGGGTCAATGCCGACGACGAGTTGTTGTGGAGGGGCCTCGAGTTGACGCGATAAAAGCCAAGTCGAGATGGTTTCTTCGACGGACTCGACGTCCACGGCAACGCCGCGACCACCGAGGGATTCCACTTCTTCGGGGGTACCAAACCAATAGGCATCGGCTTCGATGACCTGAGACGGTGAAACTTGCTTGGCTGGAAGGTTGCGGTCTTGGAGTTCGCTGAGCAAGCGATGCGCCAGACGAAAATCGTCGGTCCGAACGTACAACCGGTTCACGATAGGTCTGACCACCGCCTCCCGTTCTAACCTATCGGCCGCTTGCGCAAGACGGAGAATGAAGTCGCTTACGGAACCCTTTGTGAGCCGAAGTTATCAAGAACGATGGACATTGATGTCTGCCCATGACAGGCGCCTACGAGCGTGAACTGAGGGAGGTCCTCTCAGGCACAGAAAAAGGGGTCAACGCCGTCACGAGAAGTTGTACGCAAGAAGAAAAGGAGCGAATGGCTTGCGTTTCACGACGCCCTTTTCTCGTCGTTCGCGCCGCTGGTTCTGGTATGGAAGGAAGTGGCGATTTAGTGGCCCTACGCGGCGACTGTTGTTTCCCCATCGAAGTGAAATCCACTCGAGCAGAGAAATTGTACTTCTCCGGCCGAACCAAAGACCAGCTTCTCGCCATGATTCGCGAAGGAGAACGTTCGGGCCTGATGCCGTTGTATGCGCATCGGAGAAAGGGCGTCCGCGGTGATTCTTGGCGAATCTTTCGGGTCGAAACGACGGGGCTGAAAGGGACCTTAGCCCGCTTTGCCCCGATGATTCCTGCTTTGCCCTTGACTCGAAACGGGTCTCCGTTCATCGATTGGGAACAAGGTATGCCGCTGAATCGATTCATCGCCATTTTGTGCTCCTCGGAAGGCGAAAAGGCCGCCCATGCGCTGAGCGGTTTGACCAACCGTGCCGTCAAACAAACAACGCCGACCATGGCTGAGAATAAGGCGAAAAGCACGCAAGACATTCTTGCTGAGTTGGCTCGCCGACGATCCGCCGTCATCCCTTCGTTCACAGATAAGGAATGAACATCGTGAACAACAGCATGACCAACAGAACCAGCGATGAATAACTTGACGCACGGGCTGAAAAATGGTCAACCCACATGGGATGAAGGTCCCATAACTTCAGTTTCCGGCCAACCCGTTTTACACCGCTTAGGAAGGCATGGAGCATGTCCCGGAACATGTGCCCGCCGTCAAAGGGAACGATGGGGATAAGGTTCGTGAACCCCAGCAGAATGTTCACCCACATCAACCAGAAGAAGAGATGAGCGAACAGGAGGAGAACATCGATGCCCAAAACAGAACCAACCAATCCGTCACCGGCCGCCATCAGCGATTCCTCAAAGGGATGAATGGCCACACCGCCCAATTCAAACGGAATCAACAAGATGGTGAGGACATGGAACGGCAGGGAAAGGGCGCGTTGGAACAAGGTCCCATCAAAGCGAGGTGAAAGTGGGCCAGCCAACCGGTCAATACCAGCCGTACCTTCGGAAAGACCCTCCACACCGAGGAAGGGGTCACCGGGTTGCACCTCGAGGTTGTTCAAGGCGTCTTCACTCCAACCAAGGTTGAGGTAATACTGGTATTTGTCGCCAAAAGTCGCTTGAAGTGTATCACGCGTCCCGTTTTGGTGAATGACCACCAGATCAACGGTATCGTTGCTTGAATATCCTTGGAGAATGGACCGGAAGGCATCGGTTGTGTGCACCGGAACGCCGTCGATGGACACGAGGGTGTCCCAAGGTTGCATACCAGCTTCCTCTGCTCCCCCCTCAACCACAATGCCCTGAACGTGAATGTACTCTTCCTCGGCCACAAATTGCGTCGCCAAACCACCCAACAACATGAGCATCACCAGGGCAGCAAAAAGGTTGGTTGCTGGGCCTGCCGCAAACATCCTGAGGCGTTCTCGACGGGGCGCACGCATCAGTTCATCCGATTGGGGTTCGGCGAAAGCGCCGAGCGGAAGCGGACCGAGTTGAAGGAGGCCGAACGAACGAATGCGCATGCCATGTCCACGGGCGAGGAGACCATGGCCAAATTCGTGAATCACGAGCGAGATGATGAAAGCAAGCGCCCCCCAACCGAGAGGGATGACTGGATTGATTCCGGGAACCGCAACGAGTTCACTGGCCGATGGTGGTGAGGCCGTGGGGGGAGAAAGAAGTGAGGTGACGAACGCCAACATCAGGACCAGGGCAACCATCAACATGGCCACTGAACACACCCAGAGCGAAACTTCACCGTACGCCCGCCAAAATCGCCTTGGTCGGGCCATCCAATCCAAGAAACGTTGACCACGCTGGGTGCGCACCATCAACACAATACCCAGTGCTCGCGTGGCGTTCCAACGATCGAGGGTTCCATTGCGCTCCCATGTTTTGATGAGCACATACCATCCAAGGAGCAAAGCAAGCAGGATGGTCCAGTCGGCTTGTACCGAACCCCATGAGCCCACCATGACCCACCGACGCGCTGTTCTGTCTTGAACGTTGATACCGTTCCAAGCCATCTTGCATGGACAAACCTTGATGATGGGTTGCCGTTGGTTTGACTTCATGCACCCCCACAACATGGCCATTGAAGTCTGGTGTGAAGAGACATGGGGTGAACGGCCCGTTCGTATTTCTGATTGGGCCAACCACGATGAAACCATTCAGGTTCTGATACGCCTTTCATCAAGCGTTCTCATCGCTGATTTCTTGCTTGAGAGCAATGGGAAAATCACCATTCAGCAACACCTCCACGTGCCACTTGAAACATGGAACCCCGGTTCAATCCTGGGCATGCGTACCAAAGAAGGAAAGACTCGATTCCAACATCGCCGCCAAAGCATCTACCTCTCCAGTGAACTACGGGTGCCCGAATGGGGTGCTGCGCTATTGGAGGAGTGGCTCATGAACATGCGAAGCAGCGTCAATCGTCCAAAGGATCGAACGCAGCGTTTGAATGAAATGAAGCGTATGAAACTCTCCATCGAACGGAACCTGGAAAGCGCCTCATTAGCCAAGGTCAACGATGAGCGGGAAACCCTCGACGAACGGTTGGACCAAATTAACCGCCGATTAGCGAACTGAATCCTGCATGGTGGTGTCAACGCCGGGGAACTGGTCCTCACCTTCTCGGTAGACAGTCCGCATGTTGTTGATGAAATTCTTTTCTTTGACCACGATGGTGTAGTCTCGGATGCCGTAGTCCTTCTCGCCGTCCATCATTTCCAACAACACTTGAAGGGTCAAGCGGGCTCCTTCTCGGTGAGGGTAAGCGAAGACACCCATCGAAATGGGTGGCGAGACGACCGAACTCACATCGCCCAACTCTTCGATGGTGGCGAACAGATTGGCATAGGTTTCAGCGAGGAGTTCCCGACGAGTTTCATCCTGATTGGGTCGGCGACAATCGGGCCCGACAACGTGGATGATTTGCTTGAAATTGCTGGACAGCGCAAAGGGCTCGGTGGTCACATTTTGAGTGACCGCACAGGGAGGTGCGTTGATTTTCCGCATCTCAAGACAAATGTTGCGGGTGACTTGCGTCAACTCTTTTCCTGCTTTTTGATGAATCATCGCATCAAGGCCTTCGCGCCCCGAGAGGCGATTATTGGCTGGTGTGAGGAGTACATCGCCGCTGTGATTCCAGACGTCTCCGCCCATCACGCGGAGAACACCGTGCTTGCACGTACGTGCCATGTAGAGTTCCGCCATCGGTTCGGAGAGGAGGCGACCCTACATATGGTCTGCGCCGGTAAACCATGAAATGTCCGAAAAAAACCACCATGCGAGGCACTTCCCATGAGCCGGCGAAGCGATAGCGCTAAAATCAGTCCTCCGTTGCACACAACATGTCCACGAAAGCGTTCAGCATCGCTTTCGTTGTGCTTCTTCTTCTCTCACTCATCCCTCCAATGGCCTCGACCATGGAGGAGAGGGGCGCAGAGAGTGAACTTCCAGAGGAGAGGTTGTTTTCTGGATTCTTTGTTGGTTCGAACGACGACGTATGGAACCAGACATCTTATCCTGCAACGGCAATCCCTGAAGGGTTCACCTACGATAGCGTCACTGATTACAGCGATGTTGGTGTGCTGATCAACAACCTCTCGGAGGAAAGCAGAACCATTGGATGGGCCTTTGTTGCAGCGAGAAACATCTCATTGGACCGTGTCTTTTTGTTCAATGAATCAGGGACTCCAACAGGAGAAACCGTCAACAGAAACCAATTCAACACCTATTTCGCGACGCCATTTCTTGAAATGCTGCAAAACCGTAGTTCTGCCAACGGTCTGAATTACCTCGTAACCACCAAAGGCATACCTCTTCGTGTTTCCGGCGGCAATGATAAAGCGAGTTTTGACCAAGAACTCTCGCTCCTTGGAGGGGCTTACAACAGCACGGTGGGCGGAGATTATTGGAATTCTCACGGCTACGGACCACTCGCAGGAAAGGCCATGGAACCTTTTACACGGAGCAAGTACGGATTTTTCCTCGTGACCCGACTCACGGGCTACACCGTGGATACGGCCATTGAACTGATTGAGCGAGCCAACCAAAGCTTCGGTCAACGCGGCACCTTTGTTTTGGACTTGGCCACGAATCGAAATGAATCGGGCTACCAATTTTGGAACGATGACCTGTATGTCGCCAACACAACGCTCAATGCCAGCATGGGCCTGCCAGTATTGTTTGATGAAGAAACCGAATTCATAACCAACGTCTCCAATGTGATGGGTTATGCCTCGTGGGGCAGCAACGATGGTAATTGGAACCGAAATTACCTCCCAAACAGCGGTTTTGACACCCTTGACGCGTCGTGGCAGAGCGGTTCTCGATATTGGAACCACACCTCGCCCACCGTTGCTCCGGAGGATGCGTTCAATTGGTCGTATCAAACCTCCTCAAAGCAAGGTGGAAATGGAGCCTTTGAAGCGAGCCTACGGACCGATTGTGACCAGGATGGCGGAAAAGGAATGCAGGGTGTTTACGGAGAATACTTCGACAACGATGGTGTGAGTTTCTCCACCGCAAGCATGCCTTCGCTCATCGACCGTCAACCCGACCGCGTCCAGATTGAACCGCACCTCAATCACGGCTCCTCCTACAACTACTATCCTGGGTTGGACGACCGTTTCAAATCGGACTGGGGCGCGCGATTCAGCGGCCTCGTTGATGTTCCTGCTTCTGGGAACTGGACCTTCTTCATCAACTCGGATGATGGTTCTGAATTGTGGATCAACGGAGATTCGCTAGCAACGAATTACGGAAGTCATGGCATGAAGGAACGCTCTGGTTCCGTCAACCTCACCCAAGGCTTGCACGAATTCCGCATTGAATTCTTCCAAGGTGGTGGGCCTCACGGGTTGATCTTCTCTTGGCAAGGGCCCAACACCCCCAAGGCCGCCGTTCCCTCATCCGCCTTCTATGTCACCAGCGACCTTGTACCTCAAGCAAACCACTTGATTCACCACTGGGCTTTCGAGGATGGAGTTGGCGCGACGGCCGTTGACAACGGGAGTGGGGCTGACAACCTCACCCTCAGTGGAATGGACAACACCAACTGGCGTTCATGTCCCGATGGCTCATGCCTTTGGTTCGATGGCAACAACGACGTTGCTGAAGTTGAGGTGGACGCCTACGATGGAAACCTAACCGTCAGTCAATGGGTTTGGGCCAACACCACGGCGCAATCCAATTACGCCTCGACCTTCGCCATCAGCGACCAAGCGGGTTCCAATGCCTCATTCCAACACATGGTTTCGAGTAACCAATGGAGGTTGCACAACAACCAAACCAAAACATTTGGAGATGTGGTTGCCCAGCGGTGGACCCACCTTGTCACGGTGTTTGATGATGGAGACATCCGTCAATACATGGACGGCGTCCTGGTGAACGAGGACATCTATCCCAGTGGCTCATTCACCAATGTTGACCTTTACAAGTTGGGCGTCAATCGTGCAGGAAGCGCGTACTTCGAGGGCATGGTCGATGAAGTGATGGTTTGGGATATCGCCCTTGAAGACCAAGACATCACCCGTTTGAGACGCACCATCATTGACAACTGCACCTCGTATTCCGGGGCTGGAACCGAAGTCGCCAGCCTCGAAACCACCTTCACCGTTCCAAATGACTTGATGGACCATGCCTGGAACATCTACGTCTATGGTAAGCGTGAGGGAGAAGTCAATGGAGCCTTCAGCCTCAATGTTGACGCACTGGACGGAACCGGAACCGTCCTTTCCAACAACGTGTCTGAACGCAAGACCTTCACCACCAGTTGGGCCTCTCAAGCCATGCGAATGCGCCCCGCGGCCGGAGCAAATCAATTCACCATTCAAGTGGCTCTTGACATTGAATCAACCTCAACCGTGGGGTCGTTGTTCATCGATTCGGTCGTCCTTCGAGCCATCCGGCCGCACATGGATTGGGTCAACGGGTCAATCGCCGATACCGCCGTTTCGACGGGAGGGCGTTCCTTTGAGTGGGGGACAACCTACGGCCAATCCTTGGTCGCCGACCTTCTCGAAGACGGTGTTTCGGGCGTGAAAGGCTACGTCTACGAGCCATACTTGACCGCTGTTGGGTTGCCAAGCACCTTCCTTCCGACCTACGCGTCCGGGTACAACCTCGCTGAAAGCCATGCGGCAGCCAACCTCTACACCAGCTGGATGGGTGTGGTCGTCGGAGACCCAAAGATGGCCCCCTACGTCAACACGCTTCACGACGTCAACCTGATGGCTGTTCGGCCGGTTGGCGACATCAACTTCAATGAGTCCACTACCCTCGAAGTGCTGGTCGAAAACCTTGGCATGGCGCCCACCAACGGAACCCTCGAGGTGCGGGCAGTGCTTGGAAATACCTTGCTTCATCAAAGCCCTCTTACGCTCCCGGCAGGGGACGCTTTCGGAAGCCGAACGACGGTGAATCTGACAATTACGCCGATGACCACTGGGTACCTTGACCTGAAAGTACGCTACGTGAACAACACCTCAGAGCGAAATTTCGGCAATAACCTTCAGTCTCTCTCTTTGGTGGTGAACGCTCCTCCAGTGATTGAAGACGTCTACTGCAGCGCATCGTCCCTCTCGCGTGGAGGGTACACGATTTGTTCGGTAGAAGCGACCGACGACAACGGTCTGACCAACGCTACGCTTCAATGGCAAATTCTTGGAGTGAACGAATCCTTGAACGAGACGGCCTGGCTCACGCTCCCAATGGGGCCCGTGAGCTCCACGTTATGGCAAACATCGCTCGTGGTTCCCGCGGACGCCTCGTTGGGCGCCGTTGCTTTGCGGGCTCTTGTCCAGGATGAAAACAACATGACGACAATCGCCACGGTGGAGAACGTAACCCAAGTCGTGGACGCGCCCCCGACATGGTACGGCCCACATGCATCGGGCGTTGACCCACCCAACTGGAACAATGCTTCCTTCCTTCCAAACAAGCCATCCATTGGACTCCTGCGACATGTAAGCAGTACGCTGACGGCCTGCGTGATGGATGCCGATTACCAACTCAGTACGCCACCTCCGGCCTTTATGGTCAGCCGTGGCGAGGTGGGTAATGCCACGTATATCCCACAATCAGCCGCCAACCTGTACTGTTACTCTGCAGTGTTGAGCCTCGAACAAGGCAGTGATTTAGAAGACGTCAACGTTGAGGTTCGGTCCAGTTCAGGTTCGTTGCTTCTCCAGCGAACCTTCTCGGTTGATGACCGTCCCCCTGTTCTTTCGATCAGCGTCGAATCTGAAGACGGCGTCCAGCTTGACCGAGTGGTTGGCAATGGAAACGAACGGGTGCGAATTGAGGTATCAGACATTGACGACCCCGGCACCAGTTTCATTGGCGATATCACCCTCCAGTGGCCCGGTGGAGAACCGATACAGGTCCCTCTCGACATTTCAGAGGGTGAAACCACTGCTCTGGTTCACCTTCAACAACTGATGATTCCGCTTGAAGGGGGCGACCTTCAACTCACGGCAAGCGGAAGTGGCCAGCACGGCGCAACCTCAACGGCAAGCATCACCATACCGTTCTTGCTGACGCCACCGACGGTTGTGTTGTTTGAGGCCTGCGACGCGAATGGAGCGGTTGAAAACATGACCTTTGGACAGGTGGCTACTCTGGTAGTGGGCCTGGTAAGCGACCGACCCTTGCAGTCCTCCAGTGCACAATTGACACAATCAGGATGGGCCATCAATGCTCCTGCGGTCGAGCAAGCGGTGTGGGAACCCGAGCAACCTCCGGCGGCTTGCAATCCCAACGGCTCCATCAATGGAGAAGTGGAATGGCTGTACTTCCGTCTGAAGTTGGACAATTCCCTTGTGGATGGCCCCGGCCGAGTTGTCTTCTCGGCCAGTGACATTGATGGCCTTACCAAATCTGAATCGCTGGACCTCATGTTCCAACATGCTCCAACAACGTTCGACCTTGTTGAATTCTCCTCCCCTACACCCGGCCAGGACCTCTACAGTAACGTTTCGGTGGGCGACCTGGACGGACTCGAACAAGTCGTATGTGCCTACAGCCTTTACGGCGCCGACGGCGGCTTGCTAACCCAATCAGTTCTTCCTGCTGGCCCTGAAGGCTCTTTTACCAACCAACTCGTCTACCAATACCCGATTCCAGTTAGCCTTGCCAACACCACACTGGAAGTCAACTTCACCTGTATGGACAACCTTCAGCAATCGTTCTTCTACAACACCACCTTGGTGGTGGACGGTGCCCAATCCTGCGGCGACTGCCAACAAACCACAGGGGAAGAACAAAACCCTGCAACTGAAGCAGATGCTAACCTGTTTCCTTTGGCAATCGTCTTGATTATCCTGCTCGCTGGAAGTGCCTTCCTGCTCACGATATGGCGACGAAAACAAAGCGGCGATATGGATTTGGAATGGGGGGATGAGGTACTGGCTCCTCTCGAAAACACAGAAGCTTTGTTTGAACAAGACATTGGAGGGGACCTCTTTTCGGAGGATGTTGCTGAAGAAAAAGTCCCAAGCATCGTCCCGGAAGGATGGACATTGGAGGCCTATACCTCTTGGCTTGACGGTCCAGTTCCAGAAGAGTGGAGCGAAGAACAGTGGGCCGCCTATGTCATTTCCTCAAAAGCCACACTCGCTGAACACGCAGAAACATCGGAAGGGTGATGAGCAACGGACCTTTGTAGCGGCATGAGCGACATGGCCATTGGATACGTACTCATCAACGTTCAACCTGGAACTGAACAACAAGTCTACCATGGCGTCAAGGCCCTCCCTCATGTCACGGACGCCACGGTCCTGTTCGGAGATCATGACCTCATCGTTAAACTGGAAGCAGATGACCTCGCCACCATCGCCAAGGCAGTGGTTGAACACATTCGATCCGTAGAGGGTGTCGTGACCACGAAGACATTGGCTGGGGCCGACCTCAATTGAGGTTTTCAAAAACCGCAAGACTGAACGGTCATGCCTGAAAAATAGGCTTTGGAATGAGGTACTGAATGGCATATGTGGCGCAGTACCCCTGTTTTTTTGGGAAAGTATTATATGCTCTAGTGTATAACGACGGTTTGGAGGAAATCCAAATGGCAGACGGAAAGAAATACTTCGTTCTCATGGAGAACGGAAAAGACACGACGCAAGTATTTGCAAGCAAGCAACCCCGCGGTGCAGCCTTGAAGGCAGCAACACGCGGACATACGGACATCAAACTGCGAGAGCGTGGCACCAAGCGTGTTCACCACTTCACTGGCAGCATTTCGATGGTCCCAAAGCCTGCTGGCGGACCTGACTGGCTTCCTGACCAGATCAAGAAGGCCAACGTCAAGAAGCAAGGCATCCTGCACCTCGATTGAGGAACGCAGCCTGCGCTGAACTTCATCCAGCTCTCTGAGTTGTACAACGACCTCCTCCGTGCCAAGGCACGGAAAAGGTCCCCACCCTTTCTCAAACCCCCTTTATCAACGATGAGTTGATAAACACAGCCGATATATCCCAACTGTCCTCAGGGACACGGGATGCACACCCGCTTCGGCGGGAGGCGGTGACGCCAAATGAACAAACGAGGGATGCGAACGCCACAACCACAAGCGCGTCGGCCAAGCCAACGCCGTTTAACGGATGAGCAAGTGACGCTTCCCGCTCGTTTGGTTCACCTTCGCCACCTACCCTGGTTGGGTTGTTATCAACGCCAATTACAAACGGAAAACAAATCCGATAACACCCAGAAATCATACTTTTACGGACTACGCCCTCTGATTGAAACAACCTTGCCCAGTGAAGATGTGTTGGATGAAACCACCTATGAGACGCTCTCCATCGAAGTGCTTGCCGAACGCATGGAACCCATGAATGGCCGATTGGACCTCTGGGCGCACAGTATCGCCGGACTCAAACCAACGACGTACAACGCCCGAATTGCCGCAGCGCGACATTTCATCAAATGGCTCGGACTGATTTGGCCAGACCATCTTCAACGGGCCCGCACGGGCAAACGCCTCCCTCGTACACTTACCCGTAGAGAATTAACCAGCGTTCTTGAAGTCGCTGAGTTGAGCGAAGACCCTGCCGCCTCCCTCGTCGTCACCTTGATGCTCGATACAGGCATGCGAGTGAGTGAGGTCTGTGGCCTCAATCTTGAGGATGTTGATTTTGACGATGAATCAGCGAGGGTGATCGGTGGGAAAGGAGACAAGGATCGCATGGTCCTCTTCACCAAACGAACGGTTGAGCGGCTAAAAGCCTGGATACCCATCCGCACCCGATTGGCATCCGCTGAAGAACAGGCCTGCTTCGTGAACCGGCATGGTCGACGAATTCAACCTCGTGGCATTCAACGCATGATGGACGCTTTGGGTCAAGAGGCCAATCTGCCAAAGGGTAAACTCACGCCCCACGTTCTTCGCCATAACTTCGCAACAGGTTTGTTGGAACGAGGAGCAGACTTGGTCACCATCCAGCGATTGATGGGTCACGCCACCATCGCAACGACTCGAGTGTACCTTGAAATCTCCGACCAAACCCTCAGGGAAGTCTATCACCGAGCTCAATCCATGCGAGAAAACATGGAAGAAACGGGGATTGAAACAAAACCCGTGGAGGAGACGACCCCCACGGTCAGCACCCACGGCATCAACTGATCACGTGGTCGATTTCTTTCGCTTGGCCATTTGCTCCGGGCCAACCCATTCTCGGTGAGGGTGAATGGACTTCCCCTGATGGCCCTCAATGGGACAATGTTTTCCTGACCGGCATCGGGAACAATTGCCCTTTGGAGGGAGTTCAACCGTTTTGCGCAGGCGACCGTATTTTCGCCTTGGCATGCCTGTCAATTAGGCGAGAAGGTCTTCAAAGATAGCGGTCTATTCAGCGCTTTTTGAACCAAGGCATGTCCTTGACCGATTTGGGGACTTTGATGTTTGAACCCTTTCGATCTTTGTCTTTGGTGGTTTTGAGGGTGGTGGCGGCTGCCTTGGTTTTCTCAACGACCTTCTCAGCCACTTTTTGGCCTTGGCCCACGGCTTTTTTGGAAGCGGCCTTTGATGCCTCAGTGGCCTTTTTTGTCGATGTTTTTGCTTTTGATGTTGCCTTTTTGGCAGCACTAGCGGCTTT
>Ga0208277_1000622_pt1 | contig 20714 bp, 21 predicted proteins | sample ETNtaG_5_FD_185782 | JGI IMG/M metagenome (GOLD analysis project Ga0208277, IMG submission 185782) | Marine microbial and viral communities from oxygen minimum zone, Eastern Pacific Ocean - ETNP201406SV205 (SPAdes) (version 2) | ecosystem: Environmental > Aquatic > Marine > Oceanic ...
TCTGCGTTGATGTTCAACGGTTGTAGTGTTTAGCGACTTTTTCCCCCCATTGGGCTGGAGCCGGAGTAAGTCGGTCATGCCCGTGTTGACACAGCACATCGAGACCTTCTGCTGGCAGTTCATCAGTGGTTGTCCAGAGGGCTTTGACACGGAGCACTGCAAGGCGTGCTACAGCGTCTGGTAGCGGTCGGTCCTCAAGGTATTCAACTTCAATTGCCGCAACGGCTTCATTGATCAGCAAGGGGTCAGCATCATGGTGGGTAAAGCCTGCCATGTTCCATTCGCTCTCGTTTGCAGGGAGTGGCGCAGCAGTCTCATCAACTGCTTTTACCATGGCAAGATTGGCCGGCATGAGGTGCAAAATGGCTCGTTTCGTACTTCGAAGGTTGTGGAGTGTATCTCGATAGACGCCGTTCCGGTTGCAACTGAATGACGCAATCAGAAGTGGCGGCCCAGTGGAGACTGCCATCACCGATGTGTAGGGGGCAAGGTTGAGATTGCCTTCAGAATTTTGGGTTGATGCCACGATTAACGGGCGTGGGGAAAGCAATCCTGACAACCATCCAGCTCGTACAGGGTGGTCAATCTCGTCCACCTCCATTCGGTAGGCTTCGGACATGGTTTGAGTTGGTGCTGGAGTAAACCAAGCGTCGAGTTTGCCATTTCCAAGTTCTTCGATAGCATGATCATTGAAGGCAATGTACGACTTCCAAGCAGAAATTTCATCCAATTCTCCACGTTCTTCCTTTCGTTGAATTGAGGCTTCAGCATAGGTGTTACACTTGCGCAGGTAATTCACGATAACTGCTTTCTCATCCATCAGAACGTCCACCTTTTTGCTCATATTCACTTCGCATCATCAAGAATTTGGCTGGATTGCCCGCCCACACTTCGTTATCAGGCACATCTTTGGTCGCTGTTGAGCCTGCAGCGAGGACCGCATGTTCGCCGATCGCCACGCCGGGTAAAACGGTAGCACCGCCACCAATCACCGCATTTGAGTGCACAACGACTGGTCGCCACCGTTCTGCGTTTCTTGACGGGGGGTAGCGATCATTGAGCAACGTGGCGTTTGGCCCGACAAAAACACCATCATTCAGCACGCAATGATCCGCAATGTACGCACCACCTTGGATCCTACAGCCGTCACCTAGCGTGATGTTTCTTCCAACATGGGCGAGAGCACCAATGGAGCAGTTGGCACCGATAAGCAGGCCTTCACCGATGTGACAAGGCGACCACGCAACGCTCTGGTTGGGGAGGTCAATTCGTTGGTTTGCCTCCATTCAATCACCTTCACTCGGTGAACTCGAGTTCACGCATCAGCATGGACACATGCCCTTTGGCGCGGACATTGTACCTGAGCCATTTGAAGGTACCATCTGGCTGGATGACGAAGGTTGACCGAACGCAACCCATGTATTCTTTGCCGTAGTTCTTCTTCATTCGCCAGGTCCCAAATGCTTCATGCAGCGATCCGTCAGTGTCCATGAGCAGGGGGAAGTTGAGTTCTTGCTTGGAGATGAACTTCTCGTGAGATGCTTCGGAATCTTTTGAGACGCCGAGGACAACGATGTCATTTGTCTGAAGGAGGGCCATGTTGTCTCTGAAGTCACAAGCCTGTGTCGTGCATCCTGGTGTGGAATCTCGTGGATAAAAGTACAAAATCACGGTTTTTCCGGCTGCCATGTAGGTTTCAAGGTCGTGTTGTGTACCTGCTGAGTCCATGACAGAAAATCGTGGCGCATCACTTCCGATCTCGTAGGTTATTGCATCGCTCATGGTGCTTCGTGTGAGCCATAGTCCAAGAAGGGTTGCTTTCAATCAAAAAATCGTATATTTCCGAAAATTTTTGATTAAATTATGGATTTTTAGTCTTTTAGTCCATCGTTAATGCGATATGCATGGATAACGATTCATTACGACTAAACCAACACCGGCCAACCGATTCTTTCAATAACCGGCAGGTGAACGAGGCACTATGGTCGCATCGCGTATGTCTCGACGTTCACGTCGGTACTTCAAGCGCATCCAGCGTGTTTCGACCAAGTTTGATTTGCAGGCCATCGCCAGCGCCATACAAACCGACCTCGACAAGCGCAATTTGTCCTACGACGAGGCACTGACGCTTGGCAATTTGATCCAGCATCGTTCCGATCAACTTCCCGGTGACACCATCGTCTATGCGATTTCGGACAGAGACGCTTATCGACGCACACTTGAATTGTATCTCCGAGACGCCCTCTTGACTCGAACAGAACAGCTGCTCCTCTGGGAAGAACGCCGCCGCCTCGGCATCACCGAACAAGAGCATGAACGTCTTCTTTACCAACTTTTAGCTCAATGGAAGAGTCAAGGAAAGCGAGTCACGATCGACCGTTTTGAAAAGCCAGATGGGGGTGAAGCATCTGCGTAATCAACCATCGTCATCCTCAAGACTTGCTTTCTGCTTGATTCTCTTGTTCTTGATCCCAATAGCAACTCCGCTTGTCGCCACAACAGGCGCTCAACCATCTGGACGGGCTGCACCTGATTTCAGTGTGAGTTTGATGACCATGAGTGGTGCAGGATCCATTGACCGAGGGACTGGGATCATCGTTGAACCAGCGGAGCACGACATTCGAGTCGTGGTACGCAACACTGGGGACATCGGCGGGGCTGCTTCGCTGCAACTCGTTCACAAGGGCTCGCCGACAGCGGGCGAGTACATTGTCACAACGATTTCTCTGGGGACCATTCCGGCGCTCACGACCTCCAACCCAATCATTATTCCATGGACGGCGACAACAGGAGACGATCAAACCCTCTTCGCCCGTGTCTCTGGCAATGGTGACAGCAACCCGGCGAACAACGAACAACGAAAGGACTTCGATGTCAAGAACAACCACAGCGGCATATCTGTCTCGGACACCATTCCGAGTTTGGATCCAGGTGAAACAAGCGTCGGCTTGACTCGAAACGTCCAGACCATCAACGCCTCTGTGCGCAACAACGGTGTGAAAAACATCTCTGCCGTTATGCAAATGACCTTGAGTGAACAAGCAACCCCTTCGAATTCCTTTGTCTATTATTCGAACACAGAAACCCTGCAATCAGGTTCTCTCTTTGCTCCATCAAGCCCGAAAGACCTCACGCTCTCCTTCGACCCATCTGCGCTCTCTGGCCTATGGACCTTGGAAGTCAAAATCCTTTACAACGGAACGATTTGGACGGATGATCCAACCATTGCAACGGTGACCGTTCGTCTTTCAAATTACACTGCATCTCTTTCTTCTCTTGGCGATCGCTCCATCGAACCGGGGCAAACTGGGACCTTGACCTTCTTACTCAAGAACACCGGCGGCCTACAGGATTCATATCGAATTGATTCGATCACGACCAATCCAATCAATCGTAACTGGGCGGACATTTCATCCGTTGGTAGCTCGACTGCAGCCTTGTCTCCCGGGGCAACAACTTCGATTGGCATTCCTGTGTCGGTGCCGCTTGGTGAAAACCGATCAAATGCCTCTGTGATCACCATCACTCTTCTTTCAATTCAAGATGGATACACGCTTGTGACGACGGCCGTTGTTCAAGCGGGCGAATCATACATTGCTTCTATTGAGATGCCATCGACGGTGACAGAATTGCTCCCTGGGGATTCAAACACCATCATGGCGAATGTCACCAATGATGGAAACGTCGGCGGTGAATTCACATTCGACTGTGGCCTTTCGGTCGCTGCAGTAAATTGGGTTTTAGACATACAAGGGGAAGAATGCGATCAATGGTCGACGTTCATCAATCGCTCGGCTACGGTTCAAATCCCGATCAACGTCAAGGTCCCACCGATCAAGAGCCCTCTCGACCCCGGTGAATTCAACCTCGCAGGCCAACCATTGCAAGTGTGGCTCCAAGTCCGAGCCGCAGGCGGCGGGCTCCCAACTCAGGCATCCGCTGGCATCGAGGTCCTTCCAACCATTGTCGTCGACCCGGGCCTACCTGTCCAAGAAATCGTTCTGACTGAACAAGATGTCATTGCTGCCAGAAACGGGCAGGGTCTCGAAGATGTCCTCGGACTCAATGTGGAAGTTCGCCACAATCTTTTCTCAGACATCGATGAAACCCTTAGTGCCGACATTGAAGTCAGTGATCTATCCTTCCTTGCAACGAACACCGGTGGATTCTCTGAGGCTGGTCGTTGGAGTGCTGTCGTTTCACCGCCTCAACTTACAGGGCTGAAGCCTGGCGACACTTCGCCAGCCGTTCTTGCCGTGCAGGGTCCTGACGACGATTATCCTCTTTCCGGTACAATCACCCTCTCGGTCACAGTCACGCCCACGCTTGGTGGGGTCCATGCAGGAAGCGGCGTTACTGCAAACCCAGTGACTCGTAATTTGTCAATCGTGATCCCTTCAGTCCTCGGCGCAGAGATCCTTGAAGATGGACCAGTAGATGTGCAAGTCGGTGTCGAAACTGCAGTCGCCTTCCCATTCGCCAACATCGGGAACGACCTGACTTCCTACCGTCTTCGCTTGGCTGACGTGCCCGAAGACTGGGTCGTTGAATTCAACGGGACCAGCGACACCATCGACAATCTCTCTGCTGACGTAGCAGACTTCCCAGCAGCAGGGTCTGCACACCAAACCATCGTTGAATTGCTGATTGAAACAGATCCCTTTGTGCCTGCAAATTCAATCGTCCCACTGACCATTACCATCGAAGAACGAGATACTGGCGCTTACATAGGAGAGCATATCCTTCCTGTAAGAGTTGGTGAATTGAGAAACGGGACCTTGTTCCCTCTGACTCAGCATATCTCTGTGGATCCAACTGATTTCGATGAATTCAAGACCATCAAGATCACCAACACTGGTAATGCACCAACAACGTACTATGTTTGGATTGACGATGCCCTTGCAGGTGATGTCATTTTCGAACTTGACTCAAACCCATCCATGCTCGTCGCACCCGGATATGAAGACATCATCAAGATCAATGTGATTCCAACAGCAGCCGCGAGTGCAGATCAAATGTATGAAGCGGTGGTTTGGGTCGCTGATTCAACCGGTGCCGTCAACATGTCTGCCAACATTACGGCAAACATCACCAAGAGTTCTGACATCAGAATCGATGCTCCTTTGGTGATTGGTGTCACTCCCGGCCAAATGACCAACATTGAATTCAACGTGACCAACATCGGAAACCTACAGGAATCAATCCTTATCATGCCTTCAATCGAAGGGAATTGGTCGACCGATGTCACTGAAATTGGAATGACGCTCCAAATCAACCAAACCATCACGGGACAAATTGTAGTCAGCGTCCCAAGTCTTGGAGGCGAAGAATCGCTGATGGATGGTTCTGTTCACAACCTCACCCTCGCCGTCTATGACGCATCGACCTCTGACTTCAAGACAAGCTTCACCATTCAACTTCGAGTTGGTGCTTTGTTCGCCCTCGAGGCAGAAGCTTGGCCGGCTGTTATGGAATTCTACAGGCAAGGTACTCGCACCTGGGAAGTTGCTCTCACAAACACTGGAAACCGAGATGTAGAAGTCAATGTGGGTTATTCAGTGAACAGAGCCGGCCTTGAGGTTGGATCGAGTGATTGGGCAATGGTTGACGGCGCACCAACGACCTTGTATCTCCCGGTTGGGGTTCCAATCACTCACATCTTCAGCGTTGAAGCATTGAATTTCGAACCTGATCTTTCACTCCAAGCAGATTTCAAAATCTATTACGAGCCTGTTGACGAAACTGTTCAAGGCAACGCCTCCTATGAGACCAACCTCGTGATGTCGAGGTTCTTCAGCACTGGAGATATCATTCTCAGGCCTGAGGTCGGCGACCCTCCAATCGATGTTGACATTACATACTCTCACATTCCAAACGGACAAGCACTTTCCGCAGCTTACGAAATTGAGTTGTGCGATGCAGTTCGAATCCTTGATTTCGCAGCCCTCAACCTTAACGACGCTGAGTATCCGTGGGAATTCAAGGTCGTGCTTCCAGACGCGAACAGCACTGAAGTGATTCTTCCGATCAACGCAGCATCATGCACATTTGGCACTCAAGGTGAATCCTCACGAATTTCACTGCCAACACGCAGCGCATGGGATACGTCCTCTCCGCTCAAGATTTCAGTCAATGCTCCCGAGCGCGGTAAAATTCTATCAGGCGATGGCTGGGACCTCACGTTCCGACTTTATCATCCAACAGAGAACAACAACTACTCAACCTTCGATGAGGAAACATTCAGTTTCCAATTGGACGTCTTCGCCGATCCATTGGTTGAGTCCCTCGAGGTCATCACCATCGAAGAAGGTGAAGAATTCGACCTCTTGCTGACCGTGACCAACGCAGGTACAGCTACTGCTTTAGGCGTCGATGTCGCCCTTGTGTGCCCAACTTCGGCCATCCTCAGTGCCCCTCTCGCAGAGCCAATGATTGGTATTCTTGGCCCTGGTGAATCTGTTGTGCTCAATTGGCGTATTCAACCGGATTCCATCGATTGGTGGGAACAGTCCGAAGCATCTGATTGTACGGCAACCGTCGATGCCTTCTACATGGACAAGAACGTCGTCGGCAATGACGTACGAACCATTGAAATGAACATTGAGTCCTCCTCTCCAGGTGTTTCAACCAGTTTCATAGCCTTGATCATCTGCTTCCTCACCTCTATCGTTCTTATTCGCCTCACTGGACAAAATGAGAAGTTCCGGCTCATGGCGGTGTACGCTGGTGTGCTCGGCTTTGGATTCTCATTCCATCTGCTTGATGTACCGTTCTGGGGCGTCGGCGTTCTCATTGCAACAGCTCTTTGGATTTGGCGCATGAGTTGGTCAAGCGCTGAAGAATTCAAATTGATTCACGAAGACTACCAACGCGCTCGTCGCGGTGTTTCAACGCTCTATACAGATCACTTTGATGCTCTGAAAGAGAGCCGCCGCCAATTGAGCGTGATTCTGGCGGTTCCTGTGCTTGGTTTCATAGCAGTAATCCTTGGCCTACCACCACAACTCTACACCGACCAAAACAACATGGTTTCCTTGGTCGTCTACATCACCGTCGTCATGCTCGGCGTATGGTTCATCATCCTCAGAGCAGACCGTGCCTATGGCAATCTGTACGGTCGTCTCACAGATGTCGAGGTCAAAGCAACTCGAATTGAACGAGACCTCGGCGACCCGGCACGTTTGTTCAATGAATTAGCGGGCGACGGCTTGAATCTCGACGAAATTTTCGGAGACGTATCGAGCAACGCTACTGTTGGGGCACTTGTCGGAGCAGAACAATCTCAAGAGGAGGTGAATGATGATGTCCAAAGATGACGTCGACGTTATTGACGATCCAGATATGCTTCTGGATGAAGTCGATGCCTCCTTCGACCTCGAAGCCCCAGAATTGGATGAGTCCCTGGCAACAGCACCCGAGATGACGGAAGGCGAAGTCCAGGAAGCCCGTGCTGCAATTGCGGCGAGCAAAGATTCCGCTGACCGCCTCATCGCAGCCTCAAGGGAACTCGAATCCCTCGTTTTCGGTGTCGTACAGGATGAATCCAATTCATTGGCTGGAACAGAAGTCGATATTGCAGATGCCAAACTGTTCCTCAACGCTCACAAACTGAAAGCAGCTCGCAAATCGGTCAAGAAGGCTGAACAATCCCTCGCCTTGCTCGAGGAAGATGTGCTTCACCTACGCAGAAACATTGCAATGCTTCACAGATTGCTCAATGAAAAGAAAATCAACGAACAAGAAGTTGAAACAATTCTTCTCCGTCTTCATTCAGCAACAGGTGCTGCAGAAATTGGTGATGTTGGTGTCGCTGCTGGTGAAGTTGAACACCTTGTGGACGATCTCATCGGAGGGAACACAGCCACCCTCAATCCTTTCCTCTTCCGTCATTTCTGGCTCGGTCTTGACACACGATGGCCTGCGGGTGGAGATGAAGGCGTCTTGATTATCCGCCTCATCAACGATGGTCCTGTTGCGATGCCGGGCATGCGCCTGTCTCCTCCAGTGCCTGAGGGATGGACTTGCGTTCCATCCTCAGTCGATCTACCAATCATCGCCCCGGGTGGTAATCTACCACTTCGGTTTGAGGTCAAGGCGAACCGTCGCTACGGCGCAGATGAAATCCCTCTCTCACGTAAGTTGGCAATTGCCACATCTTATGAGATGCGAACGGGCGATATTACCGCAACTATTCGTGCTCAGAATCGTTCGATGGAGCCTCTGCAAGACATTGTGCTCTCGCCTTGGATTCCACCCGGCTTCACCACAGATTCAGTCCCATTCATCAACCGCCTCGCACCTGATGAAGTCGCTCTTATTCGCATGCCTTTGCGCATCAACATTGGTTCAGGAGGGAATGCTTGAACCGCTCACAGTCCACCCTAATGGGGGATACAAAAAAAAACAAAAATGGTGAAAAATATGAAAGAAAATACGAACGAAAACAGCGATAACATCGCTGCAATTGGTATTGGTGCAATGATTGTGTTCATTGCCCTAATCCTTGTTGCGGCGGTTGCAGCAGCGGTCATTATTCAGACCGCAGAACAATTGCAACAAAATGCACAAAACACTGGCGAAGAGACAACTGATTTGTTGTCCTCCAAGGTGAACATCAAGGGTGCCGTGATCACTGGAGCTGGTGCAAACCAGATCTACATCACCTTCGAACTGGCCCCTGGATCTGATCCAGTCACAGCAAACACTGTGGCTTGGTCAATCATGTGCAGCGGAACCCCAAGCGGTGACGACTACGGAAACTTTGGTGCCGCACAGCAAGTTGGCGGCGCAGCTCTTGTCGGTGGTGTCCTCAGTCCGGGTACAACCTACACAATCGAACTAACCAACGCTGGTGGCCTTGCTACCTGCGTTCCAACAGCCAACCAAGACCACTCGTTGATGATTCAATCCGGTAAAGGTGGATTCACCTACGAATTGCTCAACTACGGCGCAAGCATTGCATCAGGCGAGGTGATTGTATGAAGTCCATCAACAATGACGAACCACAAAACGACACAGTCGCAGCAATTGGTATCGGCGCAATGATTGTCTTCATTGCTTTGATTCTCGTTGCAGCAGTTGCAGCAGCAGTGATTATTCAAACTGCAGAACAACTCCAACAAAACGCTCAGAAGACCGGTGAAGATACGGCAGACAACTTGGCTGGTAAAGTCATGATCAATTCTGTCTACGTCGACACCACCGCAGCAGGAGAGGACTTCCTTCTCTATGTTCGCTTGGCACCTGGCAGCGAAGCAACAACAACCACGACCATCTCTTACCAGGTGTTCTGTGCGAACGGTGTTGCAGAAGGTGTCCTTCAAGCAGCTGACGTTGCTCCAATGACCACTGGTACATTCGGAACAGCGACCATGGCAGCCTCAACTGGATACATCATGACCATCGATGGAAACAACGGCGGTGTAGATTGTAGCCCAGACGCAGTGAACGGTGGAGCCTCAATTTCCTCCGCACAACTGTTCATTCACGTTGGAAAGGGCGGTACAACCTACGAGACCCTGACCATCGACAGCAGCGCAGCCGGATCAAAAATTGTCTGATGTTCATCTAGGGGCACAGCACAGCAATGTGCGCCCTTAGAGGAGGAATTATCATGGCATGGCCATTTGGCAACAGTGCTCAGAAGGACCAAGGGGAAGACGCATCACTTACAGAAGATCGGCTCAAGATCATGGCGAACATCGCCATTGAACAAGTCCCCCTTCCAGAGGAAGGAGAACTTGGAGAAGAGGATGCGTGGACCATCTCACCCGGGCCCACCAAGGCACGACTCAACAGCATCGGCAGTGTTCCAAGCGTGGCAGCAAGCCTCGCTCCAGCACCAGCCGCACCGGTGAACACCACCGTCGACACCTCCGGGCTCGAACGCCTGATCAGCAGCCGTCTCGACATGGTCGAGGATGTGCTTCGCATGGTTGAAGTTCGACTCGAGCAACCGCACGAAGAAGGAACTTCAGGCGAGTCTGACGAAGGTGTCGATGTGGAAGACGCAGCACTCAGTGGTGACACCATTGTCACTGCAAGCGGTGAAGTTATTCCAGTCTCCGGAAACGATCGTCTCAAAGAAGTGGATGAAGCACCATTGGTGGAATTGTACGAAGCACAAGCTCTCGCTGCAAATCCATTCTTGCATGCTCCCTCCCGCGGCGCTACCGCCAACGCCAACAGCGTTGGTGCACCAACTGTCTCAGCCCTCTTGCTCGACCATATGTCGGGCATGGCAGCAGTCAGTTTTACCCAGAAGGCCATGGCCTCGGGTATGCTAAGCGACGAAGAAGGACGTTCAGTCATGGCAATTGTTCAACTTGCAGAACCAGGTGAAACCGAGGCTGCTCTTGATGACCATTTGCCACACAAAGAATTGCTTACGTTCTCATCGCTCGTCAGTTCATGGCGCAGCGTGAGAACACTCCGAGGTGAAGTCTGAGATGGCTGGCTCGGTAGGTATTGGTGGCCTCATTATTGGGGTTTCATTGTTGGTCGTGTTTTCCATGGCCGTTCAAACAATGTCGTATCAAATGGAAACCTCAATCGAGGTTTTGGATGCTGCGGCTGATCCACTACCGAGCTATGCTATCGCAGATGCATCGCTTCTCGAAGGCGCAATTCTCAGTGTAACCGTCACAGGAACCGGTCTTGGTTCAGGTGTCGTCGATGGAACCCTTGTCGCAAATGGTGGGGTTGGTTTGGGTGGTTTTTCTGCTACCTTTACTGTGTCATCGGGGGAAATAGATACGAATTCCGTGGTCATCACCAGCCACGGCTCGTACTCAACCCTCCCTACGAGCATTACAGTAAGTGGACAGGGGACGCTAAATCCTGCACCAACATTCACCTTTACCACGGGTAACATCTTCTATGCTAACCTTACCAATACCGGTGACATGACGATCAAAACCGACGATGTATGGTTGTTCTTTGATGGCGAGTCGCCAACAAAATTCAGTTCCGTGCACCGTGATGGTTGGGCTCAAAATCAGGCCACACCTCCGTTCGCATCAGGAAACTGGTATGTTGGAGAAACGGTTGATTTGATTTTACCAAATCCCCCATCACTTACCACACGCTTTGCAGTCACATCTGAAGGATATATTGCTGCAGAGGCAATCTGAGGGATTATTATGGCAGATGGCGGGGCTTCGACTTTTATTATGCTCATCACTGGGCTTTTGATTTCGAGTTCAGTCAGTGCCTTGTTGATCACCGAATGGTCTTCCACTGCAAAGGTCGCGCAAGTACAGCAACGCGGTGCGCAACTCGATTCAGAATTGGATATCGAGTTTGCAGGAGACCCTATGATGGTGGATTTTGATGATTCAACATTACCAGAAACAATCACGTTTTACATTGAAAACAGTGGGCTGCATCCCATGGATGAATCAAAGATGACCGTCGTCGTTGATGGTGTTGAGCCAACCTCTGTTTCAGTTTCATTGGTTGGAACGCCTACGCCAACTTCATGGGTTCCAAACGAACTCGCGATGATTGTCGTGGAGTATAATCCGGCATCTGGCTACAGCGATGGCGATGATGTCGCACTGTACGCCATTGCTACTTCTGAAGTGATTGGCGGCCTTTCATCGAGTGCATCGATGAGCATTGAGGTGAGACTGTCATGAAGGAAGATCCATTTTTGAAAGCTCACAAGCCAAAGGAAGATGGTTTCCCCTATGACTTGGAAACAGATTCCCTTGCTGATTCAATGGGTCTTCGCTTACCAAACCGTTCACTCTATGTGTTGCAAGGTGCGGTCGGTGGCGGTAAATCACTGATCTCTCAACGCCTTGTCTATGGCATGGTTGAGAACGGGGTCAAGGTCCTCGTCATCACGACAGAACTCACCACACGCGGTTGGATCGAACAAATGGAATCCATTGGTTATGGCGTGACAGATGCAATTCGTGAGGGTACACTCATGGTGTTCTCACGCTTTGGAACCATTGCCGAATCCCTGCCAAATGTTGGGCTCGATGAGGTGCTTGAATCTGAGGCCATTGGCCTTGCTGATGTTGTCATTATCGATGCAGCAAGTTCACTGATGCCTGATTCACTTGAGGAACCCGAGCGCTTTGCTATGATGCAACGATTAAGGCGCATTTGTGCCGATGGTCGTTCATTGATGTTGTGCGTCGACCCGGAAGAGATGGATCACAAGTTGATGCACAGCATGCGTGCTTCGGCTGAAATAGTGCTTGATTTGACCACCACCATGATCGGTGGAGAGATTAAGAGAAACATTGTTGTTACGAGATTTTTGAGGGCAGCTGGACCAGTCCAGACCTCGATTGGATGGCGTGTTGAACCAAGCATGGGCTTCATCGTCGATATTACAGCCGTGAGCTGATGGGGGGAATTTGAATGGCCGATGAACCACGATTTGCCAAAGGGGACCTCAATGGTGTCATGGCAGCTCATCCGCACGTTGCTGATTGGGTGCGTGATTTCGAAGCTCGCTACGGGGCTCGCCCGATATACTACGGTGAATTGGACCGAGATGCCAAAAAAGAACGACCTCTCAATTTGATTTACTTGGCCAAGGAGCCAATTTTTGTTCACATTTACGAACCACCTGCTGATGAAGAAGGTGGTGGCCAAGTGTTGTGGTTTGGATTGGAACCACAACTCACTGAAGAAGAAGAAAACATTCGCCGGGAATTGACCGAAACTTTACTTCAAGAAGCACCCACTGCTCCATCGTTTACCACAGATAATGAATTCGAAAACATCCTTCGCCAGATGATTGAGCGATACACGGTGCTCGATTCTGAACTTGGGGTGACTCCACGACGACAAGGTCGTATGTGGGAAATGCTGGGCATGGATGACAAACGGCTCGTTGTCAACCAAGAACAACGAACGCGCCTCGAGTACATCGTCATTCGAGACTTGATTCGTAATGGGCCACTTGAACCTCTGCTCTCCGACGAGATGCTGGAAGATATTCACTCCATTGGGCTCAAACACGTCCACATGGATCACAAGGTGTTTGGCATGGTCACCTCAAACATTCGATTTAGGGAACGAGAAATACTTTCTCGATTCCTTCGAGCTATGTCGGAACGTATTGGACGCCCAGTGTCCGATAACAAGCCAATTATCGACGGCGCCTTGCTCGATGGGTCCCGTATCAACATCATTTTCTCAGACGACGTTTCCATGCTTGGTCCATCGTTTACGATTCGTAAGTTCGCTGAAGAAACCATTTCCATTACTCAATTAATTGCTTGGGGCACCATCTCTTCACAAGTCGCAGCCTACATCTGGATTTGCCTTGAGTATGGAATGTCTGTGCTTGTTTCTGGTGAAACAGCATCAGGTAAGACCACGACGCTCAACGCAATTCTCCCATTCATCGATCACAACGTCAAGATTTACTCGGCGGAAGACACCCCTGAAGTGAAGGTTCGCCACAAGATCTGGCAACGCCTCGTCACTCGCTCTTCGAAGAATGAAGAGTCTCGCGTTGAAATGTTCGATTTGCTCAAAGCAGCATTGCGTAGCCGTCCACGGTACATCATCATCGGTGAAATTCGTGGTGTTGAAGGTGCAACCGCTTTCCAGGCCATGCAGACAGGTCACCCTGTAATCGCCACCTTCCACGCCTCTTCAATCGTCAAGATGATTCAGCGGTTTACCGGTGACCCAATCAATGTTCCAATTCGTTTCTTCGATAACCTGAATTTTGCTATTTTCCAAGAAGTTGTTGAAGCTCCAGGCGGTGGAATCGCACGACGTGTCACCGGTATCGACGAAGTCATCGGCTACAACAAGCACAGCGATGGTGTTCTGACCCGTGGTATGTTCGAGTGGGATCCTGTCAAAGACAAGCATTACTTCCGAGGTATGTTCCAGAGCCATTTGCTCGAAAATAAGATTGCTGCAATGGCTGGTTTTGCGAACAAGCGTGATATTTACGATGAGATGCTCAAGCGAGCCGCCGCTCTTCAGAAGATGGTCGATCGGGAATTAACTCACTACGATGACGTCTTTGATTTGCTTGGGATTTATTACAACAGTGGCTGGGACCACTTCGACCGTGCCATCGATTCATGGAAAGGTATCAACCACGATTGAGGGATGATGGATGCAGCGAATGTCGATGTGGCAAATCGCGTTGCGGCGACTTGAAATGCCCGTCCTTCGCTTTCTTGCTTTGTTCGTGGGAGGTGCCGCATTTGCGGGCTTTTTCATGTCCATCGTCATCATCCTCCTGACAGGGGGATTGTCTGAAGGGGCTCTCTTTTCGGGACTATCTGGCGTCCTTCTTCTCATCTTATTACCAATCCTTTCAGGCGGTGCAGCGATTGTTTTTCCAATCCTCGATGTTCAACGCTCAGCAACCCTCATCGAAAAGGAGATGCACATGTTCATCACAAGAATGGGCATTTTATCACTCGGTGAAGTCGGGGCGCAATCTATTTTCGACATCCTCAAACAGATGAGGGATTATGGCGAACTTGCGACGGAAGTTCAGAGGATTGAAACCCTTGTCGATAAATGGCATACGTCTCTGCCCGAAGCCTCTCGTATTGTTGCTCAACAAAGCCCAAGTCCATTGTGGGCTGACTTCCTTGATCGCATGGCGTTCTCCATCGAAGCAGGCCAACCAATCGATGAGTTCATGCGCTCAGAGCAAGAGACGATTGCAGAACAGTATACCACCTTGTATGACACTCGCTTAGAATCTGTTGACACAATGAAGGAAATTTATGTCTCACTGGTTTCTGCAGGATTGTTTGGTCTTGTCATCGCTGGTATTCACTTGGTACTCTTCGAAACCGGTTCGCCAACCGATGCCCCGATTGAAATCGCCAGCCGGTTGCGTTTCCTGCTCTTAGCGGGACTTCTTTTCACCATCGTTCAGATTGGCGGTGTTGTCGCTTTCAATTCGACGATCCCCGAAGATCCAACCTTTGCCCGTGACGAAATGGACACGCCTTTCCGAATCAATTTCCTCAGAGCGTTGGTTGGTGCAACCATCATTTCGACATTTTTGTTCATCATCACGGTCGTTGTGATTTTAGCATCATGGCAAGAGGTCAGCGCCCAATGGGACCGCTATGGACTTCTCCTGATCGTCGCACCCCTCTCGCCAATGTTGATTCCAGCATTCATGGTTGGTCGAGAAGAAGGCCAAGTCCTGCGACGAGACGAAACATATCCCGACTTTATCCGCGCTTTAGGTGGTACTGCCCAAGCGCGTTCCGCAGAACCATCGGCCACAATCAAAGCACTGCGAGGTATTGATTTTGGTGTTCTTGACAATTCCATCGATCGCTTAGAGAAGCGTTTGTCCACACGAATTGACTCGGATCGAGCATGGGATTACTTCACTGCAGATACAAATTCAGCCGTTATTTCGAGGTACACTCGAATTTACATCGAGGGTTCACAATCTTCGGGTCAACCCGCAGCGACAGCAGAAATGGTTTCTCGCTCTGTAGGTAATCTGCTCTCCTTGCGCCGTCGTCGTGCCCTTTCGGCCAATACGATGCGGGGGGTCGCTCTTGGATTGCTGATTGCAACCGTGACCAGCCTCAACGTCACCATCGCTATTGTTCTCAAGTTAGGCGACTCAATCGCAGGTGTTGCTGAAGGCTTCGTTGATACTGATGTCTCAGCACTTTCTCGCTTCGGTTCCGACCTTGCTCTGCCGGTGATGGAAGACGCTTCAGCTGTTGGTGAAAACATCAGGATGTTCAAGATCATTGTCTCAATTCTCATTCTTTTCCAAGTTGCTGCGGTCTCAATGATTTCCAATCGTCTGAGGGGTGGTGGAAAAACAACTGCTCTTGGCCAAGCCATCCAATTGCTTTGGGTGGCAGGTATCACTTCTTTCCTCACATCGATTGTTCTTGAGAGCGCTTCGGGAATCTTCGGAGTCTGACCTTTTCCAAGCGAAGTACAATAACTTCCATGGTGATGGATGTTCATGCAAGCAATGCCCCCGCCCCCAACTCCAGCCGCCCAACCAGTGCCAGTTTCGCCTTATCAACCTGCGAAAGGCTTTGACAAAACCAAGTTGGCTTATTCATTTGAGCGATGGTTGATGATCGGTATCGTTCTCATTCTGGCTGCAACCCTATTTGCACAAGTCGTCACGATGTGGGGTCCCCCTGATGCTCCAGGGGCTGAGGCAACATTGGACGATCTATCTGATTATCAATCAGACCTCGATGGTTACAACGATCTTGTGCGTGTCGTTGGCTCGATTGGAACCATGCTACAAACTGTGGGTATGGGTCTCATTGGATATGCACTTCTTCGAGAATCTCATAGCACAACGAGTGAACATACGGCACTTCGAGTGACTGGCATGATTCTGGGTGTGCTTGTGGTCGCAAACTTGGCGGCTCGTAATCTGAACATTCTGTGATCAACGTCGCGCTTCTTCGGCAATTCGCTTTTTGGTCGCCGTCCAAGAACAAATAGGACACGTTGTCAAATCGTGATGGCGAGCAGGACAATACTCTCTCCCAAAGAAAATGATTTGCAGATGGAGTTTGTTCCATAGGTGCTTGGGAAACACTGCCTTGAGGTCACGCTCTGTTCGCTCGACGGTTGTCCCGTTTGAGAGGCCCCAACGGGCAGCAAGACGATGGATGTGGGTGTCGATTGGGAACGCAGGAATACCAAACGCTTGGGCAAGGACGACACCTGCAGTCTTGTGACCTACACCGGGAAGTGCTTCAAGCGCTTCAAATGAATCGGGTACAACCCCGTCATGACGTTCAATCAAGAGTTCTGAAAGGCGACGGATGTTCTTTGCCTTGGTTGGAGCGAGTCCTACCTGGCGAATGTCGTTGAGAATGGTTTCAACGGGAAGTTGAGCCATCAGTTCTGGCGTATTTGCTTTGGCAAAAAGTGCTGGCGTGACTTGGTTCACCTTCAAGTCGGTCGTTTGAGCACTCATCAAGACCGCAACAAGCAACTCGAAGGTATTGGTGTGATCAAGCGGCACTGGTGTTTCTGGATAGAGTTCTTCCAACATGGTCACAATACGTTCTGCTTTTTCTGAACGTTTCATGAACCCCCACCTCGTCGGTTGAGGATCTCACTAGGAACGGTGTAGTTGTAGGATCGACCTTCTGCAACGCAGTGGACCATGTTCTTGTGGTGATCGAACTCAAAAGATGAAAATGGAATACTGATCTGATGGAGCGGCATTGCTGCATTGACTTCACCATTGGAGGAGATGGAAAACCCAGTGACTACATGCGGAGGCACGGAATTGAATGTGAGGGCATTGGAGGTCGCGTTTGTTTCACCAAGTCCCTCGAAGAACGACAGGAATTCCTCATGCAATTGTTCCCAATTCGTCAATGGTATTCGAAGAGGCACGTTGATTCACCTCTTTATGGATCGATTTTGACCGAATAGGCTTCACCAGTGGCCCATCCAAAGACAAGTCCAAGGGTAACAGAAAGCAATGGAATACCGTTACACACGATGCTTTCGACAGGTTCGGTCACCGCTTCGCCTCCTGCAATGTACCAAATCACAAAGCCGAGAAGGAGGCCGGGGATGAGCATAACGCCCCCCATGATGAGCGTTCTTAGCAGGCGCATGCCACGAGGAAGAGGTGGCAAGTCAAGAAGGTGTGCATCTCAAATGATGTTCACAGCAAGGCTGACAGTGATGCAGCATCCATGGAATTCAAAATGTCAGGTGCTTCCAACCATCCCTTTCTTGCAGCCATGACACCATAACTGATGTCGGCCAACCCACGCAAGGAATGGGCGTCGGGATTGATGATCACCGGTACGCCAAGGCCTTTTGCATGCTTGCAAAGCCGCCAATCCAAATCGAGACGATACGGGCTTGCATTCAGTTCAACTGCTTTGAGTCGCCCTTCGCTGTTATGGTCTGCCATATGCTCCAGCACGGCGAATAAGTCAACTTCGTATCCGTCCCGTCCTTGAAGAATCCTCCCCGTTGGATGGCCCAACACGGTGGTTGCAGGATGGTCGATGCAGCGGATTAACTCTTCAGTATTCTCAAGTTCATCCCTCGCCCTCCACTTGGAAATAGCGTGAACAGAAGCAACCGTGTAATCGAGGGTTGAAAGGACGTCATCAGGATGGTCGAGTTTTCCGCCGGGGAGAATATCCGATTCAACCCCGTGGAAGATTTTGAAATCCACGCCGTCGTCTGCCCAAGCTTGGTTGTATTTTTTGATCGTTGCACCTTGTTCGAGTAGATCTTCTGCACTTGCACCATTGGCTACCTTCAATGTTGGAGAATGGTCGGCGATACCAAGCCAATTCCAGCCCAGTTTCCGAGCAGTTTCGGCCATTTCTTCGAGGCTTGCTTCACCGTCTGATAACGTGGTGTGATTATGCCAAGCACCTCGAATATCTGCGTTCGTAATCAGCGATGGCAGTGTATTTGACTCAGCAGCCACAATTTCACCTGTGTCTTCACGCAATTCCGGCGTCACCCAATCCAATTCGAGGTGGCTGTATATTGCGGCCTCATCCAAGGCATCAAGAGAAAACTGCGCTGCAGCCATGCCTTTGAGTTCCCCCGCTTGCTCTTCAGGAATCAACCCGAACTCGTTCAAGCGAAGGCCTCGGTCGATGGCCCGTTGTCGCATGGCGATGTTGTGCTCTTTGCTGCCTGTGAAGTATGCCAGTGTGAATGGAAACACTTCTTTTGGAACCAAGCGCACTTGTGCATCGATCGTTCCTCCACTCTCGAGTTGTTCGTAATCATCTCCTCCGATCGCATCTAAGACATTCGGGTCGATGTGGCCTACAGTGAACCCTCCATCGAAAATACTCGTGTCGAGGATCAGGCTAATTTTTGAATCACCAGCGCCTTTCACATCTGCAATTCCAGGAAGGCTGAGAATGGCATTTGCTACCTGCTCATGGTTGTTTTTGTCGACGGCGACAACCAAGTCCAAATCCCCAATCGTTTCCTTACGACGTCGTGCACTGCCCGCTAACTGTGCTTTGATGACGCCATCGATTTGGTTGACCCTTGCCTCGAATGCTTCGCCATACATGAGGCCAATATCGAGTCTCCTTCTTGCCCGGAATCGAGCAAGCAATTCAATTCCGTCAAGCATACGTGCTTGTGATTTCTGACCAAACCCCTTCATGGGCGCGATTCTGTTTGCTTCTGCAGCTTGCTTGAGGGAGGCTACGGAATCCACGCCCAATTCATCATGCATCAATTTGATTCTTTTTGGGCCAAGTCCTGGAATGCCAAGCATCTCGATGAGTCCTTCAGGCGTTGAAGCGTGAAGTTCAATCCAATCATCAGGCCAACGGCCCTCGCCAACCACTTGGGTCAAAGCAGAGCCCAGCCCTTTGCCGATCCCTTTCATCTCTAACAGGCGGCCAGTCGCTACCAATTCTCCTAAATCCTCGGTGATTGAACCAAGCATTCTGCTCGCGTTTTGATAGGATCGGACTCTGAACACATTTGCTCCTTGAAGTTCCAAAAGGACCGCAACCTGATGCAGTGCATTTGCGACTTGATTGCGAGAAAAGTATGGTGGGCCACTCGGACGTGGCTTTGGTAGAGAGAAGCCGGTGCCTGCCATGGAGGTGCTGTGTCGGCGACCCTTGTCAAAGATTGTGCTGAACCAAATACCGACTTCACATTGAAGAACTTCGGCCCCTGCCCTTGTCCATGGTCGACCCCGCAACCATTGAGCGACTGGCCGAGGGTCTGTGTGGGTTTTCTGCCGTACTGTTCACCTTCATTGCCTCGTTTTCCCGTTCGCCTTCAGTCGAGCGCGTTGTGCAGAACCTCATCGCCCTCAGTCTGATAGCTGCGGCGGTCGTTCTGTGGTGGCTCTCGTTGTCTGGAGGGACCTTATGGGGTTCGAATTACTTACCCAAACCGCTTTCTTTGGTTTGTGTTGTGATCGCTATCTCCGCTCGAATGAACATCAAGGGAGAGAATGTTTCCTTTGGAGCCAACCCGCACACGATTGGTAAAGACAAATCCGAGGAGTAATCAAACGATTTCGCCCTGAGGCTGAGGTCCTTTATCCTCATCGCCCGTTGAATTGTTTTCCATGGCTTCCTTGGCCATCTTTTGATCGATGAAGTTGCGCATGTACTCCGGCAGTTCCCCATTGACGAAAATCACGTCATTGATGGTTTCCAATTTTTTCAAAGAATAGTAAATTTGCATGGCGGTCATCGGTGTCGATGAACAGCCATTGCACCCTCCATCGAGCGAGAGCATGATGTTGCCATCACTGGTGTCAAGCACGGTCACAACACCATCGTGCTCATCGAGGATCTCTTGTACTGGCCCGATTTCGGCGAGTACCTCCTCGGCAGTCATGGCCATACCCCCCCCTCGTGCATCTCCTCTTTCAATAATTGCCTCTATCCACTCGTCGAAATGGCGTTCGGAGTGAATGAACCAGTCCTAAAAAGGGCATGACTACGGCTTTTGAAAGGGGAACCACTTATGAGGGGTTCTTAGGTCGCCGAGGCACAGGTGTTCTGTTATGATGGATAATATACCGATGATTGCCGCGGCCGCAGGTCTGGTTGGACTGTTAATTGCTTTCGTGCTCTACCAGCAAGTAAACAAAGTGAAAATTGACAACGATACAGTTGCCGACATTACTCAAGAAATTCAAGATGGAGCCATGGCGTTCCTGTTTGCAGAATATCGGGTGCTCTCAATCTTCGTCGTTGTTGTCGGTGCCGTCTTGGCTTGGC
>Ga0208277_1000625_pt1 | contig 20707 bp, 19 predicted proteins | sample ETNtaG_5_FD_185782 | JGI IMG/M metagenome (GOLD analysis project Ga0208277, IMG submission 185782) | Marine microbial and viral communities from oxygen minimum zone, Eastern Pacific Ocean - ETNP201406SV205 (SPAdes) (version 2) | ecosystem: Environmental > Aquatic > Marine > Oceanic ...
GCGACCATGAAATCTTCACTATCTTTGACAGAACTGACCTTATAGATGCCTACGGCGACCAATGCACAGAGATAGATGAGGATTCCAGATAGGTAGGTCATCTTAGTCCGCTAGAGCTTATACTTATCAATAGGGTTGACCTCTTCTACTCTTCCTTTGAAAATCTGATCATAGATCGTAGCGGTCAGCCAGTCCTTCTCATTCTCAAGATCATCTAAGTTCACTTTTTTGAACCATATCTTATCGCTCGGATTCCATTTATACTTATTACCTTTTAAAATATCTTTTTTTACAGGATCGTACTTAAAATGTTCTGCAAAGATCACATATTCAGGAAGGTTTGAATTATTGATCAATTCGATCAATGCCCTTTCACCATCATCAGGTTCATGGGTCAAAAGATGGATCAGTGCATCCACATCATTCATTGCGCGGTGAGCATCAAAGTAAAATCCATGCCAGTAACATAACAGCTCCTGTTTTGAGCTAGTGAAACCTCTAGCTAACCAATCGATGTCACTTATTGAGCATGCCCAGATCTTTTTTGGTGAGATTGATGAGTATCGGTCTACAAATGCCCGGTCGAAACCTGCATTATGAGCAACAATGAGATCGGCCTCTTCAAGCAAACCATCTACCATATCCCAATCTAAGGACACTCCATCGACCATTTTATTATCGATTCCTGTCAAAAACGTTATCTCTGTGCTGATGTCCTCTTCAGGATCATTGAATGACTCATATGCTCTCTCAATAGATAAGATCTTTCCAGATGTTGTCTCAAATGCAACCATCTTGATCGCTATCTCTATGATCTGATCATTTGCACGATCAATTCCAGTGGTCTCCGTATCGAGAAAGGCAATCTTGATGCAGTCCTGGTCTGTGATCAATAGTTCAGATGATGGAGGGTCATATTTTTTTAAGGTGATCTTGTTTGAATCACCTTTCACTGATTCAATAAATGTCATTGCAGTTCTTTCCTGTATGTTAGCATCTCAACGATCTCTTCTCGCATGTATGGCGTTACAATTGCATTCACTCTATCATCTTTAAGATGTGCTATAAGCTGGTTGCGAATTTTCAGACCATAGTATTCCTCAAGAATGTATCTGTATAAGGATAGCTGGAGTGAATAATGATAAAAATTACAGTCCATTACATGCTTGGTTGACTTATGCGTACCCATTTTTTGCGCATACGAACTGGTCTCTATTTTCTTTGATGTTTTCCAATCAATAATACCATACTCACCAGTTGCATTATCTTTTGCCAAGATATCGACCGTCCCTGCTATAGAAAGTTCTGTACTATAAACAATAACCTCTGAATGGACATCCATGCTTGAACGTGTTCTATATTCCTCTAGCCAATCTCTTCCATTCAAAGCTTTTTGCTCTCTAGGTTCCTTTTTTTTCTTGAACCAATCTTCGATCTCATTGTGAACCTTTGTACCATATTCTGCTGTAGCTGCCCACTCTGCCATTAATGACTCAATTGTATGGTCTGCATATTTGGGATGAGTTTTAACCAATTTAGTAGCAATCCTCCTAGCGTCAAACCCTTCAAAAAAATGGTCAACATAAGTAGTTACACTTGTAAAGGTTTCCCCTGGTTGATCAAGCAATCTGTATTCATGTAGTTCTTCATTCAAACTAATATTGTTATTTAAGATATCATTCATTTATGTGCACCATAAATTAATATCCATGTTCACAATCATTGATGGAATTATTTTTAACCTTTAACATGAAAAATAAGATTACGGTCATGGTATTAAAACTATCTAACTTTGATGATTGAGATACAAGCCCTATGAATAAATTAATTCTAATTAACTTATTTTTTCTAACCATCTGGAGCTGTGACGGAAAGACCATGAATAAAAGTAAAACCAAACAAAACAGATTGGCTCAATCACAGAGCCCTTACTTACTTCAGCATGCATCAAATCCTGTGGACTGGTTTCCATGGAGCGATGAGGCATTTAAAAAAGCAAAAGATGAGAATAAACCCATTTTTCTTTCCATTGGCTACTCAACGTGTCACTGGTGCCATGTAATGGAGCATGAATCCTTTGAGGATTCGACCGTGGCTGAGTTAATGAATGAAAATTTTGTGAACATAAAGGTTGACCGTGAAGAAATGCCTGAAGTTGACCATCTTTATATGTCTGTATGTCAGGCCATGACCGGGAGGGGTGGGTGGCCACTTACGATTATCATGACCCCTGACAAAGAACCTTTCTTTGCGGGGACCTACTTTCCAAAGACAGGACAAGGCAAAAGGCCTGGAATGCTTCAGTTAATACCTAGTCTCGCCAATGCTTGGGAAACAAAACAAGAAGAAATAAAAAAATCAATTGCCAAGATACAAGATTATCTCATTCAGATCAATACTAGTACACCTGGAGAAGAATGGGATGAGACAATGATAAAAGATGCATTTACCCATTTTGCTAGCAGTTATGACCCTGATTACGGTGGTTTTGGAAGGGCACCTAAGTTCCCTTCACCTCATAATCTGATCTTACTATTACGTTATGGGAAATTATATGATGACACAAATGCATTGAAAATGGTTGACACGACATTACACTATATGAGACTAGGTGGCATGTTTGACCAGATCGGATTGGGATTTCACCGCTATTCAACAGACAAACGTTGGCTGCTACCTCATTTTGAGAAAATGCTCTATGACCAGGCAATGCTTTCCCTTGCATATATAGAAGCCTATCATATCATGGGCAATGAAAGTCATGCGAGCGTGGCTAGAGAGATCTTTACTTATGTTCTAAGAGATATGACACATGAAGATGGTGGTTTCTTCTCTGCAGAAGATGCAGATAGCGAAGGCGAAGAGGGGACATTCTACGTTTGGACAAAAAATGAACTGGTAGAGGTCCTTGGCAAAAGGAATGGTGAAATAATGGCCAAAGTATATGGCTTTACAGACGCTGGCAACTTTCATGATGAGGCAACGGGTCAGACCACTGGGAAAAACATACCATTTCTTTCTTTGCAACCACAAAAAGATCTAATTAAAAAACTTGATATTAAAGCAGATAAGTTGGATAACATTATTAATGAATCAAGAGAGAAATTATTCAGAGAGAGAGAGAGTAGAATTCATCCACTAAAGGATGACAAGGTCCTAACTGATTGGAATGGACTAATGATAGCATCCCTTGCACGTGCAGGGCAGATATTAAATGATGAGGAGTATATCAATGCAGCTGAAAAGGCCGCTGAATTTGTAAATGCTAATCTTACTAATAAAGAAGGTAAGTTGATCAAACGATATCGTCTTGGAGAGGCGGGCCTACAACCCCACCTTGATGATTATTCATTCATGATCTGGGGTCTCTTGAATCTGTATGAAGCCACTTTCAAAACTGAGTACTTTTCTAGGGCAATTGACTTGATGGAGATCATGGTCCAAGATTTCTCAGATGAGAGCGGTGGGTTCTATATTGGCAGCAAAGATGCTGAAAAATTGATGGTGCGTGCAAAAGATAGTTTTGATAGCGCGATTCCCTCTGGGAATTCTGTTGCAGCCATGAACCTCTTTCGATTGGGAAAAATGACAGGAAATACCAAATGGACTGAACTTGGTGATAAAACATTAAAAGCCTTTACAGAACAGGCAAAACAGTCACCAAATGGATTCTCTCATATGTTAACAGCTTTCATGTTTAACCAAAAAGATTCAAGAGAATTGGTCATCGTTTCAAATGGACTTGATGAAAGAACAGAAGACGCAATGAAGAAGATAAAAGATACCTATGCTCCAAACATGGTTACCCTATTCAAGGATATTTCAGAGCCCTCTTCTTTAGAGAAGATAGCTCCTTGGACAGAGGCACATTCGCTAATGGACAATAAGCCAACTTTCTATTTATGTGAGGACTTCTCTTGCAAACGACCAACTACAAATATTAAAACTGTTTTAAATTATCTCAATGAGTAAATCATTCTCTAAACAAATAGGATCTGTGCTCGCTCATATCCAAGACCTTATGGATACAGTCGTCCAAGGTTTACTTAAATCCTCAAAAGAGGGTTCTGGAAGTAAAATAGTGAAGAATATGAGGGATGCTGGAGAATCATACTATGAGACCTATGAAGGCATAAAAAGTAAAAAAGGAAAGTCATGAAAAAACTTGCACTCCACTGGCAGATAATCATCGGTCTAGTATTGGGTCTTGCATATGGCATGCTTGCCTCTAATTCAGGCTGGAGTGACTTTACATCTGACTGGGTGGCACCAATAGGAACCATATTCATCAATCTATTGAAACTTATTGCAATGCCACTAGTCCTTTCATCCTTGATCACGGGTGTAGCTTCACTCTCAGATATAAAAAAACTTAGTCGTATAGGTGGAAAGACCATTGCGATCTACATAGGCACGACCACCATTGCAGTAACGCTAGGACTTCTGACAGTGAATATGCTAAGGCCAGGTGACAAGGTCCCTGATGCAATGAAAGAAAAATTGCAGATAACCTATGAAAAAGATGCATCAAAGAAAGCAGGAACGGTCAAAGAGGTCAAAGATCGCGGACCATTGCAACCAATAGTGGATATCATACCAAGTAATTTCTTTTTTGCAGCATCTAGTAATCGCAATATGCTGCAAGTAGTGTTCATGGCCATCTTCATCGGGATCGGCTTAATTCAAATTCCTAAGGATCGAGGAAAACCAATCAAAGATTTTTTTGAAAGTTTAAATGATATTGTGATCAAGCTGGTGGATATCATAATGCTCATGGCTCCCTATGGTGTATTTGCACTTATTGCTCAAACGATCAATAAGGTTGCTGGAAATAACCCAAGTGAGGTTTTAGAACTTTTAGGAGCTCTTGGTTATTATATGTTTGCAGTCATAATAGGACTCCTAGCTCATGCGGCAATCACATATATTGGATTATTGAAACTGGTGACCCGAATGCAATTCAACACCTTTTTAAAAGGAATTGCTCCGGCTCAACTTTTAGCATTTTCTACGAGCTCGAGTGGAGCCACTTTACCAGTGACGATGGAAAGATGTGAAGAAGAGCTTGGAGTAAGTGAAGAGGTCTCATCTTTTGTCTTACCCCTAGGTGCTACCATCAATATGGATGGTACTGCCCTATACCAGGCTGTTGCTGCAGTATTCATAGCTCAAACATTGAATCTGTCTTTAGATCTTGGAGCGCAATTAACAATAGTTCTAACCACTGTACTTGCTAGCATAGGGACTGCAGCCGTTCCTGGGGCTGGCATCGTGATGCTTGTGATCATATTAGAAGCCGTTGGAGTCCCAAGCGCTGGAATAGCTCTAATACTTGGTGTAGATCGAATTCTAGATATGGTCAGAACGACCATAAATGTAACTGGGGATGCTACAGTTGCTGTTATAATTGCTGAATCAGAAAATCAATTGAAGATCTAAACGAATTAGTTTCTTTCGATATCAGAACTTGATAATTTCAAGTATAATAATTGAAAGATCGACGGGCAGGTTCTGAATTTTTTTGGATCTATACTCAATAATTGGGTGCTGTACTTCAGGTGCAAAAAACAGGCCTTTTCGTTAAAGCGAATCAAGGAAGTTTGCTGTATTTGAGAGGCTCCCGTCATTCACTAAACAAAGAATGATCCCAAAAAAACAATTTGCCCGATCTTTCAACTTATTGATGCCATTATTTGACTAATTCGAGATTGACTGCCCCTAATTTTCAGCCTGACACTCTTTTCCTCATATTCCCTTTCTAAGACCTCTACACCTTGTTGGACTTGTGAAATGATTTTCCCATCATCATAGGAGAATTCTAGATCTACTGTCTTATAATTTGAATCCATCATCTTAATGACTCTTCGTTTTATATCTGATAATCTCAAATGATTTTGTGCACTTATTGTAATTGATCCTGGGAAAGAACGCTGCAATTTCTCTATCATCGTACCATCAGATATAAGATCTACTTTATTTAGTACCTGTATGATTGGGATCTCATTTGCACCCATTTCCTTTAGAACATCCACAATGGTATTCACATGCTCCTTTATTTGTGGGGATGAAATATCTAGGACCATCAAGATCAGGTCTGCTTCAAGTACCTCTTTCAAGGTACTCTTAAAAGAAGCAACTAAATTGTGTGGCAATTTTCTTATAAAGCCTACGGTATCACTGAGAAGTATCTCATGAGATGAATCCAGATCTAATTTCCGAATAGTTGTATCAAGTGTAGCAAATAATTGATCTTTTATATATACGTCTGTTCCTGTGATCGCCTTGAAAAGTGTTGATTTTCCTGCGTTAGTGTATCCTACAAGAGAGACTCGAAACTCAGATTGGCGACGCATGCTTTGTGTATTACGCTCTTTCTCAATCTTTGTGAGATCCTTCTTTAATCGTGTGATTCGCGTCCTAATTAATCTTCTGTCAACTTCAATCTGGGTTTCCCCCATTCCGGCTCGAGTCCCAATTCCCCCCATCTGTCGCTCTAAGTGAGTCCATTGCCTCGTCAATCTGGGTAGCAAATATTCAAGATAGGCAACGTCAACCTGTGTAGTCGCCTCTTTGGTACGCGCATGCTTTCTAAAAATATCCAGTATCAGTCCACTACGGTCTAATACTTTTATTTTATCTGATAGATTATGATAATTCTTTATTTGTCCAGGGCTTAATTCGTCATCAAATATGATCAATTTCACCTCTAGTTCTTTAGCCTGCGCTATGATCTGATCGGCTTTACCTTTACCAATAAATGTGGCAGAATTTATTTTTGATATTTTCTGAGTAATTCTGCCAACAACTTCAGCGCCAGCTGTTTGTGCAAGAAGTTCTAATTCATCAAGATGCTCATTGATTGTCTCATCTGTATCACCTGGTTTGATTACACCAATGATAATTGTTCTTTCATTAAGAATTTCTTTTCTTTCAATCATTCAGGATCATTATGCATAAGTGAGTCTGATGGTCTTCCAATAATCGTCTCCGCAAGAAGAAATAAAATAGCAGCAATTAGAAAAAACTTCCAAAGTGACTTTCCGTGCCTGGTCTCTGCAAAGATTTTGGTGAGATTGTTTTCCATCTTGAGCCATCGCATGTTCTCTGATCCAAAGATAGATGTTAGGTCACTCTGCTTTATATGATCTTGGAGGTATTCTTTGTAATGCAATCGAGTTGGAAATGACGTGAACTTTTGACCATTTGAATATACTTGGTATATACCAAGCTCATTAGTGTTAGCGATCATTATCCCTTCTTTATCATACTCAGGAACGATCATCTCCACAATGCCCGATGGCGATATTACTTCCCACTTGTTTTTAAGTTTACTGTCTTCAATGGATATCCACTTAGGTTCATTAATAAGTACTGCAGAAGTATTTATCTCATCTGTCCCAGAAAGGATGATCAACCTATAAAGCAAAGGAACAACCATCCCTCGTATTGGTAGATCATTCCATTCCAAGTCCAAAAGGCTAGAGAAATAGAATACCGTCCCACTTCCTCTTGAAAATTCCATAAGTAAGGGGTCATTATTGTTAAGAACAAGATGTACTTTATGATTTGGAGTAGATATTATTTTTGCATATTTAAATACTTCTGGTAATTCTTTAGATATGTCACGCACTTTAATATCTCGAATTATATCAGAGCTTTCATAGGATATATCAGTTTTAAAGACACCTTGGCCTGATTTTACTAATGTCTCAATATCGGGGAACCCAATCTTAGAAAAAAGCTCAGGATCATATTGGCTATTCATCTTGTTACCTTGAAACCATATCACTCCACCGCCTTCCTTTAGAAATTGGTCAAGGTCTTCAACACTTTCATTTGAAATAGCTGAGGGATCATGGATCAATACAACATCTATATCATCTAAAAATAATCGGTTCAGGTTCGGTTGAATTCTTGTATCGATCTTTAAAAACTCATTTCCGGGATCGATGGACCTTAATATCATTTCAAGCATCGCTATTTCTTCTGAATCTGAACCAATGATTCCACATCTTATTTCATCCATTATGGGCATTGATAAATACCAACTGTTATCATATTTATAGTCATCCTTAGGAAGATCAATTTTCCCTTCAAGAATTCCAGCTTCTATGGGGTAAGCCTGGAATAAGAACTCTTTTTCCTTTTGGGATTCAAACTGAGATACAACTTGCCCAACTCTTTGTTCATTAAATACTAGTTCCAAAGGCACATTTGACTTGCTCTCTAGCCCGGAGTTCTTAACTCTAGTATCTAATTTTATCAATTGACCTAAGGTTTTAATTCGATTAGCAGGAGATGCATGAAGTATCCCCATATTATTTTCAACAGGGTCAGGTTTCACAAAGTAAAATTTCCATTCACTTAGTTCATTAATTTTTTTAAGGAAAGTTGAATCTGGTAGATACATCATATCACTGAAAATGACACACTCTCTTATTGGCTCAGTAACAGAATTTCCCAATAAATTAGCACTAATTGTTTCCCATATCTTGTCATGAGATGCCGTGGACTTGATAGTTTTAAGCGTATTCCTTAATTCTTGATCATTTTTAATGCCTGAAAAGACTACTTTAGGAGGGGATGTCTGTGAAATCGTAATGTTTGTGTTATCTCCAAAGTGAGAGGCTATGGTCATCGCAAGATTTCTTGATTGTTCCAAAAAGGATTTCTCACCATTTTTTACAGACATACTAGCAGAATTATCAATTATTATAACTAATCTTGAGTCTTGTTCAGCAGAGATCCATCCCGGCATAAACCCTTTAGTTACAGGTTGAGCCATCATCAGGACCAAACATGTTATAATTAAAATTCTTAACAACAATAAGACCAACTTTTTAATTTTTATTTTACGTATTGAACTGGTCTTCAACTCTTTTATGTATTGAATTGAACTAAACTCAACCTTATGAAGCCTTAATAAACTTAATAGGTGAATCGCAATTGGAATGCTTATCGCACCTAATAGCCAAAATACTGAAGGGGATAAAAAGGTCATAAAAGCCTATCAGCAACCATCATTACAGATCCAGAAAAAATAGGTATGGTCAAGTTATCATTGATTCTTAATGGAATAAGCTCTACCCCCATTGCAGCAATTGCACCAATTAGAATAACAATTGGTAAAAGTGATTGATTGATCATAAGAACAAAAGTAAAAGATATGAGAAGACCACATAGTGTACCTGATAAAGTTTTATTACCAATTATAACCTTTGGAAACAACTTGCCTCCTAATGCAGCAAATGAGTCTCCAATTGAAAGAAAGAGTAAAGCCGCTACTGCTATAGGAATATTAAATAGCATTACTGTTATGCTCCATCCAATCAAAAGCCAAGTAGCACCTGTGAGTTTTCCTTTTAACTCATGTTCTCGAAGCATATAGTAAAATAATGCATTGAATAATCTTGAAAATAAAGTCCAACTATTTCTTAGATATTCAATAACCAAGGCCAATAAGCTCATTCCAACTAGAATATATACCATAAGAGACTTATCTTCTATAAACCATAGATAACTTAATGGCATTACTGATGAAAGTATGTGAATAACTTTACGAGATATCTCATTTTTTGGAATTTTAATCAATTATTTATCATCTGGTTAAAAATATCCTTCATATCAAGAACACTAACAGTAAGATCTATCTTTGTTGGTTTCTCTAGTACCGTTTCAGCTGGAATTGATTGATCTAGTACAGTATAGGGTATTAGATCTTCATTTTGACGGTAAAAAACCTTTCCCAATTCAAATCCTGCTTTCTCTAGGTCTTGAATAGCCTTTTTTCTACTTAACCCGAATAGATTTGGTACCTGAAAAAAGTTAGGTGGAACTCCTAAACTAATTGTTAAATGTAACCCCATGCCTTTATTCAACATATCGCCGCCTTTTGGATATTGCCACGTAACATTCCCAGATGGGACATCTGAATTATATTCTTCGTATACGGTATCTATTTCTAAACCTATCTGGTTTAGAGCAAGTTCTGCACTCCGGAGAGATCTACCGATCAGATCAGGTATCGGGACCATTTTCTCAGGTTGTGCAATTTTCAAACGAACGGTCCTACCTTCTTTGACTCTAGTATTGGGTACCGGGTATTGATCGACCACAATCCCAGATTCATATGCAGTAGTAAAAAGTGTATCTGAGACTAAGCTGCGGTATCCTTCAGACTGCAAAACTTTTTTAGCATAATCAATCTTCTTATCAATGACATTGACCATATATCTGCCAGAATTCATCCTAACGTATGAGGGCATGATAAAACTATCAAAAGTAAAAATCACTAATAGGCACAATCCAATGAAAGTAATTGAATATACAGCAAAATTTTTCATAACGATCTTTTTAACCTCACAGCAAACATCCCATCAACACCATGCATATATGGTAAAGTACGAAGTGCACCTTTTTTATCAATCCAGGACTTAGGAACCATAGAATGAATATCATCTAAACAGAAACTAGTATTAAAATTAAGGAACCTATCAACTACGTCCCAATTTTCTTCTGGCTCAATTGAACAAGTTGCATAAACAATGATCCCATTAGGATTTATGAATTTTGAACAATGGTTCAATATTTCATATTGTTTATTGGACATTTCTTGGATGTCACTTTTTTTACGACGCCATCTTATGTCAGGTTTTCTACCTAATACACCAGTCCCAGTACATGGAGCATCAATTAACATTCGATCCGTCATGGTAAAATCATCTTTTGTTGCATTTTTAACCTCCCACTGGATATTTGTTTTTCCATGCCTTTCCAGATCTGCCATACCCATTTCTACTCTCTCTTTGATCATATCAGATGCAAATACCCTTCCTGAATCACCTACTAAACTTGAAAGATAAAGTGATTTGGTTCCAGGTGCTGCACAAACATCAACCACGATATCTCCTGGTCTGACATCTAGACAATTAACCACTCCAGCAGATGCTGGATTTTGAATTGATATTCCACCATTTTTAAACATTTTTGTTTGAAGAACCTTGGCAGTCCCTCCTTTGATTTTCAGGAATGATTTGGAAAAAATCTCTGCCTCAATTCCTTCATCTAATAAATATTCAATAACCTCCTCTAGACTGTCCTCTTGATCTTGAATGCGAACAAAATTAGGCGGACTCTTATTCACACTTTCAAGCATCTCAATCAATCCTTTGGAGCCTAAATTTTTCTTCCACCTATCTTGAATCCACATTGGCATCGAATTCCATTCTGGGTCATTGGACAATGAATTGAACCAGTTTTTGTCATTATTTTTTTTCCGGACAAACTTTCTAAGTACTGCATTTACAAAACCTGCTGATCTACGGTTTGATTTTTTTTTTGCAAGTTCTACCGCTGAATCCACTGCTGCATAATCTGGAACTAGACCATCTAGGTAAATCTCATAAAATCCGATTCTTAGAATTGAAAGAATTGATCTTGTAATCTGATGGTTTCCCTTTCCAGAGACCTTTTTGATCATAAAATCAATTCTACCAATTAAACGAATGATGTCATTGATAATTGCAACTGTTCTGGCTCGAGCCCTAGAATCTGGATCATACTTAATAAATGTTTTCTCAAATAGTTTGTCTAATTTGATTTTATTATTGAATTGATTAAGTATCTCATAGGCTAAAAATCTAGCATCAATCCTCATTATCCCAATAAATCTCCAGACTGCATTTTATTTCCCCTAAGGAAATCATCAGCATTCATTCTTTTTTTACCCTCTATTTGTAATTCATGTATCCTCAATGCACCATCCACTGTTGCTATGATCAATCTATCACCTCCCGCCTCAATAATAGTACCAGGACTCAAATTTGCTCCTGGTTGAATACTTGTATCAAAAACCCTTAACCTTTTTCCTTTATAATTAGTTGACATACCGGGAAAGGGAGTTAATCCTCTTACCCAATTATGTATTTTCCGGGATGTCCATTTCCAATCGATCTCGGTCATGTTCTTTCGTATCTTCGGTGCTGGAGTAGCCAATTTAGGATCTTGCCTTATGCCATTGACCTTACCTTCTGCTTCTATGTTATTTAATACTTCAATCATCATATGTGCTCCATATTCACATAATCGGTTACCTAAAGAAAGCATATTATCATCATTTAATATGTCGACCTCTTTCTGCATTAAAATATCCCCTGTATCCACTTTCGGCTTTATTTGAAATATTGTCACACCTGTTTTTTTATCTCCATTCATTAGAGCCCATTGGATAGGCCCTGCCCCTCTATATTTTGGTAACAAAGAAGCATGTAGATTAAGAGAACCATATTTAGGAATATCAATTATTGAATTGGGAAGAATTTTAAAAGCAACCACTATAAAGACATCAGGCCTTAGAATATGCAATTCATTTTTTAATTCATCAGACCGAAGATCTTGTGATTCTATTAAAGGAATCTTATTATCTTGTGAAAATTTCCCAACAGGAGTGTGTGATAAACTTCTTCCTCTTCCAATTCGCTTTGGAGGATTTGAGACAACTGCAATTAGTTCATGTTCAGACTGAATAATTGCCTTTAAAGTTGGAATGGCAAAGGATGGATTCCCCATGAAGACAGTACGCACTACCTAATCCCCACCCCTGCTAAAGTTAAAGAACAAATCCCTTTTTCTTTTTCTCTGATGAAATCAGGCCTTTAGATTTTTTTTCTAGCTCTTTTAGGTCTGCTTGATATTTTATCCTTTCAATTTCACTGACTCTATCAACAATGAAGACACCATTCAAATGATCCATTTCATGTTGAATTGCCCGAGCAAGTAAACCATCAAATTCATCTTCGTGCCATTGCTCATCCATTGTCTGATATCTTAATTTGACCTTCTCTGGCCTCAAGACATCCAAGGCAATCCCAGGCAGTGAGAGACACCCCTCTTGAAATAAATCCTCATCGCCTGAGGTCTCTATTATGGAACTATTAATAAAGATATGGGTATTCTCTTCTTCTTCAGTATGAGTTATATCAATGATGAATAAATTCAAGTCGATACCAACTTGATTTGCTGCTAATCCAATGCCCTCAGCCTCGTACATTGAATCAAACATATCATCCACAATGGAATCAATATTTAAAAAATCTATTACAGGCTCACAAACTTTTCTCAAAATAGGGTTCCCATAATGAACTACATTTAAAACTGACATTATGTTTGCTCTAACTCCTCGTCCTTGATTTTCTCAGCAAGCCCTGCAATGGCAGTCCTATTTATGGTAAGATTGGTGTTATTATCAACTTTAATGGTAATTTGTCTACCCTTTTCTTTAAAGCCCTGTACGACACCATATATGCCACCCATTGTAATTATCTTATTTCCTTTTTGAAGTTCTTCTCTCATTTTTTGCTTTTCTTTCTGCCTCTTGGTCTGTGGGCGGATCATAAGAAAATAAATGATAAACATTATCAAAATAAAAGGCAAGAAGGCTGCTATCCCTCCACCTTGCTGTGCTTGTCCGTATAAAAGTTCCATATATTCCTAAGTTATGTTATTATAAAATTAGCGCACTTAGATTTCAATTTAAAGACTGATCTCTAATGTGGTTCCTACATCATTATTAGACTCATAAACCTTTAATTGGCCTCCATGAATATCCTCAATGATTCTGCTAGACAAGGATAATCCAAGACCCCATCCTGCCTCCTTGGTACTAAAACCAGGTCTAAATATGTTTTTCCAATCTTTTTTTGGTATACCTCTTCCATTATCTTGAATTCTAATTTTGATGTTGTCATCATATTTTCTTAATGATACACTGACCATTCCATCATCTCTTTCAATAGCATCAATACCATTACGAATGATATTCTCAATCGACCAAGCAAGAAGAGAACCATTTGCAAAAATAATTATCCCAGGATCAATATCATTTCTGAGAATAACTTTTTTACCAAAAGATGGTAGCCTTTTATTTAAGTAATCTACAATTCTCTCAATACGTTCGGATAGATCAAATTCTTCAAAATCAGATTTCGTACCCATTTTACTGAATCGACGACTAATCTGCTCTAGCCTTAGAAGGTCCATCTCCATTTCAGGAATAATTTCTTCAATTTTTTCCGGGTGCTCTCTTAGCCAATCAACCCATCCCATCAATGCAGATACTGGGGTACCTAATTGATGAGCGGTCTCTCTTGCCATCCCTACCCAAATATGTTTTTTCTCATTATTCCTTATAAAACTAAACCCTGAAAAACCTAGAAAGATAAATAAACCGATCGCCAAGATCTGAATATAACCCCAGGTTTGTAATTTCTGTACAATTGCTGAGTCACCATAATGTAGATATCCAAAATTTATTTCCCCAATAGTCTCATCCTTATAGGTTAATGGAATGGGCTCATTATACTTGTCAATTACTCTCATGAAATTTTTTATTTCTTTCTTTAAAACTACTTTATCAGGCAAATTTTTCCACATTTGTGGATTGTGGTCGGTGTCAGTTTGAATTAAAGGGAATTTTACCTTCTGAATGATATTTTCGAAAATATAATCAAGATTATTATCATTCTCATCCTGTACAATATTTGCTATCATTCCAGCATAAAGTCTTACTATTGAACGGTTATCTCTGCGAAGTTGATTAACTAAAATTTGCGTATATGCGAGCAGTCCTATCACAAGGACAATTCCCATTATGAATAGGCCAGATTTTATATTGCCCGCATTGCGATAAAGTTTCATTGGCCAGCTCTTTTTTTATCTTTCCAAAAAAGTCCACCAAGAATTATGATAACTGTTAAAAATGAAAATCTAGATAACAGACGTGTTCTTTGCCATATGGTATCATCATATTCGAAGACTACCTGCGAGATACCTTTGGGAAGCTCTATGGATCTTATAATATGGTTTGTCTGATAAATAGGTGTCTCAATCCCATTGACCATAGCTCTCCAACCCGGTTTATAATATATTTCGGAAAGTACTAATAGACCTCCCGTCTCAGAGCTCGCAACAAGTTCGATTCTATTCTCTTTACGTGATTTTACCAAGACCTCTCCCATTGCATTCTCAGGAATTTCAGATCCAATGTAGTTACATACAATAGCACTTTTCTTAGGATCAAAACCACTTAAGAGTGTCTCCATTAGTGATTCTCTTTGAGTTGTGACATTCTTGACCTTGCCTACGATCCAAGACTTAGGAAGTACATTTTTATTTTCATATAGTCCGTTTATGGATTCTATTTTTTTATAGTTTGGATTATTTATTCTTTTACCCGTAATGACATATTTCACATTCAACATATCTAAGACTTTAGGACGGCTAAAACCTCTTGCATCCATTAGATCTTGATAATTTCTAAGTTTTATTGGACGATAACCTCCAATACTTTCGATATCCCAGTAGCTGTATCTATTTGAGCCCATTTCATCTGCTGGAAAAACACGGAAATGTCCCATGTCCTTTGTTATCTTATTAATTAAGTCATTATTTCTAAATTTTCTATCCATATTAAGTGGAGGCTTAACATTCATGAATTCAGAATTCACGATCCAAATATCAAACAAGGCTACAAATATCACAGAATATTTAAAAAACGTACGGTCTATCTTTTTTTGAATCAATCCGTATATTAATGCAGATAAACAAACGCAAATGGAAATTGCTAAGATCAAGCCTTTGTTAAAAAGATCAATTCTAGCAGATCTAAGTTTAGATAAGGTCAAAGGATCATAACGTATATCGCCAGGACCACTAAATGAAAATAGTAGGTCGCCAAACATAAAGAATAACAGACTCAATACCAAAAGACCACCAAGAACATAAGATACCTTTTTTCTTTTGTTACCATCCTCATAAAACTCTAAAAAGCTGTCTAATCCTTTTGCAGCCAAAAGCGGTATTGTTATTGCAAGAAGCATATATATCATTGATGGGATTCTAAATTTTGAAAAGAATGGTAAGAAAGAATAAAAAGGTTTATATAGAACTGGAAAGAAGGAACCAAAACCAGTCACGAGGGTCAAGATGGTTACTGCCCAGAAAATTTTCTCGAACCTTTCCGATCTTTTCAAAATGACTCCAAAAACAGCAAATATTAAAGCAACCAAGCCAACATAATGCGTGGACTGTGTAAAGGGCATGAAGCCCCAATATGCACCCTCTGATAGGTTACTCGTATTTTGTAATCCAAAATGATATGGGAAAATAAATGATATTATCTCTTTTGGATGAAATGACCATTGAGTTGCGTACTTCCATTTTGTTCCTGTATCAGTTTGTCCTGACTGATCTAAAACTGAGGCAGATCCTCGATTAGAGTGTTCTTGAAACTTATAAATATCAGCGTAAGGATCAGAAACCATCAACAAGGCTATTATAATTCCTAGTACCAAACCAAAAAATGGATACAATGTCTTTTTAGTTGTGAATGATTTAGAACTAAAAGATAAAAAAAGTATCCATACATAATAGAATCCAATTACCATCCAAGTATAATAGGCAACCTGTGGATGATTGGCCCATAACTGCAAGGCAGTCACTAATGATAGTAACAACAAACCGCTTAGCCTAGGTTTATGAATGAAATGAATCGCTGCATAAAGTACCCAAGGTATGTAGGCCATTGCAAAAATTTTATTTAAATGTCCTGCATTAATTAGACCAAAAGCATATGGAGTAAGCGCTGAAATCAAACTCCCAAACAATGAAGAGCTTTTCCCTATTTTGAATAATTGGAGTAATACAAACATACCAATTCCTGATAAAGACAAGTAGAACCATACTTTTAAACCTGGATTGAAAAGAAGTGTACTGCGAATAACTTTTGTTGGGTCACCATTTGTATAAATGTAACCACCGTAGGAAGGCATGCCTGAGAAAAGGTTTGGATACCACTGTGGCATATCATCTTCTTCTGCTAAATAGCTGTCTCTCCATTCATTTATTGGATGTCTCTCTAACTCATCGTTGGTAGTAACAATCTCACCAAAGAAAACCATCCTGAACAAAAAAAGTAAAGGCAGTATTACAAGAATTATTATCTCAATCTTATTATGATGTATAAATTTCATTTTGCTCCTCTTTCGATATGCTCAATAAGTTCCTGCCAATATTCAACATCCGAACCATTTGCCGTTTTCCAATGAAAAACACCTGATCCATACATATGGGACATAAATGGAGTATCCTCATAAAAATATAATTCAAATTCTCTAGCCATATCATAATGAAATGAACTAGCATTGATGGAATATAATTGATGAGCAAGACGTGCCTTGAAATTTATGGATTCATAGTCTTTAATTCTAATTGCCTTAATAATATCATTCCCAGTATCTGGACTGGTAATACCAAATATATTCTCAAGAATCGAGGTAATTTTTCTTAATAGTTGGCTCTTATCAAGCCTGCTTTTGCTCGCAATAATACCTAGTCTAGTAATTTTTCTTAATATACTGTTTTTTATTTTTTTGGACAATGTTGGGAAGGGTTGGAAAGATTTGTTTAGCCCTTTGATCTCTTGAGTACGAAAAAACATGAATACAACACTTGGATAGTCATGTACTTTTCCAAGTTTCCAATCAGGATATGGAGAACCTATAACTATTTTTTCTCGACCCTTCAAATAATCTAGGCATAGGCTATCCCATTCACTTTTAAAAACGTGAACGTCAGGATCAATGATCAACGTATATTCCGTAACCGATTGCATTAGACCAATATCAAGACCACTAGCATGTGAAATTGATCTTTGATAATGTCGTCCATCATTTCTGACTACATTTAGGTCCAAGTTTTTGGGAAGAATGGTGTTTAGCTCTTGGTCTTCACCGTTAGTATTATCAATTACTATAAACTTTAGATTTTGTTTATGCTGAGCCTTATCATTAAGATTATTAAACAGTCTGCTTATATGCTTGCCTGATCTATAGCTTACAGAAATAATTGTAATGTTCTTTATTTTGTTATGAGTAGTCATTCATATGAGAATAGATTTTTTTTTCAAGCTCCAAAATATTAGATGGGTATTCAATAGCCTTACCTTTTTCACTGGTACTGATTGAGGGGTCAATGAACTTTTTCACTACCTGAGGGTCCCACTCTTTACCAAGGAAACCAAATAATGAATCACAAACTTGGACTGGATACCTTAAAAGATCTTCAAAAGAACAATAATATGTAGGATAGCTATTATTTTTTATGAAACTAAAAGCTTGTTCCGTATAACTTTTCCATAATTCTAAGCCTTGTTCAAATGACAAATCATTACGCTGGTTCAATGAACGAGATACAGAAGAGGCTCTTCGAGCCATGAAGATTATCTTTAGCTTCTTTTGAAATCCTAATGTATCAATAGCATTTGCCCAGTGATTTGCGGTCAAACACGTACGCGGATCCTTCCAACCCCAATCCTGATAGGAAGAATTTGATTTTTTAATAATTAGTTTCATCTTATCTGATAAACTGTCTATTTGTTGGATATTAGGTATCTCAGGTTTGTATGATTTAACATCATACCCTGCTCTATTTAACAGTTGGTCATTTATTTTTCTAAAGTCAAAATTCTCATAGAAACCTTTTGGATTCTGATTTAATGGACGAGGCCAAAAATTTTGGTAAGTCCCCATGATTATTCCATTCATATGCAGTACTCCTGAAATAGTTGAAGTCCCACTTCTATGCATTCCTAAAATCATTATAATCATTTGTAATAATTCTTTTTAAATCCAGTCATTTCAGGTTTGTTGAAAACAAAACGTCTTATAAATGCTTGGGAAAAACCTATCCCATATCCTGAAATTTGAATTGGTATTACAATTAGAAGAAATGGGAATATCCTTAAATCGCTTTTACTTATTGATCCGATAAAAGATATTCCTAATAGAGGAATAAAGAATATTGAGAAAATTTCAAATAAACTCCATCCTACATATAGAGCAAAAGAAATAATAATGATCGAAAGTATACATGCCATTGCTGGTAAAAAATGGACTATCTCTAACATTTTTGAATCAATTTTACCCAAGTTTACTCTTGCGACACCCCAGTTGAAGACCTGCTTCATAAACTGCTTTAGGGATGTCCTTCTTCTGTGATAAACAAGAGCATCTTTTATGAAAAATACTTTTGCTCCAGTTTTGTGTATACGATTACTATATTCTATGTCTTGTCCATGTCTAAGGTCACCAAATCCACCAATGGTCTCATAAATCTCTCTCGTGATACCCATATTATGTGTTCTCGGATAGAATCTTGCAATCATTTTTTCACTATGACCTCTCATTCCACCAGTTGTAAAAAACGAAGTCATTGAATAGTCAATTGCCTTTTGGAGGATTGTAAAATCATCCTTTGAGCCGTCTGGACCTCCGCATGCATCAAAATCATTTACTTTGAATGATTCTATGATTACCTCAATCCATTTTGGGTGAGCCTCACAGTCTGAATCAATGAATAGAATAATATCTCCACTACATTTTTCTAGACCATGGTTTCTTGCTGCTCCAGGACCTTTATTCTCCTGACTTAAATAAATTATATTAAAGTGGGACTTGTCCTGCCATTCTTTTACAATCATTTCAGTATTATCCAGCGAACCGTCATCTGAAATGATACACTCAATATTTTCTAAAGGATAAGTTTGTTCAGAAATTGATCTCAGTAGATGAATAAGTTCATCTGCCCTATTATAGGTAGGTGTTATGATGCTAATGGAAAAATTATCTTCCATTCATTTTCTCCAAGATGATAGGTCCCAACCCAAAAGATCTTCTAAAGAATTAAATTCTTCTTCGTAATTTTTTTTTAAAAAAGTTAATTCACTTTTATTCATTCTTACCGGATAATCTCTTGAATTAACCTCTCTATGCTTAATTGGCTTAAAAGACGAAATAGCTAAAAATCTTGCAATGTGCATTAAAATTCTATCAGGCTCCACACGCAATAAATCATTGCGTAAAACTAACAACTGATCCTCCTTAAAATATTTATATATATTTTTTATTTGTGATGAGTAATATCCTCTATCCAAATAAGAAAATGTTTTATCCTGAGTTCGGTCAGAGGAATTAATTTTAGATTCTTCATCGACTATCGCTTGCCAAAAAGATCTGCTTTCTCTTCCTTTATCCCTTTCCATATTCCAATGTGAAAAAGCTCTATCTATTGGATTTCGAAGAATTATGATCAATTTTATTTTAGAATTATATTCGTGGATACGCTCTATTGCTCGATCCCAATACATATAAATTGGAGTTGCCTCACCAATAATTTGGTTTTCATCTCTAGGGCTAAAATATTTATGATATTTTTTATAGTTTGGGTTTTGATTTTTAAAATACGTGTCTGTATCAAAATAATGTACTTCTTTTTTATCTGCCATACAGATATCAGAGTGCGTTCTAAAATATGCATCTAATGCTGTAGTGCCTCCCTTTTGTGTACCACAAATGATAAAATTTATACGAGAGAATTTATTATTACCTAATATCGACTTAATCTTATTTTTTAGAAATACCACGTATCTTTTACTTCATCCTCGTAAAAGAATTAGACTTTGATCTCAAACTTTAGAGTTTGATTGATTATCATTGTGAAAATGTTTAATCCGATTCTCATGGCCTTGATTTGTCTTAGCCATTAATTCACCTAACAATCCAATTGAAAAAAATTGTATGCCTATAACAATTAGCATGACACCAAAGGTCAATAGTGCCATATGTCTAGAAAATGGCTCAAATAGAACATACTT
>Ga0208277_1000626_pt1 | contig 20703 bp, 17 predicted proteins | sample ETNtaG_5_FD_185782 | JGI IMG/M metagenome (GOLD analysis project Ga0208277, IMG submission 185782) | Marine microbial and viral communities from oxygen minimum zone, Eastern Pacific Ocean - ETNP201406SV205 (SPAdes) (version 2) | ecosystem: Environmental > Aquatic > Marine > Oceanic ...
GAATTAATGAGTGACGCAGAACACGTGAGCCGTAAGGAACTCCTGAAGCCAAATCGTATGGAGAAACAACTATATGCATTCGTCGATCATGCATACAGGAAAAAGAGTTTATACATGAGTGTGGGTATTGCGCTACTTGTTTTGGTTCTTGGAATATGGGGTGGATGGAAGTATTCGCAAAATGAACGCATCAATCAGGCAAACCTTTATCATCTTGCTCGTGCAAAGCTTAACAATCCTATTCTTTCACCGGAAGAAAGATTGAGCGAGGGTGTCGCTGCATTACAGGAGTTTGTAAATTCTGCATCAGGCAGCTCACTGGTCGTATTGGCAATGATGGAATCCGGGGGAGAATATGCAAGACAGTCAAAAATTGATGAATCAATTGCCGTCTTTCAAAAGGTAATATCTCATCCTGATACAACTCCTTTTCTGAAAAATTCTGCTAGGCTGAGTTTGGCATCACTGTTTGAACAAAAGCAACAGTGGGTTGAGGCTGAGATGATGCTTGAGTCAATAAACGTTTCAGCTTGGGATGACCTGCGCTGGCGAGCATTGGCCAGGGTTGCTATCGCCAAAGGTGAATTTGATAAAGCAAAGAATCTATTGGAGCAGCTGCTTGAAAAAGAACCAGATTCATTCTTCAGGCAGGAAACGGAAACATTATTGTTGACGCTTTAGTAACTTAGTTTCTTTATAACCTATACAAAAAAACCAAAATGAAAGATGATTATCTGAAGTTGGTTGAAGAGCACAGCCAAGATGAAAAAATAAATTTGTTTGAAAAAGTATTAACCATGTCCAAGCGCGCTAAATCTCTCTATAGTCTTGAGGAATCTTCACGCTCGTCACTCAAACACAAACCGACCTTTCAAGCTATATTGGAGAATAATGAAGGGCGTTTACTGATAAAAAATAATACGTCAAAAGATTTAGCTGAAGAGAGCAGCGAGTAAAAAAAGTTACTATTAATTTAGGGTGTTCTGACCATTGAAACCTGAAGCTAATTAAGCAAAATGCAGGGATCAGTTAATTTGTTGCAAGGTTTCACACGTATTCTGGGCGTATTGCTAACACGTACCCGTTCACAGTACGCTGCCTTGCTTATTTTTTCCGGAATGGGAGCTGGTGATTTTCTATTCCGGACCTACCTTTTTCCAGTCTACATTGATTTTCTGCAAAATATTGGTGCAAATCCGGATTGGGCTATGCTAGATGTGGGTTTTGCTCCAATTCTCTGGCTTTCTTTTTTTGCTATAATTTTGGGTAGTCTTACAATAGTCATCACTTTTGCAGCTCAAAATGTTCCAAAATTGATTGATCTATATATGGATCACTGGCCGAGTCTGTTATTCGTCTGGTGGGCTGCCGCATGCCTCGCTCACGCTCTAAGTATCAAGCTACTTGCAGAGGGTGAGATTCAAATAATATCCAGCCTCGTTTTTAATTATCATGTATTACTTGTTGTCTCACTAGTGATTGGCTTTCCTTTTATTTTTTCAATTCTCAGAAATACGAAAACAAGCAAAGTAATCGACAATTTATTAAAAGACGGTTATTCCACTATAAATAGAATTGCAGCAAAAGGTACTGTTGGAAAAATTTTACCACAAGAACAAGCTAAAATTCAGTACGAGTTGTTTCAAATACTGAATCAACTGATTGATTTGCTAGTCTATGTACCATTCAAGGAACCTAAAGCACAGGTAATCGAAGGTATTGGGGCTTTACTCAGGCATTATGTTAAGTTGAAGCCGAATATTCCAGAATCATTTTTTAAAGTTGATGAATGTGTTCTCGATGATATATCGTTTCGTACAATGAAAAGTCTGATGGGGGAAGTTGAAAAAACTCATACATTTTATGAACAAAAATGCTTTCGATTGATTGGAAATGTATATAATGTCTTTCTTGATACAAAAGAATTTGATCTTTCAACTTTGTGTGCTGAACAATTGAGTCAGGTTGGTAAAACGGCGATTGCCTGTGATGATCAGGATCTGATAGAAGTAATTACAGTTCGTTTCAATACTCTCTTCAGATTCGCACTGAAGCATGGTCAACACCATAACGAGCCACGTAATTTGTATAATCTGGTTTTTTATTATGGACGGTTTATAGGATTCTTAATTGAATATAAGCAGCTTGAAAGGATAAAAACATGTGTTGGCTATTTCGTTTTTTATGCTCAGCAGTGTTTTAACTCAATTCAAAGTGCAAAATCGCTTGCAATTATATTAGATGTTCTTGCTTTTGAAATACAGAAATTTATGCTTAAATTCTACCAAGAAAATTGGGACAGGGAAATGCAGGAAGAGATGCTGCAAAAATTTTTGGTTTTTGATAATTTTCAGGATATGGATAAAAATTTTGCTGCACAGTTTTTTAGTCAAAATCAAGGCATAAGACTTCTACATATCGGACTTGCTTTGTTTTATCTCAATCAAAAAGAAGGTGAATTTGCGGCAAAGATTGCAAAGGATACAGTTCAGGATCTGGATTTGATGGGAGAAACTCTTTTCAGAAAAACAATGGAAGTGATTTATGCGAGGCTACAGTTTTCTGGTCCTAAATTCTGGGAGGATACAGACCGAGGCAACCTGAATATTTATTACACTCCTTATCAAGATGAAATAAGTTCATTCAAAAAAATACAGCAAGAAATACTCCTTGAAAATAATAAAAAAATTATGGATAAAAAATAAATCAATTAGTCGAAAATATCGGTCTAAATAAATTCTTGTGTGATTAAAAAATATGGTTTATACTTCGGATATGTTAATTTTATTATTTAATTTCAAAAAATTATTAATTAAATTAATGAAATGAACTTGATAAAATTGATTGCTATATAAAGGGATGTAGATTTTTTAAAAAAGGTAAAAAAGTTGGTTTTGGGAAATAAAATGAGTGCGACCGTGAAGGCTTTAAATATAACCATTTTATACCCTGAGAGCACGTTTACTTTCTGTAAATACAAAACTGAGATAAGTTCCTCCTGAGTTCGTAAAAAAGAGATTTGCAAAAAATTAGCAAATTCTAAAAAACGAAAAATAATAAATAATGTTAGATCAGCAGGTAAAGTGGGGAGTTCAAAACGTGTTATTATTCCTCAGTATTTATTTGAGGAATTTGACTGGAATAAAGGAAATGAGGTTGTCATCCGTCGTTCCGGCAAAATAAAATTATTATAGAAAAACCGGTAAGTAAATAAGCTTCTTCCATTCGCTCTTTAACTTTAAAAGTTGAGTGCTCCCCTCCTTCATATGAGAAAACTGCTGATGGTTTGTTGGCACAATTTATCAGCCGTTTAAATTATTAAATTAAATTTAACAGGATATTGCATGGATTTGGTTTATCGCCCAAGACGTTTGAGACGTTCAGCTTCCATCCGTGGGCTAGTGCGTGAAACAGAACTATCTCCTCGACAATTGATTTATCCGATGTTTGTCACCGAAGGCAAGGCCGTCAGAGAATGCATCGAGACTATGCCGGGGCAATTTCGCCTGTCTATAGATGAACTTCTTCGAGAATGTGAAGAGCTATATGCATTAGGCATTGGTGCGGTTAACTTGTTTGGTTATTCAATTGAAAAAGATGAACTGGGAAGTATGTCTTATGACTCCGGCGGTTTGATTCAGCGAGCTGTCAGGGCTATCAAAAAAACAATCCCTGAATTATGTGTACAAACGGATGTTGCTCTTGATCCTTACACGACACACGGCCATGATGGTCTTGTTATTAATGGAGAAATCGTTAATGACGAATCTGTTGAAGTGTTGTGCAGAATGGCACTTTCTCATGCAGAAGCCGGCGCAGACTGGATTGCGCCTTCGGACATGATGGATGGTCGGGTTGGCGCAATACGCAATGCCCTCGATGGGCAGGGTTTTGATGGTGTGGGAATACTCGCTTATTCTGCTAAATACGCCTCATGTTTTTATGGCCCATTTAGAGGTGCACTTAAGTCTGCTCCAAAAAGCGGAGACAAAAAATCTTATCAAATGGATCCTGCCAATACACGTGAGGCGTTACGGGAGATTTCTTTAGATTTGGATGAAGGTGCAGATGTGGTAATGATCAAACCCGCACTTTGTTATCTGGATGTAATTTCAAGGGTACGTGATACATTTGATGTCCCGATAGCGGCTTATAATGTTTCGGGAGAATATGCAATGGTTATAGCTGCCGCTGAAAAAGGTTGGCTTGATAAGGATCGTGCAATGATGGAAATGCTCCTTTCGATTCGACGTGCGGGAGCGGACATGATCCTCACATATTTTGCGAAAGATGCTGCGGCTTATCTGCGTGCCGATTTCGGAAGTTTTTCATGACAGCCTCACTCACCATACGGAATGCTGAGGTTGTTCTGCCAAAGAGTATCCAGCAGGTTGATGTCTCGGTTATCGGTGGGAGGATTAACGCTATCGGCAATGATATAGAGGGAGTCGGGAAATTGATTGACGCGGAAGGTTTGACTCTGCTTCCTGGCATGATTGATCCACAGGTTCATTTTCGTGAACCGGGGGCTGAGCAGAAAGAAGATTTACACAGTGGTTCATGTGCTGCGGCAGCAGGGGGTATTACAAGTTTTCTTGATATGCCGAATAATACTCCCCCGATCATAACTCGAAAACGTATGGCTGAAAAAAAAAAATTAGCGGCAGAAAAATCGGTCGTTAATTACGGATTTTTTATGGGTGCTACTCCAGACAATCTGGAGGAACTGAACGCTGTTAAAAATGTCTGTGGAATAAAAATCTTTATGGGCTCATCCACCGGAGACTTGTTGGTGCATGAGCCACAAGTTTTGGAAAAAATATTTTCCAACGGTTCACGTCTGATTGCAGTCCACGCTGAGGATGAAACTATACTCAGGGAGAACACGGAATTACTAAAAGATCTTTCAGATGTTCGGCTACATTCACGTATCAGGGATGAATCTGCAGCACTGAAGGCTACAAAACTGGCTGTAAGGCTATCATTACAGTACCGTCGTAGATTACATATTTTACATTTGACGACCGAAGATGAATGTGATCTCCTTCGCAGTCTGCCGCGTGAACATCTAATTTCAACCGAAGTCTGTCCACAGCATTTTACAATGACTGTTCCTGAATGTTATGAAAAATTTGGAACTTTAGCGCAGATGAATCCACCGATTCGGACAAGGCGCCATGCCGATGCATTATGGCAGGCACTAAAAGATGGAATAATTGATTGTATTGCTACTGACCATGCACCTCATACTTTAGAGGAAAAAGATCAGCCTTATGGGATGGCTCCTTCAGGTATGCCAGGAGTTGAAACTTCACTTCCATTGATGCTTGACCGTGTAAACCAAAATTATTGTACTTTGCAGGAAGTAGTTTCCTGGATGTCAGAATCTCCTGCAAACCTTTACAGGATGCAGGGTAAAGGACGTATTGAAGTTGGGCACGATGCTGATTTGGTTTTAGTTGACATGTCCTTAAAGAAAACTGTAAAGAATGGAGAACTATACACTAGGGTTAACTGGTCTCCTTTTCACGGGATGGAGTTACAGGGCTGGCCCGTACGCACGATTGTTAACGGCCAGACAGTTTTTCTGAACGGTGAAGTTGACAAAAGTGTCCGCGGAAGAGAAATCTGCTTTGCATGATGAGCAGATAAGAGTTAGGATATTTATAACGCATATTGCTTTAAGCTGTATATTTGAAAATGGTTTTACGGAAAAGTTAGGAAAAAAAGTTCCGAAAATTTTTTTATAGGAGAAAATTATGAATAATACAACTGCTAATGGTTCCCATAAAAATTTAATAGAAATGCTCGAGAATTCTCGACAGCTTTATGGTGACCGGCCTTTATATGGCACTAAGCGTGACGGCATTTACGAGTGGACAACTTATGAGCAATTTTCTGAAAAAGTAGATGCTTTACGGGGGGGGCTTGCTTCTTTAGGTGTTTCTTCTGGAGACAAAGTAGCGATTATCTGCAAAAACACTGAAGAGTGGGCTGTTTCAGCATATGCTACTTATGGGTTATGTGGGCAGCATATACCAATGTATGAAACACAAATGCCTTCGGAATGGGAATACATTATACGAGACTGTGGTGCAAAAGTTTTACTAGCTGCAAATTCATCAATCTTTGAAAAAACTAGGAATTTCCCAGATCAGATTGATTCACTGGAACATGTCATTTTGCTCACCGGCAGTGTTGAAGGAGAAGTGACAACTTATGAAGATTTGTTGAAAAAAGGTAGGGAAAAACCTGTTCAAAAAATGGAGCCGGAATCTCATGCACCAATGGGGATGATTTATACTTCAGGAACTACAGGGAATCCAAAAGGTGTGATCTTGAGTCATAGGAATCTAATTTTTGAATGTTCAGTAGTCATACCTTTACTTGGAATGTCTAGAGATGTTCGTACCCTCGCTTTCTTACCATGGGCACATGTTTTTGGTCAAGTTGCTGAAGTCCACGGTATAATTGGTTGTGGTGGTTCTGCTGGACTGGTTGATGATGTTAATACGCTCGTTGATGAATTAGGTGTGGTAAAGCCTAGTGTATTCTTTGCTGTACCTCGCGTTTACAATAGGATATATGATCGTCTCCAAGAGCAAATGAAGGAAAAACCGGGATTAATACGTGCTCTCTTTTACGGAGGACTTAAACAAGCCAAGCGCGAAAGAGAAGGAGAAACGCTTGGATTTTTGGATAATTTAATACTTTTACTGGCTCGTAAAATAATATTCAAAAAAATATTGAATCGATTCGGCGGTAATTTGCGAATTGCTGTGAGCGGTGCGAGTGCTCTAAGTCCTTCTGTAGCAGAATTTATAAATGATATTGGAATAAGTATTTATGAAGGTTATGGTCTCAGCGAAAATACTGCGGCTCTTTCTCTTAATTATCCAGGTTCAAGACGTTTTGGCTCAGTCGGTAAACCATTGCCGGGTGTAAGGATTGAGATAGACAAAACAGTTGAAGGTTCCAAAGAAGAAGATGGAGAAGTACAGGCTTTTGGTGAGAATATCATGATTGGTTACCATAACCTACCTGACAAAACAAAAGAAAGTATCACTGAAGATGGAGGACTTCGGACAGGAGACCTAGGTCATTTGGACTCAGATGGTTATCTATACATTACAGGACGTGTCAAGGAGCAGTACAAACTTGAAAATGGGAAGTATGTAGCTCCCGCTCCTTTGGAAGAATCTTTAAAACTTAGCTCATATATTGATCAAGTCATGCTTTATGGTTTCAATCGTCCACACAATGTTGCTTTGATTGTTGTGGCAATGCCTGCAGTCACTCAGTATGCTGAAGATCTTGGAATTTCCGGAAGTACTGAAGATATTCTTAATGAGCCGCGCATCCGTGAACTTTTCAAGGAACAGCTAAAACATTTTGGGAAAGATTTTAAGGGATTTGAACATCCGCAAAACTTTTCTTTGCTTTCAGAAGAGTGGGGCATCGACAACGGATTGCTAACTCCAACTTTGAAACTGAAACGTGAGGTGGTGGAGGAGAAGTTCAAAACAGAAATTGAGGAGCTCTTCTCTTAAGCCTTGCGGGGTGTTTCATACTTTAGATTTGAACATCTTTGCTGTTAGTTTTATTTTTTGATCGTTTCTTTACTTCATGCAAATCCAAGTTTACAATCTTCATAAAAGCTACCTAGACGGAGTAGGTCGAAGACTACACATTTTGCGAGGACTAAATTTTGAAGTAGAATCTGGTTCTACAGTTGCAATCCTCGGAGCATCTGGAACCGGAAAAAGCACATTTCTTCATATACTCGGGACACTCGAAGCAATCGACGAAGGCAAATTGTGTCTTGACGGTAGTGATATAAGTATTTTCTCCCGTGATCAAGCAGCAAAGTTTAGAAATGAAAAAGTCGGTTTTATTTTCCAGTTTCACCAATTGTTACAGGATTTTACTGCACTGGAAAATGTAATGATCCCCCAGTTGATGAAAGGTAGCAATTCAGTTGTTGTGAGAGAAAATGCTCTTGATCTGCTGCAAAGAGTAGGACTTGGTGAGCGCACCATGCATAAACCTGCTCAACTGTCAGGTGGTGAGCAACAACGTGTTGCGATTGCAAGGGCTTTGGTTAATCGCCCGAGTGTCGTCCTGGCGGATGAACCGACAGGAAATCTTGATGAAGATACGAGTGCTCAAATTATGGAAATATTGCTTCGCTTAAATCAAGAATATGAAACTACTCTTATAATGATTACACACAACACCGGCATTGCGTCAGAGATGCAGTTTCAGCATAAAATGGAAAATGGACAATTAAATTTGCTTCCGAATGTCTAATTTTCACCACAAAAAAACCACTGCTCTGTTTTTCCAAGTTTCTTCCAAACCTGATGTATAGCCTTTCTTCAGTTTTTCGATTTTTAGCAATGCTTGTGTTTTTTGGTGCTTTCTCATCAAGCTTTATTTGTATTTCTACAAGTGCACAAGATACTGAAATAGAAGGATTTTCTGCACGTATTGAAGAGATAGAAATAAAAGGTACCTCTGAACTCGAATCCTCACAGATATTGTTTTTGATTGAAAGTCAGGTTGGGGATACATTGGATCGCAAGACCATAAGCAGGGATATTCATTCTATATATCAAATGAAGTTGTTCGAGGATGTTCAGGCGGAAGTAAAAGAACTAGAAGGTAAAGAATCCAAAGAAAAATCTTACCAACTACTTTATCGGGTCAGAGAACGCCCTCGCTTAATGGAGGTGAAACTGGAAGGTGTGCTTTTGGCTGAAAGTTCAGTGATTGAGGAAGAAATGACATTGCTCCAGTACGATCCATATGATCCGGAAAAAATTTCACTCAATGAACAAATTATTTTGGAACATTACCGAAGTGAGGGTTACCCTAGGGTAAGTGTGACTAGTATAATTGAGGATTATGAACAAGATACGGAAAATTCTGGAAAAAGATTTCGTGTAGTTTTTAAAATAGATGAAAAACCTCGTGTTTATCTTACGGATATTTTCGTGAATGGGACAAAATATTTTTCTGAATTAGATATTAAACGTTTCATCTTGAGTTCCGAAATCGACTGTGTTTCATGGGCAAATCAATCAGGACTTTACCGTGAAGAAATGATTAACCAGGATTTGTCAATGATTACTCAGCATTATCTTAAAAAAGGTTTCATAAAAATCTTTATAGACAAGCCCGAGGTGACGTTAATTCATAATCCGGATTACAGTCGTGTTGATGTGCGAATAGATGTTAATGAAGGAGACCAGTATTATACTGGTAAGATTAAATTCTCCGGAGATGTTCTTGGTGATCAAAATATACTAAAAGAAGGTATGTTGCTCGAAGAGGGAGAGATTTATAATCCATTTTTGCAGAATAGGGATCGCTCCGGAATTAGTGAAATCTATCATGAGCAAGGTTATGCCTTTGTCAGAGTTATTCCTGAGACTGTTATTGACGAGGTAAAAAAAATTGTTGATGTAACTTATAGGATAGTAAAAGGTGAAAAGGCATACATCGGCCGTTTGGAAATTGCGGGTAATGTAGAAACGCGTGATCATGTGATTCGGCGTGAATTTGAAGTTCAGGAAGAGGAACTGTTTAACGGTAAAAAATTGATGAGAAGTCAGCAAAACATAAACCGTCTGGGATTTTTTCAGTCTGGAGTTGTGCTTGAACGTTCACCACATGAAGAAGAAGGAAACATACTGGACATTATTACACGACTCAAAGAATCACAGACAGGTACTTTTCAGGCTCAAATGGGTTATAGTGATTTTTCTGGCTTCAGTGGAGGAGCAACTATTTCTAAAGGTAACTTGCTTGGAACTGGTCGTACTTTGCGTTTCAGCGCTCAGTTTGCCGAACAGAGTGTTCAACAACAATTTAATGCAACTCTGATTGATCCAAGACTTTTTGACTCGCAAATATCAGGTTCAATATTTTCGTCAAGGAGTAAGAGCACAGATTCTACAGAATTGGATCGGGGAATAATAACAGAAAATAGTTATGGTTTCAGTTTGGGGATGCCTTTGTATTTCCGTGATTTCCGTTTTGCCACGCAAATCAGCGCGCTTGATCGTCTTTTTTCTTTATCCGGAACAGATCTTTTCAAACGTTCTGTTTCGCCGTCGCTTACATACAACACAGTCAATCATCCTGTCTTTCCAAGCGCTGGCATCAAGACGTCAATCCGTGTGATTCAAACTGGGACACCGTTCGGTGGAAATATACAGTTGCGTGAATATCAGTTCCAGTATCAGCAGTTTTGGGCACTGAATATGGATAATACTTTTATTTTAATGGCAAAAGGGCGTATGGGTCTGTTGCAGGAGCAGGGTTATTCACCAATTCCTTCTGAAGACCGTTATCGTCTTGGAGGGATCGATTCTATAAGAGGTCACTATTATTATAATATTTCGGGCCCTTATGGTACAAGCGAGCAAAGTATTAATATTGCCTATCGAGTGATCACAGACGAACTTGGATATACTCAGACAAAAACTTATGACATTAGGACTGTAGATTTGAACTCAAGCGAACTGCAGGAATTAAAAAGTGGTGGTATTTCCGAGAGAGTTTTTAACCTTGAGTTACTTTTCCCCCTCAGTCAAGATGAGAAAAGTTTTGTGCGTGGATTGCTATTTTTTGACGCAGGAAACGTAAATGCAGAATCAAGACAATATCAACTGCTGGGTGAAGAAGAACCTAGTTTTTTTGATTTGCGTAAAAGTGCAGGTTTTGGTGTGAGGGTGATTACACCAATGGGTGTCCTTCGTTTTGAGTATGGCTCTAAGTTGGATAAACGTCCCAGTGAAACACCGGATCGTTTTGAATTCACGGTAAGCGGCTTGTTTTAATTAGCATCATATTGACAGAATATTTAAAATGAATAGTCCACAAATTTCTTCTAAGATCAAGGAGCAAGTGCATAAGGCACGTGAAGCGTCTCTTGTCTTAGCGAATCTGGATAATTTGTCTAAAAATAAAATACTTTTCAATCTGGGAGAATCTCTACGTGAAAACTACTCAGAGATTTTAGTAGAAAATTCCAGAGATATGGCAGAGGCAGAAAAGATGCTTAAAAGGGGAGAACTATCTGAAAGTGCCTGTAAACGTGTTTTTTTGAATGAAGACAAGATTGAGCAGATGGCTCAAAATTGCGAAAGTGTTGCGTCATTACCTGATCCTTCAGGACAAGTTTTGAAGGCAACTCGCCTTGACGAAGGGCTGGAACTCTTTCGAGTTTCGTGTCCGATTGGAGTTATATTGGTGATTTTTGAATCACGTCCGGATGTAGTAATTCAGATTTTCGCTTTAGCCTTAAAATCTGGAAATGCTGTAATACTAAAAGGTGGTAAAGAAGCACAAAATTCGAATCGTGTCCTGACAGGACTTATTCACAAAACTCTAGACACCTATAAGACTGCCCCTATAAATTCAGTCAGCCTTGTGGAAAGTAGGGATGAAGTTGCAGAACTGGTGAAAATGAGCGCGGAACTTGATTTGATAATTCCTCGTGGTAGTAACGAATTGGTTCAGCATATTCAAAAAAATGCCCAAGTTCCAGTGTTGGGTCATGCAGATGGAATTTGTCATGTCTTTCTGGATGAAGCAGCGGATGAAGCAAAAAGTCTAGAAGTATCTCTTGACTCAAAACTGGATTATCCAGCTGTTTGCAATGCCTCTGAAACTTTACTTGTTCATCAAAAATTTTCTGATGAATTGCTCTCCGAAATTTTATTAAAAATGCAGGATTCTGGTGTAGAATTGAGGGTTTGTTTTGAGACAGAACAACGTTTGCAGAATTTTCCACAATTTAAATTGAAAAAGGCTGTTGAAGAAGACTGGAAAACAGAATACATTGATTTAATACTTGCTGTAAAAACTGTGAAATCCGCTGAAGAAGCAGTGCAGCACATTAATCATTATGGTTCAAAACATACTGATACAATTGTAACTGAAAACTCAGAACTGGCAGAATGGTTCATGAACGCTGTAGACTCGGCTGGAGTATTTTGGAATGCGTCTACACGTTTTGCAGATGGTTTCCGTTATGGTTTGGGAGCAGAAGTCGGGGTTAGTACAGGGAAAATTCATGCCCGTGGTCCTGTTGGTCTTGAGGGGCTAGTTATTTATAAATACAAGCTGTATGGTAAAGGTCATGGGGTTGGACGTTACAGTGATGCTAAGCGCGAACTGTTGCACAAAAATATTAGTATGGACTGAACTCTAAAACTTACTGCTGATAGTCATAAAAATTCATTTTTGGTAGAATTAAAAAACTGCAGTTATTTTTACTTTCTATTTTGGGGATGACGGAATTTTGATGCATTCAAGCGTATAGTTTTATAGAGTTTCGATTTTATCTCAGCAACATTTAGCCGGAAAAACTTTATGTATAAACTTAATATAGATCGTGATTTAGGCAAGAACCTTTTTGAGAATGAATCTAAAGAAACCAAGGACTGGATAGTAAACGCTATCGCGAACATTGTTATTGTAGACGGTATTATTGAGAAACACGAGTTTGTGGCGTTACAGGAAGCAATTGAACTGCTTGAAAGCCGCGATGAAGTGCACGACTTGATGAAAAAAGTAAAAGACCGTGATCTCTATGAAGTAAAAGACATCAAGATGAGTCTTGATCTTGCCATCAATGTTTTTTTCTACCTTGCGGCAATTGCGGTGATTGACGGTAGTCTCAAGAAAAGTGAGAAAGAATTATTAAATAAATGTGGATTGTGTCTTGGCCTCGACAACGATTTGATAAGTGCTGTCATACGCTGGTCAGTTAATCAAATGGAAATTAACCGGAAATTGAGTCAGGATTTGCAAAGAAGTGTTCAAGGCCGTGATCAGATCATTGAAAAACAGTTGTTTGAAAATTGATTAAGATAAACAACCAACTGAAAAAACTTGTTTTTATTAGTTTTTTCTACTAATATAGCACGCAGAAATATTCATATTATTGAATTAATAGAATTCAATTATTACATTATTTTAGAACATTATGTTCCCCAATATACGGTTACTATCTGTCCGGCGTTTTTCATTTTTTACTGCATTTGTTATTTTTGTTTTGTTGGGAACTTTGCATTCATTGTCAGCACAATCTTATTTTGTCCCTCTCGAAAGAGGTGATTACTTTGAGCGTAAAGAGCACCTCACTTTTTCACCGGGTGTTGAACTATCAGGAGATTACAGGTTCCGTACCTCAAAGATTCATTCATCAGAGCTTCCCCTTTCAAGGGCTGAAACAAATTCTCCAGAAGAGTTTTCCTTTGACCAGGATATTCGTCTGCGTCTTCGCTCAACGGTTCATAGGATAATTTCTATCAATCTTGAACTTGCTACAGATCAAGAACCACTTTATCAGTCTGATATCAGGGCATTGCGGAGTTCACGCTCGACCGCGGCGGATTCTCAGTCCGTAAATATACTCGCGCGGCAATCTTATCTGGAATTTAATAGGAATCCGAATGAAGAGTCAAAAATTGGCAAGCAGAGGATCAATATTGGCGATCGGAAAGGCAAGGTCTTTGCCGGAATCCTTAGTGGATTTTCACAACGGTGTAAAGCAGGGACTTGGTGTTATGAAATTGGGGGCATGAAACTATCATCCGCTGATGGAGACTGGCTTTATTACTTTTCATTGGATTATCCTTTTTGGCATGAGGTTGATTCTCAAGGTGAAATCATCGATTCATTACGTTTAGAGATTTTCCGGATAAAATATACTGAACATGATGTGCCACTAGGTAAGAATAATGTTCCTGCAAAGCGTCTTTCGAGTGTTACTCTCTCCAGCCTCGAAAGTGGAGGATTTACTTCAGGAAGCAGTTGTAAAAGCAGTCTTAGTGCATATACGCTGAATTCGGATTGTAAACCTATTTACTATAATGCGAATGAACAGGAGTATTTTGGTTTGCGAATACAGTGGGAAAATGCCACTTGGTCGGCATATGCAGACGTTATTTCGAATCAGGGAAATAGGGATTATTTCATATATGATGACAGGCATAATCTTGAAAAAAGAAAGATTACTGGAGGCGCTGCGGAAGTGGAAGTTAGTTGGAAAAAACCTGGAGAGCAATTTACACTCATTGGTATGATGGCCCGGGGAGATGAACAGCTTGAGGACAGCAGCAGGATTGGAACGAATTACAAGCGCCGCCTGGAAGGTTTCTATGAAATATCTCCAGGGACCTATCGTGGGACACAGTTTTATTTTAATGGAGGTAGTCCTGATTTGAACAGCGGGACCGGGCTTGGACATTCAATAAACAATACACAATTAGGCGGTTTCCGCTATCGTTATGATATTCCAGAAACAACCTCGGTTTATCGTTTGGGACTTTATGAACTGAAGCGTATTAAACCAGTACTTGACATACACGGTTCAAAATCAAGTATGATTGGTTTGGAGTTGGACAATACCTTTACTATTCTTTTTGCGGGTTATGCTAAAATAGACTTGGATATAAACGCATTTTTGCCTGGAAAAGCGTTCAGTTATGATGATCAAACTGTGCCTGCAGTAAATGAAAATATTATTTATCACTTTGCCGGACGTTTAACATACTCGTTCTAAACTGTATATGTTCAAAAAAAAGAAAGTTTACTATGGGAAAAAGAGTCGCGAAAATTGAACGTAAAACTAAAGAAACTACTATTAAACTAGAACTCAATCTGGATGGCTCAGGAATAACAGATATCAATAGCGGAATTGGTTTTTTGGACCACATGCTCGATTTGTGGTCATTTCACGGGATGTTTGATTTGAAATTAAAATGTGACGGCGATTTGGAAATTGACACACATCACACAACTGAAGATATTGCTCTTGCTCTGGGAAGCGCACTTATAGATGCTGTTGGTGAAAAGAAGAAAATTTTTCGTTACGGGCATTCCTATGTACCAATGGACGAAACGTTAATCAGGGCTTCTTTGGACTTTTCTGGTCGACCAGAATTCGTCTTTCAGGGTGAATTTACTCAACCGACGATTGGTTGTTTGGATACTCAGATGATTAGCCATTTTTTCAAGTCACTTGCCAACTCTTCTAAGATGAATCTGCACCTGGCAATATTGTATGGAAAAAATGATCATCACAAATGTGAAGGTATGTTCAAGGCAGTGGGACGTGCTTTGCGTATAGCTTTAGAGCTTGATTCACGTCGCAAAGATATTGTTTCTACAAAAGGTATTCTCTGAATAGCATGAACGTAATCATTGATTACAAAGTAGGTAATCTGCATAATCTGAAAAACGCACTCGATTATTATGCAGTGAAAAATCAGATCGTCTCTGATGCCGAGGATATCCTCAAAGCAGACAGAATAATGCTTCCGGGAGTGGGTGCATTTTCTCCAGCAATGGAACAGTTAAGAAAATCCGGCATGCTAGCGGCATTAGAGGAAAAAGTAATGTCAGGTGTCCCTCTGCTTGGAATTTGTGTAGGTGCACAACTATTGATGGATGAAAGTGAAGAAGACGGTATGCACACTGGGCTTGGTTGGATACCAGGTAAAGTGAAACGTTTTCAGCATCAACTTAAAATTCCACAAATTGGTTGGAATCAGGTTTCACAACAGAAAGAAGATTTTCTTTTTAATAAAGTTGCTGATGAGATGCATTTTTATTTTGTGCATTCATATCATCTGCTTCCAGAAAAGAGTGAGCATGTTTTGGGACTTAGCAGTTACGGATATGATTTTGCTTCAGTTGTCCGCAAAGACAATTTATGGGGAGTTCAGTTTCATCCAGAAAAAAGTCAGAATGCTGGGCTACAACTGTTGAAAAATTTCTGTACTCTCACTTAGTAGTGAGAGTAATTTAGTATTAATCATTGAGTACTGTCAAATAATTTAGTTGGAATAATTTTGAAGAAAAACAAGAAACCTAAATTAAGAAACCTAAACAAGAAATAAAGATATGGCATTAGAACAAACATTTTCAATCATAAAACCTGACGGTGTACGTCGTAATCTCGTAGGAAAAATACTCTGCCGTTTTGAAGAAAAAGGATTGCGTATTGTTGCGACTAAAATGATCCACATGTCAAAAAGTCAAGCAGAAGGTTTTTACTCAGTTCATAGTGAACGTCCTTTTTTTGATGAACTAACTGATTTTATGTGTTCTGGGCCAGTTGTGGTCTCAATTCTGGAAGGTGAAAATGGGGTGCTACATCACCGTGAAATTATGGGTGCAACTAACCCTGATGATGCGGATGAAGGTACTATAAGGCGTGATTTTGCGGAAAGTCTTGGCGAGAATACTGTCCATGGTTCAGACAGTATAGAAAATGCTGCTATTGAAAGTTCTTACTTTTTTTCACAGACCGAGATAGTAAATTCGGATTGCTGAAACCAAATTTATGGAAGAGTACGAGTGCGAGTTTATTAGTTAAGCGCTCGATGTAGTGATAGATGTTTGGAATAGTATCGTTGAAGCTTTTAATAGATTTGTAACTTTATTCAAAATGAAATTAATAATAGTATCTTTTACAAGTACTATTTTATTCCTCAAGCAATGGAATTAAATATTTCCATATTTCTTTACACTTCCCTCTTTCCAAAGATGAATGTGCCAATGGAGTTGTGTTGAGTGCAAGATCCTGACGGATCATTTTTAAATGTTTTTGAATTTGGCTGCGTTTTAATTTGTCAATTTTACTCGCAACAATTAATACAGGACGACCGTAATAGTCGAGCCACTCCTTGAGCTGCTTGTCCTGCTTGGTAGCCCCGTGCCTACTGTCTACAATCAGTACAACATTGCGGAGGGATTCTCGTTCCTGGAGATACGCCTCAATCATTTGCTTCCATTTTTGACGAACAGTTTCCGGAACCTTCGCAAATCCGTATCCCGGAAGGTCAACAAAGTGAAACTTTTCATTGATCTTAAAAAAATTTATCAATTGCGTTTTGCCTGGTGTTGAGCTGGTTTTAACTAGATTTTTTCTGTTGAGAAGAGAATTTATAAGCGTTGATTTACCAACATTTGAACGACCTGCAAAGGCAATTTCTGGTAATGTCGTTGGAGGGAACTGCCATGCAGAGGAAGCACTGAGGACAAATTCTGCAGAACGGATTTTCATTTATCTTTATCTTCCGTAGAAGGATCTGGATCTATTATATCTGTTACAGGAGGGCATTTAACTTCCTCTTCAGCTGGGGTTTTTCGAACATCCTTATTTTGATTAAGGTCTGTACCGAAAAGATGATTTGAAAATTGTTCTAAATGATCCAGATTGATTACTTTTTGACGTTGAGCCAAATCAAAATAGAGGAATGTGCTCAGCAGTGAGGCAAATGGATAAAAGAGTAGCGAAGCTAAATATTGTGACCACCGGATTGCCATGTTTACACCAGGATCGTTTAAAATATCAGACAGTAAAATTGGCAAGGTACCACCTTCATTAGGTTCAATATTTAAATCCAAATCTGGCATAAAAATGGTGAAAAGCAATGCAAAAACAATGAACTGTAAAACAGTACTGATCACAACGACTATAAAAACACGGGATAAATTAGCACGTGCTAGCTGTATACTCCTTATCATAGCACGCGTACCACGAAGACCTTCTACTATGAACACAGGTTGAGCCATCGAAGTCAATAATAATCCACCCAACCATAGGGTGATTACCAGAATGCTGAAAGGAAAAGGTAGTGTTAGTCCCATCACTCCAGTAATAAAAAGCAGATACTGCAAAATTGCTACATGAATTGATCCTAGAAACAAAGGTGAACGGAAAGCACGCAGGATTGAAAGTGTAGGGAAAAAACTCCCGAAAGCTAGGCCGATTACACCTAAAGTAATCGCAGCCTCCAACATATGTACTGAAAGGAAAAATACTATGCTCTCCGTTTCACCCCAGCCAGCAAAACCCATAAAAAATGCTGGAGCCACCAATGCTACAGTTAAAAACAAGATCGAAATGAAATTCTTTTTATAAATCCTGAAACTCAGAACGAACAAAGATGAAAGACTGTGATTAAAATTAAGTAAATTCATAAAATTTGTTGAAATTATTTGGAATAAAAAAGATATATATAGCATACAAAGACTGTTGGACTTAAACAAGCAAAAGCATCGCATTGTAGGATAAATACGGAGAAAGCATTGTAAAAAGCTTGCACGGGTATGTGCGCTCAGTTAGAATTTATTGGTTCGAAATTGTTTAATTAATCAAAACAATTTTGACTTGGAGAGGTGACCGAGTGGCCGAAGGTGCTTGATTGGAAATCAAGTGTGCGGGCAACCGTACCGAGGGTTCGAATCCCTCTCTCTCCGCCAATAACAATTGATTCGAGAGGATTATTACATATACATTTGACCTTGTTCAACGTAATATAAACCCTAATAAGGTGATTGTGATGCTAAAATTAATTTCATTCAATTTGTTAATTATAACTTTTGTATTAATTTCATGTTCAAAGTCTGAAGAGGCGGATGAGAAAACCGCTTCAACTATTTATGCAAATTCTATGAGTGGCGATACTGCCTCTGGATCAATAACTGTTGGAAGTGACACTTTAACTGGTACTTATAAGACCGTATGTGCTTCTTCATCTGGTCTTAGTTCAAAACCATCAGATGCTACTAATGTTGGATTTGTAATAGTTGTTACAGGTTCTTCTTCCTATACAAAAGAAATGAACTATTACACAGATTCTGCGTGTACTTCATTATCCCTAGGTTGGTATTTTAATTATGATAATGTGACGGTAGGTGATGCTTCAGGATCAGACTATAAAGTCACTGCTAACCAAGCTAGCCACGATATTTTAGCTAATACTTCCGGAGGGGAAACTTTCATTGAAAATATATTTAGTAATCAAATAGATGTAACTGTTGGAACAGAAAAAACTACCAATGTGGGAACACTTTACTATAATCTAATAAATATTTCTGGTACGACCTTAAGTTTTGGAGATGAAAGTGATTCGGCATATCCTTCATCATCCTCAGAAATAACTTTTAAACAAAAATAGATTTTGATTTACTAGGTTTTGTACGATTAGTCTTTGATCTGCAAGATTTTTTACTTCATTAAATAGAAAGGGACTAGATGAAATTTTTAAAGAGACATATTGGATTTGTCTTCTTAATTGTACTTATGCCAGCTATATTCCTTTTTTCATGTAGTAAAAAAGAAGAAGAATCAAACGGGACCTCAACTGCGTCTGTTGATAAAGGTTCATGCGATTTAAGCAGCACATTAACAGCTTCCACGAAAGTACCACTACTGATGGTACGAGTACAGTACAATAATGCTAGTTTTAATAGTGACGAAACTACTTGGGCCAAAAAAATGTTTGGTACAAACGAAGGTCAAATGAATCACTACATGGCTGAAACAACTTACAGTAAATTTCAATTCTCACCTGTTTCAGAATCATCTGGTTGTACTGATGACGGTGTAGTAACAGTCACAATGTCAGAAAATCATCCAAACACACAAAAAAACTCCTGGGCCTGTTATGCTTCTAAAGCGATCAGCGCGACAGATTCAAGTGTGAATTATGCGGCGTATGATAAAGACGGTAATGGTAAGCTTAGCGTAACCGAAATGCAGGTAATATTTCTAGTGGCAGGTGGAGAAAGTGCATCCAGCATAAATTCTCCAGGAGGAGTTTGGGGGCAGGCGACTGCACTAACTTGTGATGCAGATGGAAATGGGAGCATTTCAGATGTATCAGGTGAGCATGGAATTGAACTGGATGGAGTCAGGTTCTTAGGATATAGCGGCTCTTACGGGCAAAATGGATATTCACAGTTTGGAGAACGACAGGGATCAAGTTCTAGCAATACCTGGGATGCAACAATAGGTGTAATGGCTCACGAACTGGGGCATGCTTATTTTCAGTTACCTGATTTGTATGACACAAGGGTAGAACCATTAAATTCAGGGATTGGATCATTTGGGTTGATGGGAGGAGGTCCATGGGGTAGAAAATCAAGCAGTGAATATGCCGGAGCTACACCGGTACACCTAAGTGCTTGGTCGAAAGAAAAAATTAGTGTATGTGTCCCTCAAACTGTCGACAATGGTACAAACAGTATCACATTGCCAGCTGTTTATCAGAGGAGTACACATGAGTTATCCTGTGGAATTCATAAAGCCACAACTTCAACTAGCGGAGAATACTTCCTGTTTGAAAACCGTAGTTCTGGTGGTTATGATGAAGGCTTAAAAGGACTTCTGCTTGATAACAGTTCGTCATTCTTAGTTGGCAGCAACTATTCGGGAGGATTGGCAATCTGGCATATCAAGGATATTTTGAGTTCTTGTTCTACATACAATAGTTGTCAAACACAATCACCTAAATTAGTAGACCTTGAGGAGGCCAATGACGCTGATCTGGACAACATTTCCGCCACAGGGCGTACTACGCACCTCTTTTATAGTACCAACAGTGCGACCTTTGATAACAGCAGTACTCCGGACAGCAAACTCTACGACAACTCTTCTTCTGGAATTAGTGCCACCAGTATCAGTGCAGCCGGTGACAGTATGACTTTAACAATCAGCAAATAAGAGGGATATGAAACTCATTAGTTTGATAATTATTTTGCTAACCGTGTTTACCATGAATTTAAAGGCGGTTCCGGCGGCACCATATTTAATAACCTTTGCACAACCAGATGGTTCTACCTTTCAAGCTCATCTCAAGGGTGATGAAAATTTTAGCTGGATTGAAACAC
>Ga0208277_1000627_pt1 | contig 20670 bp, 20 predicted proteins | sample ETNtaG_5_FD_185782 | JGI IMG/M metagenome (GOLD analysis project Ga0208277, IMG submission 185782) | Marine microbial and viral communities from oxygen minimum zone, Eastern Pacific Ocean - ETNP201406SV205 (SPAdes) (version 2) | ecosystem: Environmental > Aquatic > Marine > Oceanic ...
CCGCAATTAGATCTACTATTCTTTTAAACTCAAATAATTTAGGAATAAAACTGGCTCCTAGTTTATCAATCACAGAAAAGGTATCCTTACTATACTTTTTTGAAGCATCGTAACAGTCTCTATGTAAATATTCTCCTGAGGTCGGTAGATGTTTGAACTGTGATAATATATCCCGACGCATCTGACCCAGTACATTTGAACTGTTGGTACCTATATAAAATACCTGATTACGCTTTGGTATTGGGTACGTATCAAGACGCACAGCAAAAACTGCAACTTTCCCTGCACAACCTGAAGCACCATACAAGCGCCTCTTATCTGCATTAAAACGTGATGGTGTGTCTGCTTCAATGTCCCTTATACGTTTTTCATATTCATTATCAGATGCACGTTTATTAGGAAATTTTATTTGATCTTTATTATAATTCTGGTTCTGTAAATTGTTCAAAATCTCTTTTGGAGTATCGCCAAGCTCAATACCCAAATCATTGACCAACACTAGCTCTCCATTTGAATCAATTTGTGCGTATAGTGCAAGCTCAGTATATGCTGGACCTCTTTTTATTAAAGATCCACCTGAGTTATTGCAGACACCTCCTACAATCGAGGCTCCTATACAAGAAGAACCAATGACCGAATGTGGTTCTCTGCCATAAGAAGCTAATTTTTTTTCTAGACCAATTAATGTACTCCCTGCAAAGCCCACAATTTGTTTTCCTTTATCTATAATATGGATGCCACTTATGCGCCTAGTATTTATAATTATTAAAGGGCGATCATAATCATTGCCATAAGGTGTTGAACCTCCAGTTAACCCTGTGTTAGCTGCTTGCATTATTACTATGACATCTTGATTGACACAGATTTCAATGAGTTTCCAAATCTCAAACAATGTTTTTGGCCTAGCGACAGCTAATGCATTACCTTCCCCATATCGCCATCCTTTGGAATAAGGAAGCTTACCCCATTCGGTGGTTACTATATTATTTTCACCAATTATTTCACCTAGACCTTTTATAAAGTTATTTTTATTAAAATTATTCATTCAAATGGCCTACATCGTTCTCTAATTAACCTAGGAACTGGAATGGTACGCATTTCTTTATAATTGTATGCCACAAGCTTGAAAATAGCAGAGCATATCAGGTTTTTATTGTCAGCATGAAATATGCCAGCTAGAAAATCGAAACTCTTATTTCCTACTCTGGATATTCTATGACCGATTTCAAATTTGGATGGGTGAGAAGTTTGAGAAATATAATGTACTTGCATGCTTGCAAGTATAGTACTTTCATCCATCTCTTTTCTAATTCCCGAGTATCCAAGCTGGATGTAAACATCTACTCTTGCGGACTCCATATAGGTCAAATATGCAGCATGATTAATATGTTCCAATGAATCCATATCTCGCCATCTAGATTCAATTATGGTCCAAAAATCAAGATCTGATGGGACTAAATTCCTAATGTCCATATGATAAACTTAACTAAACAAAATATCTACATACATCAAAAGATTATCCCTGAAAAATAAATTGTTGTAGATTTATTTATATGTACAGATCTTTTTTCATCATTTCTCTGTGTATCACCTTTATGTCAGGACAACCGAAGGAAGGTATAGAGTTTAAGCTTAATATGATAAAAGGCTTCGTAATCGATAGTTTGACCTCTCTACCAATAATGGATGTAAATGTTGATATCTACACCGGAAATGGTGTATTGAAACATTCTACCATTACCGATGAATATGGATACTATGAAAAACCTATTGTTGGATACCTTTGGAAACCAAAAGTTAAGTTTTCCTTGCATAACTATTATAAGAAACTCTTTAGACTAGACCCTTCCCTTTTGGACTCTAATCTGGACCTGAGTGTAAACGCAATGATCGTTCCTGTCCCTGAAGAGAAAAGAATTCCGGATTTGAAAAAAAGCACCATAACAAATCGGGCTGAAACATTCTTCATCATAGGAAATGTATTTTATTATTTAGTGAACGAAACTGAAGCAAATCGTATCATCATAAAAACTGCTAAAGCCTTAGAGACATCACCTGGTTTCGTATTAATGAAGATAAATGATGAACATTATGATATTGCTCGATGCTATGTGCCTCAAGAAGGAAAATACGAGAATCTTTCATTCATTATGAAAAGTCTTCTAAAAGAACCAATTTTTGAAAAATCAAAAAATCCACTCTATCTTGATGATAGTCAATTAGATATGAATATGGTGTATGGCTCAATTATAAATATCTTAACAGGTGAACCAGTCATGGGTGCTGAGATCATAATCTCTGATCCATTTAAAAGAAGGATATCAGATGAGAATGGTAAATATGCATTTTATTTAGATGATTCAGGTCGTTATGAAATCAGAATGAACCCACCACCTCGCTACAAGCGAGTATCCTTTTCAAGTCCTGAATTGATTATTGATCAAGGACGTGGTGGATGGTTCAAAACAAATTTTTATGTACATCCTTGAAAAAAAATCTTTTAATCTTCGTGATTGTTATGGGCATAAATGATATGGCGAAATCAGAGATTGCGACTCTTGGTGGTGGGTGTTTTTGGTGCGTAGAGGCTGTTTTCCAACGCATAGAAGGCGTTTTATCTGTAAAACCGGGCTATGCAGGGGGAAATACTGAAAATCCTACCTATAAGGAAGTATGCAGTGGAACTACTGGCTACGCTGAAGTTGCAAAAATTGAATTCGACAACACTAAGATATCTTATTCTCAGATCCTAAATGTTTTTTGGCAATCACACGACCCAACCACTCTCAACAGACAGGGCAATGATGTAGGTACTCAATATAGATCTGTCATCTTCTTTCATAATAACGAACAAAAAGATATAGCAGAGAAATCAAAGATTGGCGCTGAACGGTCAAAATACTGGGATGGGAGTATTGTGACGGAAATCACACTTTTGAATAAATACCACGACGCTGAAGACTACCATGATAATTACTACAATGACAATCCTAATCAACCCTATTGCTTGTTTGTCATAAAACCCAAACTGGACAAATTAGAAAAACAAGGACTATTTGATTAGAAACATTATCCTTGTTTGATCAAAAGACTCTCCTCCAAATTCAAAAAATATTATATACCTATCCCATATAATTTATTTTAATCATTCATTCCCGGGTGAATTGGTTTATTAAATGTATCAGTGGATAGGCGTTTATCAGCATATTCAACAAAGTCTGAACTAAAGGCAGTCTTTGCGGTTTTCCACCATTCAGCTGGACCACCTGAAGAAATCAAAGTAAGTATTGATCTCTCAAACCCTTCTATCCTTACCTGATCAATGGATCCATAGAGGCTTTGGACATAGATTGCTTCGAATCGACGAAGTGCGACAACCATCCAAAAATGGAATCTAATTCTTTCTTGCGGTGAAAGATCATCCAAGTTTTCAGAAGCCTTTACTACTATCTCTGCAAGTTCTCCATTACTAGATATTGCATTTGCTGTTAGGCTCATATCCATACTACTCTGCTGAAATGTCTGTGACCTTAAGGCTTTAGTATTTTGTTTTAATTGCAATGCAAGATATCCAAGAGTTGCAACAGTAGCTATCGCAGCAACCAACTCACCTAAATTACCTAGATCTTGGAATGACAAATTTTTTGCTCTTTGAGTTTGTATGTACTTATAGAATAAATCATTATTTAAAATATTGATGAATTAAACTTAATAAAAAGGAAAAAAGGCCCAGTAAGAGCCTTTTTCCTATAAGTACCCAGGGCCGGACTCGAACCGGCACGTCCATTCGGACAACAGATTTTAAGTCTGCAGTGTCTACCAATTCCACCACCCGGGCAACTGGTGAGGCGTCGGCCGGATTCGAACCGGCGAATGACGGTTTTGCAAACCGGTCCCTTAAGCCACTTGGGTACGACGCCAAATTGTAATTTATATGTAAAAAATTATTCATAAATTTACCCAATCAATTCGATCTAACAATTCTGTTTTTTATTTATGATCAATTGTATTTTTTGTTATGAATATAGATCGATTAAATATATACGAACGCTTAAGAGATTTTAAGGTCCCTCCTACGGTACTTGATAATATATTCTCTGATGATAAAGATATTGAAGTGCTAGAGGATGCTTTCAAAGCATTGATCAATGATGGTTTCAAAGAAGATGATGCAGCTCATGAGATATCAAAAATGATCTTTAAGGAACTAGATATCCAGCCAGAAGAAGATCAATCCTTTAGCGAGGAAAAATAATTTAGATTATAATTGGGTCTAGATGACCGATTGACTAAATGATCGTATGTCTTGCCGCTAAACACCTCAGTTCTTATTCCTTCCATCACCTTGAAATGGCGAATGGACGCTTCGTAATGAGAGATTGCTTGTAAATTCAAACTATCAATGACCTGATCTGCTTTAAAGGCACCATAGGCTCTAAAATAGCCTTCTCTAGTATCTTGCCAGGCCAACGGACTATTTTCCATCTTACTCTTGGAAAGTAAAAAGTAGTTCTCAACAAACCTTTCAAAACTAATAGGCTCGTTTGCATAAATCGTGGTTGCAAGAAAAAGAAAAATTAGGCTTCTCATAAAATGATCATAATTTTTTTGGGTCTATTCCATCCAACCATTCATTTACATGCTTAACTACTGATTCAAGACATCCATCATCAAAAGGTGACTCCAACCCTGCGAGTGATACTAACTTAGTGAAAGATAGACTACCACCAGCCTTACATAAACGAACGTAATCAGACCAGGCATTCTTACCATCTTTCTCATTTTTTACCCAGAATTGAAAGGCACATGTTTGTGCAAGTGTATAGTCAATATAATAGAATGGCATTTGATAGATATGTAATTGTCCTTGCCAGATACCTCCTGTATTTGGAAAATCTAGATCATCATAATCCCTATTAGGAAGATAGACTGACTCAAGTTCTAACCACTTTTGATTCCTTTCCTTGGATGTGACATTCGGATTTTCATAGACCCAATGTTGGAAGTGGTCAACACATGCCCCATAAGGTAAAAAGGATAGACTGCCAGCGACATGCTTATACTTGAACCGATCTGTGTCTTCTTTAAAGAATTTTTCCATCCAGGGCCAAGTGAAGAACTCCATACTCATTGAATGAATTTCAGCTGCTTCCATAGTTGGCCATAAATAACCAAGCAATGGCTGATTTCTGCTTGAATAACATTGGAAAGCATGACCAGCTTCATGTGTCAAGACTGTAATGTCATGATCTGTACCATTAAAATTTGAAAAAATATAGGGTCTGTCATATTTTGGAAATGATGTACAAAATCCACCAGGCCTCTTACCTTCTCGATTTACAAGATCCATTAGATCCTCTTCTACCATCATATCAAAAAACTCACCAGTCTCATTTGAAAGCTCTCGATACATAACCTGTGCTTCTTTTACTAAATGCTCCGGTGTGCCCTTTGGCTTAGGGTCACCTTCCTTGAAATTGATGCCATCATAAAAATATAAATGATCAAGTCCTAAAATATCCTTTTTCTTATCTTGAAGCTTTGTCACTATTGGAACGACATGATCTACTATTTGTTTACGGAAATTCGCAACCTCATTTGGGCCATAATCTGAACGTCCCATCCTCATATAACCCAGCTCAACGAAATTCTCATAGCCAAGGGTAACTGCTATCTTATGTCTCAGTTTGACTAACTTATCATATATCTCATCTAATGTATCAGCATTCTCGCTGAACCAGTTGTACCGTGCTTCAAGGGATCTTTTTCTTACGCCACGGTCTTCATCACTGTGAAAAGGACCCAGACCGGCCAGATTATATTCATTACCTTCATATAATATTTTTGCTCCAGCTGTAAGCTTTGTGTATTCGTTACGTAGGTCTGTTTCTTCTTTAAGCATCCCTTTAATCTTTGGATCAAAGGTCTTGAGTGAGGTCTCGATATCAGTTAGGAACTTATCTCCCCATTTTTGAGATAGTTCATCCTTAAAGATAGATTCATTGACTATCTTATCAAATGAATCACCTATCTCGGTCATGTCTGGTCCTATTGAATCATAATAGTCTTTTTCTTTTTTTGCCTCTTCATCATTGATATCTCTACTAAAATTCAAACTGGCCATTGATGCATAGGTTTGATATTCTCTTGCTTCTTCATTTGCGTCCAATATCACATCGACCTGATCTTCAACTGTATTGGCATTAGAAAATCTGGTGACCAATTCACTAAACGATTGTTTTTTTTCTGCAATATCTATTCGCTCATAGTGCAATTCACTGTATTTCATATTTCCCTCATAAAATTGATTGATTATATAATTGTTTAGAAACTTATTTTATTCCTAGTCTTTCTTTCTTCCTATCTTCCCTGCCTGATGGATCTGGTTGTGGAATCGCTCTTAATAATTCTTTGGTATACTCATGCTCCGGATTATCAAAAATATCATCGGTATTATTTATTTCAACTAATTCACCATTATACATAACACCTATGCGATCAGAAATATGCTTCACAACTGATAGATCGTGAGCAATGAAGATTATAGATAGATTGAATTCCTCTTGAAGGTCCATCATTAAATTGATTATTTGTGCCTGAATAGAAACATCCAATGCAGAAACAGGTTCGTCAGCAATGACTATTTCTGGCTCAGTAGCCAATGATCTAGCAATTCCAATTCTTTGTCTCTGCCCACCCGAAAATTCATGGGGATACCTCGTCGATTGTTCAGAAGAAAGTCCAACCTTCTCAAGTAGCCAATCTACTTTTTCACTTTTCTCTACACTACTCATATCCGTATTAATATCCAGAGGCTCTTTAATTATGTCCTTGACAAGCATTCTAGGATTAAGGGATGAATATGGATCCTGAAATATCATCTGTACATGCTTTCTGTACGGTTTACTTTGACTGCGAGTGAGATTACTTATTTCAATTTGTTTATCATTGATATTTAAGTTCACCTTACCAGATATTTTAACATCTGGAGCTGTCAACCTAAGAACATTTAGTATGGCATTCCCTAATGTTGATTTACCAGAACCAGATTCTCCTACAATACCAAGAGTTTCTCCTTTAATGAGATCGAAACTGACATTTCTCACAGCATGGACCGCGTCTATTTCTTTCTGAAGGATACCACCAAATACAGGAAAATCCACCGTTAAATCACTTACATTTAATATGTTGGGTTTGTTTTTCATGATTTTAAGATATCTAGGTTAATCCTAGCAAAATGCCCTTTCTCAATTTCTACTAGCTCAGGCTCAATTTTGGTTCCACCGCATGCACATTCTTTAGGATCAAAACGCGTACATAGCTTACAACCATCACCTAACTCCAATATAGATGGGACCATTCCCTTAAGTGCTTTTAATCGTTTTGACTTTCTATCCATTTTTGGAATTGATTCCATTAACGCTTTAGTATAAGGATGTAATGGATTTTTAAAAAGTTCATCTATAGTCGCAATCTCCTGTATCACACCACCATACATGACAATGACCCTGTCACAGGTTTCTGCTATTACTGCCAGATCATGAGTTATCAATAAAATTGCAGCATCTTTTCTTGTGTCTTTAAGATCCATCATTAGGTCAAGTATTTGAGCCTGTATGGTTACATCAAGAGCCGTAGTCGGTTCATCAGCGATAAGTAATGACGGATTACATTGAAGAGCCATTGCTATCATTATCCTCTGCCTCATGCCACCTGAAAATTGGTGCGGATAATCATTGATTCTTCTTTCTGGTTCAGGGATACCAACAGCTTGTAACATTTCAATGCTTTTAATGGTTGCCTCATTTTCAGTTAATCCTTCATGATGTATTAGAACCTCATTCATTTGCTTTGCAACTCTTAGTACTGGATTAAGTGAGGTCATTGGCTCTTGAAAAATCATTGCAACATGCTTGCCTCTATATTCTCTCATTTCTTCATAACTGAGTTTCAATAGATCTGTACCATTGTATATCACTTCACCACCTACTATCTCACCTGGCGGATTAGGGATGAGACGATTTATAGATAAACTGGTTACCGACTTTCCTGATCCTGATTCGCCAACGATACCCAATACCTCTCCCTTGAAAATATCAAAAGATACATCATTCACGGCTTTTACCGTGCCCGCTTCCGTATGAAAAAAGGTTTTAAGATTCTTGATCTCAAATAATTTATCATTCCTCATCGTAGTCTCGAATATACCTTTGGGTCAAATGCCTCTCTTACACTCTCACCAATGAACACGATACATAAAAGAGTGAGAAATTGAGCCGATACAGGGGCCATTACCATCCACCATTTTCTTATGTTTTGGAGACCGACATCTAACATTTGACCCCATGATGGGGTTGGTGGAGCCAAACCAAATCCAAGATAATCAAGACCTACCAATGCAGTTATACCTGCCACTACAGAAAATGGGAAATAGGTGATTATCGGTACTAGAGAATTTGGTAAAATATGTTTGAACATTACCTTGAACTCAGATTGCCCCATGCTAAGTGCAGCTGCCACATAAGGTCTTGCTTTTTCTCTGTAGAATTCGGCTCTCATCAGGTACGTCATACTTATCCAATTAACAAGCGTATATATACTAACAAGTAAAATGAAGGATGGTTTGATTATTGAGGAAAGAATGATGATAACAAATAGCATTGGGAGACTGGACCAGATCTCAATTAATCGTTGGAAAAACAAATCAAATTTCCCGCCAAAGTATCCCATTGCACCGCCAATAAGTACGCCAATCACATAATTGATGATCGTTAACAAAAGCGCGAATGAAATGGAAATATTAAAAGCATAGCAAAGTCTTGCAAAAACATCTCTTCCAGTATTATCCGTACCGAGCCAGTGTGTTTTAGAGGGAGGGTCATACATTTTATTACCCTCGTGGGTGATATCCTCATATGGTGAATACGGATAAGGAGGCATCCATACCCAGCTATCTTTTTCTTGCTGATCTTTGAATTGAGTTTTTAATTTTCTATATCTTGCCTCACCTGGAACATCTTGACCAAATTGTTTTCCAGGAATATAACCTGAGATTACTGGGAAGTGATATTCGCCGTGATATTTAACGACCAATGCTCGATTATTTATCAACAAAGGAAGGGCAAAGGAAATTCCGTACAAGCAAGATAAAATGATCAAAGAATAATAACCACGTTTCAAGGTCTTGAATTTTCTCCATCTCCTTACAAGGATAGATTCATTTAAATGCACAGAGTTATTTGACTGTCCCATTATTTGAACCTAATTCGTGGATCCACTAAAGCCAAAGTAAAATCAGATATTATATTTCCTAAAAGGCGTAATAATACAACTATCACAAGGAAACCCAATGTGATGGGGTAATCACGCTGTAAAACTGCTTCAAAAGCTAACTTGCCAAAGCCTTCAATGTTAAATACTCTCTCAATAAAATAAGAACCAGCAATGACCACTCCAATTATTTGACCTATGTTGGCAGCAATTGGAATTATGCTATTTCTAATCGCGTGAGACCAGATTACGCTTTTTTCGCTTATCCCTTTTGCAAATGCCGTTCTTATATAGTCCTGACTAAGATTTTCTAGAAGTCCGTTCTTCATGAGTACAGTTAGAGTTGCAAAGCTACCAATTGACCATGCAATAATTGGCAGGATCATATGATGAATCTGGTTTACTATTTGTTGGAACAGGGTCATCTGATCCCATAATTCCCTAGGTGCATGTAGGCCTCCAAGCGGGAACATATCCAAGAAGCTTCCTCCACCCAACAGTACAAGGAGTACACCCCCGAGAGCCCAGCCAGGAATGGAATAAGCGATAAAGATCATTACACTGGACCATAAATCAAAAAAGGAGCCATGATTTAGCGCCTTTTTTATGCCTAATGGGATACAAACCAAATACGTCAGCAGCATTCCAGTCAATCCAAGCAACATAGAAACCCTAAATCTAGGTGCCATTACTTCTGTAACTGGTTTTGCATATATGTATGACTTACCAAGGTTTCCGGTTAAGATACCTGAAAATTCTTTCTGGAAAACAACCGCCTCTATTGTCCCATCAGATCCAACGCTGTCTACTGATGCATTCCATAATTCACTCTTTAAACCATCATTTTCTCTTACAATAAGAGTCCCATCTCCAGGATTATCTATATTTACAATCCATAATTTTCCATCTCGCTTGCCAACTCTTTTTTCAACAGAGGCCTGATTAGGTAAAAAGGTGAAATCTCTATGTTTAATTTCTCTTGGCCATACACCTAACCAAATTAAATATCTCTGATATATCGGTTTATCAAAACCATAGAAACGTTTTAATTCTTTGAGTGCACTTTCAGGGAGGACATTCGTACCTAATTCACCTGATGATGCCACGCCAGATTCCTCTCCACCCATTTGCATCTCCATGATAGCTCTTTCAATGGGTCCTCCAGGGGCTATCTGCAAAATAATGAATACAAGAATGGTCGATCCCAAAAATGTAGGCACCATTAGCAAAAGCCGCCTTATAAAGTAAGTGGCCATATAAATATTAAATCATTTTTTATTAATTATTTGTCTTTCCAAAACCCATGCTCTAACTCACCTATGGGTAATTTCTCATTATTTGCTTGAGCCTTGCTCAGTGCCTCTTCCTTATCAGGATCGAACCACCAATGTACAAGTATATCATAGAATCTACCTCCATATTTTGTGAGCATGTAGTCTGGATACCCAAACTTATCCCAAAATAATAACCTCGATGGAGGCTCTCTAGATAATCCCCAAGCTGCTGGATGAATATCTGATACGATGCCATCTATCTCTTGAATGATCTGAACACGTTTTCCATGATCAAATTCAGTATCATACAACGGTAATAATTCATCAATCCTATCACTTTTTACACCCGTTGTATTGTTATTGTTCTTCTTATCTGCAAGCGTTGATTTAAATGAGGTCTCAGGATTAGGGTAAACAAGACCGCCCCAGGCTTGGAAGTCTATTGTGAAGTTTCTGTCCATGAGATTCTTCCAACGGGTCGTTGAATCAACAAACTTTATCTGCATATCAATACCATATTCTTTAAGAATCTGCTGCATTGGTGTAATACGATACTCACTAGGTTTTAATACTTCAATAGTGAAACTCAATACCTTGCCTGTATTCTCATGAACCAGATAGCCGTCTTCATTCCTATTTACATAGCCAGCCTCTTTTAGGAGCGATACGGCCTTCTCTGGATTAAACTCAAACTTATTATTACTTGGATTTTCATATTGGCTACCTGTATAGAGTGAATTTTGGAGAGTATATTCATTGTATAGTATCTCCCTATTAAATCTTTCTCTATCGTAAAGATAAGAGAACGCATAGCGCAATCGTTTATCATCAAATGGCCACTTTCTCATATTGAATGCATAACCCCATGTTCCTGCTGGTTTTTTGGAATAAATTCTTTTTTTCTGCACCCACCCATTTCTCGTTGCTTCAAAATCAGTTTCATCCACCCAAATTGCAGGTTTTCTGATTTCCATGGCATCAGCCTCACCTTTCTTCAATTTTTCGAATTGCAGTGTTGGATTATCTTTGACGACACTAAGTGTGATCTTATCAAAATTATATAGATATTTACTGGTCCTAGAATCGGAGCCCCACCAATCTTTTCTTCTGGTCAATGAAATGGATTCTTGGTTTATAATATCCTCATCCTTTATGATGTAGGGCCCTGTACCAGGTAACAGCTTGAAGTTATATTCTTCAAGATATGCTGTTCCATCCAGGTCTTTCAAATAATGTTCCGGGAGAATGACCATTCCTCCAAAGTAAAGCATATTCCTCCAGTTTAGGTTCTTTGACCTAACCTTAACAATATATTTACTTACGATTTCAGGTCTGTGAATTTTTCCAAAAGTTCCTTGTGTAGAGGGCATGAGGATTGTCTCATCCATACGGATGTCATAAGATGCTACAATGTCTTCTGCCGTTACTTCTTGCCCATCAGACCAACGGGCATCTGGATTGATCCTAAAATAGAATTCCATCTTATCGTCAGACAACTTCCAGTGAGAGGCAAGACCGGGTATGTATTCAAGCGAAACTGGGTGAGTACCAATTAGGCTTCCATAGCATAAATCCATAATGATATAATAATTTTCTGTATAGTTGTAGTGCTGCCCAAGAACTCTCATTGTTGCAGGAAAACGAGAACCAGTAAATTTTAGGTTTCCACCTTTTTTTGCTCTTGGGTCACCAAAGTATTTATAATCGTTCTCAGTAAAATTATAAGTATCAAAACCCATACTCTCCGCAACATCTTCAAACCCATAGCCTCCATCTTCAGGTTTTGTAAGAGTATCTTTTGGTGTTATTTCATACTTTATATTGGATTGACCACTATCCTTGCTTCCACCGCAGGATAAAAACAAAAAAATCGTAAAAATTGACAAATAGATCTTTAGTGTATTCATAATTATTTTTTTAATATTATTTTCCTTTTATTAGGGCCGCGAAACTTAGTATTTCATTATGATAATTAATATGGCAAATGCTTTTTATTTAAATCATTCATCTAACCTGTCTTATCAGGTTTGGTTGCCAATACTTTTCCAGCAAAATAGTATACAAAAGTGACCGAAACTAACATTGCATGCGTTGATGTCCAAGATGCCATTCTACGTGCTTTTTTATAATCTCTATCCCAATCATTCTCGTGCAGTTTTAATATTTGGTCTTTCCCTCCATCTTTCTCACAGGAACTCATCAATCTCCTTAATTTTATCATATCTTTCAATGGGACTGCCTTGAGACCTTTTGATTCTGCAAGTTTTATCAAGGGATGATTGCATGGATCGGAGTTCTTATCATTTTTATTCTTGCCGTATAATGAGAAAACCGTAATGAAGATGATAATAAGGTATTTCAACGGATTCCGTAAATCACTTTAAGAGAAAAAATCGGTAAGTCATCAACTTTCATTTTTGGTCCTGTGGCCTTTTGTCTTTGAATACGCCAGTTATCTTCATCGTATGAATTATTCATAAAACCACCTTTGACATCAATGCCAATCCTTGAACTTAGGTAATAACGAAAACCAAGCATACTTGAATAACCTAGCCAGTCCGTTATCATAACATCCGTCGCACCCATATCTGATATTGGATCAGGTGTACCACCAAAGCTATTTATAAAATAATTCCAATCGTCTGTCTTATCTCCTGGAGTTGTATCCAATTCAATTCGTCCTCTACCCCAAATGAGAGCGAGGGTAAAATTAAGCTCAATATTGGGCTTCCATCTAAAAAAGGTCTCTATAGGAAATATCCTGTAAGATAGAGACCGTCTGAATACTGCCTCTGAATTTATAAGAAGTATGTTTTTACCTATCTCGTATGATGTAAAAGAATTATATCCTAGCCTAGCATTATTAAAAAACTCATAATATATACCCCAATTCAGAAGAAAATTTCTATTGAATATACTTTTAGTAGGGAATTGCACGGTCTGATTCTCGTCAAAGCCAACAAGGGTTGGCTCATAAAACCCAATCCCAAGGTCTACACTTAGCTTGGGTTGTCCTTTTGCAATATCATTGAAAAAGGGCAATGAACATATGACCAATACATAGATTTGACTCTTCATACAAGGATGTTAATTTAAGACCTATGAAACATTTAGGGAGCATATTCCTTTTTATATATTCACTTTCGTGGTGTGGTTCCATCCCGTCTGATGTAAAACATATGGTAGTAGACCATAATGGACTTACCATTGAATGCTTTGTTGATTCAATTGGCTATCAATATATCTATTTTGTGCCAAAAGACTCTGTAGATATTGATTCAATGGAGATTAAAGATGTGTACTATGTCTATAGTGATTATAATCGAATCTTTCATCATAGCTGGAGTTTTGAAGAGAATATAAGAAGAATTGAGAATCGAACTGGTCAAGCCTATACCACTTCTGGAGACACACTCAATTTCATTGACATAAAATTTGACAAGGATATGATCCAGCCAGAAATATTATTAACAACTGGCCACGAGAGGTCAGAATACATTTCAATGTTTGATGTCGAGCATATTGAAACTGATTTCTCAATAATGACATACTCTGTAAAAAGAGGATTCCAATACTCATTTTATTCATTCATGATCGCAGCTACTATGAATATTGCTCTATCTTGGGATAAAGAAAGACGTGCAATACCACAGATTTGGGACCAATACGACAACCTCATGCCAATGATCTCCATTATTGGCTTCAATAAACAGCATGGTACTGGTGTCACATACGAGTCTCTTACATCTTTGGTCCCTCTTAGTATACTCATATCAATGGGGTATGATGTATACAAAGAAAAAAATAAATTTTATTTCTCGCCTATTTATGAAGAAAGAGAATTTGGGCGAAACATGCATGTTTTTTCATTGAAACAAATGATTATTAATCGATTGAATGGTATTATCTTCAGATTGGAAAAAAATAATTTAGGAAGAAAGGTCTTAGGATGGTTTCGTTAAAAAGTAGTGTAAATTATAGATATGTATAGAAAGGTAAATATTTTTCTTCTTCATGCTGCACTGACTACCAGCATCATTAGTTTTTCATGCACTGAAGATCCCATCACCATTCCCGAGCCGGATACAACTCCTCCTCAGGCAATCGTATTGTTCCCTATTGATGGTGAGTCAGTTTCAGGTGAGGTAATAATAGAAGTTCGGTCTGTGGATAATGATAAAGTTGACTCCGTACAATTCCTAATCAATCAGAAAAGAGTCCATACAGACTCAACTCAATCTGATGATATATTTAAGTTCACGTGGAATACTGAGGCTCTGACCATGGTTGATGGCTCCCAAGTAAGGTTGTATGAAGAGGACCAATTTTATTATATATCAGCAGTTGCATATGACCCAATTGGCAACAGCTATGCTTCTATTCCAACGCGAAGCAAAGTAGACAACAATGATAATGAACCACCAACTGCTTTTTTTCTTAGCCCATTTGCTGGTCAATATGTGAGCGATGTGGTAAATATTGAGGTCATAGCTACCGATAATGACAGTATTCAGTATGTGAGCTATTACATAAATAACATACTCCAAGGCTATGTACAAGAATCCCCCTATTTATTTCCATGGAATACCAATCTTGTGGAAAGTGGTAACTATTATTCAATACATGCAAATGTTAAAGATCTAAGTAATAACACTACAACCATTGCACCTATCAGTGTATTTGTTGACAATGGGCTTGAGAATGACATGATACCTCCTTCCGGTTCTATTGTCAGTCCGCCTGCAGGTTTAACTGTAAGCGGTGATGTGCAGATAATTATTAGTGCTAACGACAATCGTGCCATGAAAGAGGTCGCTTTATCTATAGATGGAACATATGTAACGACCATAGAACAGGCACCATTCTTTTATATATGGGACACGACAGTCGAGCAAGAAGATGCAGAACATACAATAAGTGTCGTTCTAGTCGACCTTGCTGGTAATGAGGCGCCACTTAATCCGATATCTGTAGTAGTAGATAATACACCCCCACTTGATATGGATCCACCCACCGTTATCATCATGAACCCGGTAGCAGGGCAAGCGCTTAGCGGTATGGTAGACATAGAAGTAATTGCAACTGATGATACAGGTATTGATTATATAGAATATTTCATAAATGGTCTTTCTTATTCAATTGATAGTATTCCACCTTACATTCAAGAGTGGAATACCGAAACCGCTGAAGATGATTCAGAACATATCATTGCAGCTGTAGGATTTGACCTTCAAGGAAATTCCACTCTCGCTACTCCTATAGCAGTTCATGTTGATAATTTTGACAATATAATTCCTTCTGGGCAAATTCAAAGCCCAATAGCAGGACAGACGGTACAAGGAATCATCACTGTTGAGATAACAGCATCTGATAATATTGGGGTTGATAATGTTGAGCTCTCTTTTAATGGTATCCCTCGAGATACTCTATACGATTATCCTTATGTTTATGATTGGAATACAAATTTGGAAAACGAAGATCAGAGTCATGTCATTAGCGCAGTAGTCTCCGATACAACTGGTAACATAGGCTTTATAACTCCAATCAGCGTATTTGTAGATAATGATATCAATGATATGACACCACCTACTGGTCTTATTTCAAATCCTATTTCTGGTCAAACTGTAAATGGAACAGTTGACATTACGGTACTAGCCCAGGATGACCATGGAATTTCAAATGTTTCTTTCTTCATCAATGGTGCAAACATATCAATTGATTCTGAAGAGCCTTATACATTTCCTTGGGATACTTCCTCATTGGAAAACAATTCTCAACATACTCTATCTGCATCGGTAACGGATAGCGCCGGACATACAACGATTCTTCAACCTGTTCTAGTTACGGTAATCAATTGATGAAGAACAAGAATTATCACTTTTATATCATTTTCATCCTATTTCTTAGTTGTGAGGGCCCATTTTTCGATGTTCCAGCTGATGAAGATTCAATACCCCCAACCTTGACAATAACTTTTCCTGCCGATCAATCAGTATTATCTGATTCTGTATTGATCAGCGCATATGCGTTTGACAATGTTGGGCTTGAATTAGTCACTCTTTATCTAAATGATTCAATCGTTCATGAGAGCGTAGAAGGTCCTTATGAATACTCATGGTCCACATTTGACAATGAAGAGGATGAGTACCACACCATAAGAGCAAAGGCCACTGACCTAGCAGGGAATGTTAATTATACCAATACCATACAGGTTCTTGTTGACAATCAAGATAACGAGAGCCCTACAGGCGCATTGATTTTCCCATTTACCGGACAAACCTTATCCGGTGAGATAACCATTATCATTGAAGCAAATGATAATGATGAGATTGCTTTTGTCAATCTTTATATTAATGGTGATACCATTGAAACATATCAAGAGCCACCCTATAGATACGATTGGAATACTCTAGAAGAGATCGATGACGTTATTCACACCATCCACGCACATATTCAAGACAATTCTGGTAACCAAATAACACTAGGTCCCATCAATGTCACAATTGACAACTATGAATCGGATGATGATATAGCACCTACCGGTACAATAATCAGCCCCGCCTCAGCTTCGACAGTTTCAGGAACCATAAACATAGAGGTCAATGCATATGATAACATTAGGATGGGCCATGTAGATTTTATAATTGATGGATCTGCGGTTGCACATGATTCTCTTCCCCCTTACTCATACAGCTGGAATACCTTGGGTGAGGCCGAAGATACTGATCATGTGATTAATGTAAATCTATCTGACTCTGCTGGTAATACTACTTCTTTATTCCCAGTGACCGTATTCGTTGATAATATTGCAGAAACGGATATTACCCCACCTGCCATTGTTATTTACGACCCTGCCGCAAATCAGACCGTATCTGGCATGGTTACATTCATGACCATAGCCACAGATAATGTCGCCATAGATCGAGTTGAATTTTATCATGACTATGATTTAGAGTTTACGGCAACATCCTATCCATACAACTACGAATGGAATACAACATCGCTCACTGAAGACTCTGAACATGTATGGCATGCAAAGGCATTTGATACAAGCGGAAATGAGACCCAAACGCAGCCAATGATTTTATTTGTAGATAATATTGATAATATTCCACCTGAAGGTTTCATCTTGTATCCTTATGCAGGTCAAATAGTAAGCGAGAATGTCGAGATTCAAGTTTCCGCATCTGACAATATTGGAATCGAAGAAGTTGAATTTTATTTAAACGGTATTCTACTGTCTTCTGACACTCAATCGCCTTATTCACATGACTGGAATACTAATACTTCTGAAGAAGATGAAGAACATATTATATATGCTACAATCATTGATCTTCAAGGCAATTCAACAGATCTTTCTCCAATTTCAGTTACCGTTGACAATGATGATGCTCCTGCAAATGATATGACGCCTCCAGTAGCATCCATCCTTACACCATTATCCACTCAAACGGTCAGTGATACAGTAGTCATAACCGGATTTGCCACTGATAATCATGAAATTGAGCAAGTAATGTTTTATGTAAATGATCAACTTGTTCAAACCGTAACAGATTCACCATACACTGCAAACTGGATCACATACGAAGTACCTAATAACTCAGACCATATCATTCAAATGACAGCACAAGACCCATCTGGAAATCAATCTAGTGCTCAACCTGTTCTTGTAACAGTTATAAATGAATATCTAGGGGAGATAAATAACTTAACTCTATTGGCCACTGAAAATACTATCAACCTAAGTTGGGATTCCCCTAATGATGCTGAGACATTCAAAATCTATAAGGATGGGAACTTTTTGATAGAGACCAGTGAACAAACTCTTGAAGAGATCGTTAATCCAGGCGTTGAATATTGTTATGCAGTATCAGCTGTTAACATTGTAAATCTCGAGGGTCCACAATCTTCTGAAGAATGTGAGACTTCACTATATCCACCATCACCAACCTTATCTCTATCTGTAGATGGCTCGCTGGCAAATCTTACTTGGACCTCTGTATCAACTGCTGATTCCTACAGGCTTTATCAAGATGATATTTTCATCATAGAATTGGCTGTCCTTAATCATACCTTGGACATAGGAACCGGTACAAATACCTGTTTCAAGGTTACTGCCGTTAATTCACTTGGTACCGAGAGCCTTGTCTCAAATGAGCAATGTGGAGAAGGATCCTAAGGAAATAGAGAATCCCCCTGACATGAGGTAAGGTCATGAACCAAAATTATATCCTCATATGTTCCAGAGTCAAAAGTAATCTTACCTGTACTTGGGTCTGACAGATTCATGGTGCAAAATTCTGGAGCGACGGTATTTGTATAGGTAACCGTATCCATAGAAAGACTATCCTGCGACATTTCTACAACTATATACGTGGGATACATCCAACCACTACCAGAAAATTGAAAAGTATCCACACTAATTTCTGTAAAATCCATTACTGTAGCAGTATCTCCCAAAGAATCCAGGGGCATCTGCAATTCCAGCCTAAATACCTCAGGAGTAGAATAAGTACTAGGATCAACGCATAGATAAATTGAATCCAACCCCACTACTTTCCAATTTCCTCCTGGTTTATAACAGGTTACAAACATTGAATCTGAAAATTCTCCAATATTATCATAATTATCTTTGGCCCTTACCTTATAATAGATATTATCCAACCATATGGTAGATGTATCCTCATAATCAAATAAGTTTCCTCCAACTTTACCAATCATTTCAAAGGTTGTTCCCTGATCAATGGATCTAAATATTTGATACTCTGAGACATCATCATCTGATGGGCTGTCCCATGAAATATTAACTCGTGGGTTATTTTCCGACATAGTGAAATAGCCTACGAGATTAATAGGTTTTGCAGGTGATTTTTCATCCAAAATATCTGAACAACTGAAACAAAAAATTACAATCAAGATTAATGGAAATTTGGACATGGTATAGATTATATATATTCCTATAAAATAAAAAGCCCCATTAGTGGGGCTTTTACAGAGCGAGAGACGAGATTCGAACTCGCGACCCTCACGTTGGCAACGTGATGCTCTACCAGCTGAGCTACTCTCGCATTTTTGTTTTATGATTACTAAACGTTAACTGAAATTATGTATTGAATCCTTTGATCACAAAGAGGATTTTGGATAAAATTCTAGCAATCTTGGTTTTGCCTCATGGACGATGTAACATGCGCCAAGAAACAACAGATTCTCTATTATTTTAGACCACCCTACGATTTCACCTTCTTTTAGTCCACATCCACAATCAATATTGAATCCTCTGAGGATAGCCTGAGTAATTAAAACAATAAATAAAATTAGTAGACCGCCACTGATAAATACATTTACATCAATGCAAACTCCTAAAATAATACCAAGACCAATAATTAATTCTAACCAAGGAAGAATTATAGCTATTGTATTTTCTAGACCAAATGGCACCACATGGTAATTGGATATGTCTCTAGCAAATTTCGCAGGATCTAATATTTTTTCATAACTAGCATAGACGAAAATCAAACCCAATAAAATTCTAATAATTAATATTAAAACTGGATGAATCTTATTCATTGAACTCTACCAGCAGACCTGCCTCGGTCCAGGTTTTCCAGCCACCTTTAAAGACTAATATATCATTAAATCCAAATTCTTGAAGTGTGTAAGCAAGGTCTTCACTTGAACCACATTCATCATCACTGCAATAGATCACAAAACTTTTATCATAACCAATAGAAGATGCTATATCCTCAGACAGAATATCTATATCATCATTAGCAATTGCACCAGGTATAAACCCATTTTTTAAGTATTCCTCTGCTCTTGCATCTACAAACAATGAACCATTTTCCTGTAGTGTTCTAGCGGTTTCTAAATTGATTTCTCTTATAGCTGGTTCTTCAATTATTTTATCTATATCACTTGTACTGGTTACCTTTTCCATTGGCTTTGCGAACCAAGATATACCATTATCCCTCATAGAATTGAATGATGCACCAAAAATAATAGAAAGCGCTAAAATACCAGCTAGTTTTTTTTGGTATTGGAGACTCAAACTTACAACCTAGTGATCATGCCCTTTGTGTAGGTTTGAATTATTTTTTCCTATTTTTTTTCTTTGTGTGGGTTTTTT
>Ga0208277_1000629_pt1 | contig 20615 bp, 12 predicted proteins | sample ETNtaG_5_FD_185782 | JGI IMG/M metagenome (GOLD analysis project Ga0208277, IMG submission 185782) | Marine microbial and viral communities from oxygen minimum zone, Eastern Pacific Ocean - ETNP201406SV205 (SPAdes) (version 2) | ecosystem: Environmental > Aquatic > Marine > Oceanic ...
ATCAGCTTGGTATAGGTTTTCAAATCCAGCATCACCAGAGTGTGATGCTATCGCATGCCATTGGCCAGGATGATGTAGTGCATTGTGTAGTGCACCATATCCCCCAGAAGATTTACCGAATAAAGCGAATTTCCCATTGGTCATGTATCTTTGAGTAAGTTCTTCTTTCAAAGGGCCATTGAGCCAAGAACTCCATTGGCCTAGGGCGGGGGAATCAACAAATTGGTTTCCCCCCATAGAGGTAAAACAATCAGGCATAACCAGTATTGTTGGCTTCATCAAACCATCATTGACTAATCTTTCATGGCGTTGGGGGAGTGTCTCTGAAAAGGCTCTCCAACCAGCTCTGGCTAGCCCAGATGAAGTAAATGGTGCAAGATAAATCATTACAGGTAAGCGCTCGCCTTGATTAATGGCCTCTATACCCTGTACTGGAATATGGACTAAAACCTCCCTAGTAAGTGGGTCGCCTAAGGAATTGGTCAGTAATTCTGAGTGAAAGGAAAACCGTTCAAGCAGCCCCGTTGTGGGGGCGAAATTATGTTCGGGCATGATGGGGCTACAGGGTCATTACTGATTTGTTAAACGGTTCCGCAAAATTACAATGGACATGATTTTTTTGCCGGTAAAGCGGCTACAGACTCCTCAAACCTTCCAGTGGAAACGCAGGGGTAGTAATAATTCACAGAAGTAATCATATACCCTCGACGAATAGGATGACAGTCTACTCAGACAAGAAAAGGTGCTATCAATGTTGCAAGAGTTTGATTTGGCGGCAAGATGGACGTCGATGATTCAAGACCTGTACGCTGAAGCCGTGCACAACCTCGCTCAAAAGTGGCCAGACGAACAATCTCTTGAGGTTTCTTATCGACTTATCGAAGGTTTTGATGATGATTTTGCCCAAAACATAATTGCACAGCCAGACTTACATTTCCAAGCAGCAAATCAAGCATTAAGGCAATTTTTACAAGATGAGGGGCACACCTCGATGTACCCCTTTGTCAGAATCATTCACCTACCAAGCGACCAAGTTAGAACGGTTTCACAACTTAGAGCCGACGATATCAGTATGATGCTGTCAATTGATGCTATTGCCACTAAGATTTCTGGAGTTAGACCAAGAATTTACTCCGCATCTTTCTTGTGTGCATCTTGTGGTCATGTTGCCGATGTAAAGCAACCAAACGAACAAGAATTAGTTGAGCCAATAGAATGTTCACAGATCGATGGCGGATGTGGACGACCAAAACGCCAGACTAGATTCATATTACAGGAAGATGAATCGATACTAATTAATTCCCAATTTATCGAATTACAAGAATCTCCAGAACAATTGAAAGGAGGAATCCAGCCGGAAAGAATTATTTGCATAGGTGAACATGATATTGCTGGAAAGTTAAATCCAGGAGACCGTGTAAAGGCTAACGGAGTGCTATTTATTCGTTCACAACGTAAGGGTGGAAAAGACACTCCAGTATTCGATATATTCCTTCGAATCCATTCTTTGGAGCGTCAAAATGTTCCGCTTGAAGAGATTTCAATAACCGAAGATGAAGAACTAGAAATAAAGGAATTAGCTAGTCGCTCAGACATTTATGATCTATTCAGTGGAAGCATTGCGCCATCAATTTTCGGGATGTCTAGAGTTAAGGAATCATTAATGTTACAATTATTTGGCGGGGTCGCTAGACTAAATCCAGATGGTACTAGAAACCGCGGGGACATCCATATTCTGTTAATGGGAGACCCTGGTGTTGCGAAATCACAATTGCTTGACTATATGTCAAAGATTTCTCCAAGAGGGCAGTTCACTTCTGGACAATCAGCATCTGCAGCAGGTTTGACTGCCGCTGCTGTGCAGGATTCTGCTGCTGATGGCAGGTGGACACTAGAAGCAGGTGCACTTGTTCTAGCTGACCTCGGTCTTGCAGCAATTGACGAATTCGACAAAATGAACGAATCTGATAGGTCGAGTATGCACGAAGCAATGGAGCAACAAACCATTTCAATTTCTAAGGCTGGAATTAATGCCAGTCTGCGAACTAGGTGTGCAGTACTTGCAGCAGCCAACCCCAAGAGTGGTAAATTCGAACCAGTTTCAGACATTCCATTTACTGCGCAAATAAATTTAGCACCTCCATTAGTTTCTCGATTTGATATAATCTGGCTGCTTACAGATACTGCCGAACAAGAAAAAGACGCAAAAATTGCTCATCACATCATCAACAATAGACTACTAGGAACAAGTGAATTATTAGTTAATCAGGGCAGTGCGCCAGACCCGTCGAGAAAATCTTCATCAGGAATGAAAAAATCTCAAGAGGGTGATGAAATACTTTCAAAAGATTTAATCAGAAAATATATCGCTTATTCCAAGCGAACTATTCATCCAAAATTGGAAGAAGAAGCAAGGAATAGAATTGTTGCATTTTATGTTGAAACTAGAAAGAAGGGCGGAGTATCATCAGATAGTGTGTCAATTACCGCAAGGTCTCTAGAAGCTGTTGCTAGAATGGCCGAAGCAAGTGCCAGAATTCGTCTTGCTGATATAGCCACAGTTGAGGACGTAGAACGAGCAATTCGTTTGACTAGAACTTGGCGAAATGAGTTAATGGGTGAAAATTTCGACGAAACTGCACTTCATACTGGTAAGAAGGCAGGCGCGAGAAATAATGAAAGGATATTATTGGACATAATCGGTGACCTCCAATCTGCCTCAACAGACAACATCAAAGTGGCAAGTCTAATCGATATATTCAATGAGGCTCAAAACCACAATATCGATCGAAATAAGGTAGAAGACATGATTGAAAAGATGATTAGAGAAGGCCGTTTAATGAGACCTCGCGGTTATGATTCCATTCAGAAATTGTGAATAATCAATCGTTGCTATCTTGAATGATGAACTACTGGGATTGGTATGGCGGAGCCACATACCACCGAACCTGAAGGTGATGTGGCAGATGCTAGTAATCTAAATCCTCAACAATTAGGGTTTATGTGTGGCATAGAGGTTCACCAACAATTGGCCACTGGAAAATTGCATTCAAGGCAGCCAGGTGATTTGTATGATGTCACAATGGAAAGTCTACCTGCAAATTGGCCTAGATTTTCAAGAAAACTACGGGCGGCCCGCGGAGAAGGCGGCCGTATTGATATTGCAGCTAGGTTTGAAACCAAAAGAAACCGTTCCTTTGAATATGTCCAATCACCTAATTCAGGATTAATCGAGCTCGACGAACAACCACCACTTATCCATGACAACGACGCACTAGACATTGCTTTGACCACTGCGGCTTTACTAGAAGCCAAACCGGTATCCTTGCTACAGACAATGCGCAAGACAGTAGTAGATGGGTCAAATACTAGTGGTTTTCAAAGAACAACACTTGTTTCAACGGGCGGCAAACTGCAAACAGAAACCGGTCCAGTGGGAATATCAGTGTTATTGTTGGAAGAAGATAGTGCTAGAAAATTAGACACCTATCAAACAGATACTGGAGAATGTGTGATCTACAATCTAGACCGACTTGGACTTCCATTAATTGAAATCGCAACTGAACCAGATGTTAAGACTCCAAACCATGCAAAGGAGACCTCAATTGCCCTTGGAAGAACACTTAGACAAACTAGGAGGGTTAGAAGAGGTCTTGGTAGTATTAGACAAGACCTCAATGTATCGTTAGCCTGCGGTGATAGGATTGAGATAAAAGGCTGTCAAGATCTAAATTGGATTCCAAGAATAATTAGACTAGAAATGGCTCGACAGTTACACTTTTACCGCTTAGCAAATACTCTTCGCAACAAATTTTCATTGCCTGCCTTACCGCCAGATAGAAGGCTTGATGATGCGGAGGTTGAGGCAGAAGTTGGCCAAGAAATAACCAAACGATTACCTTTGAACTTAGTCGATGTAAGCGAATTATTCTCCGGTTGCGAATCAAAGATGGTGATAACTGGCTTAAGCAGTGGCTCGCAAATGATTGCTCTACCGTTACCCGGTCTTGCTGGACTTATTGGCGCAAAACAATTAGATTCAGAAGGAGCCCAATTGCCAAGACTTGGTAGAGAATTGGCCGGTGCAGCAAAATTAGCCGGCGTCAAAGGCGTATTCCATTCTGATGAATTACCGGCTTATGGCATTGAATCAAGTCACATCAGTGGAGTACGCAACCAACTAAATCTATCTGATAGTGACGCATTTGTATTGTGTTTAGCACCTAGATGGCAAGCAGATTTAGCCCTTGAAAGCGTTTTACTAAGAGCCCGAGCAGCATGGCATAGAATTCCACAAGAAGTTCGCAACGTGGTAGTCAAGAAAGGCTCTCCAGAAGACGGTACAACCGCGCCAATGCGCCCTCTTCCAAGCGGCGCTCGAATGTACCCGGAAACAGATATACCAACCACTCCAGTAAGCAGTTCTATGTGGCAAAGTATCCTAGAAAATATGCCTATGACCGACGCAGAGAGGCAAGACAGGTTGAGCAAATACGATATTTCAGGCGATCAAAGCGAACAACTTCTCGCTAGGGAATTAGATGATAGTTTTGTAGAGTATCAAAACGATTTACCAGCAAAGGGATGGGCAACAGTCTTGTTGGAAAATGATGAAGTTGACCCTGCGCTTTCCAGTTTGGTATTACTAGCAAAAGAACAGGGAGAACTTACCCGTGAAGCAATCAATGACGTAATTGCAAATTTTGCTAATAGCGGAGCGACCATGGCAGAAATCCAATCATTTGCCGAGCAAAACGGGTTGAAACCAGCAGACACCTCGTCTCTACAATCAGTAATAGACGCCGTAGTTCTGGAGCGAATTGATTTTGTTAAAGAGCGGGGCATGGGTGCGATAGGCCCTCTTATGGGAGTGGTTATGCAAAAGGCAGGAGCGGCAGATGGCAAAGCAGTCAGCGCCCTGCTAAAACAGGCAATCATGGATGCAACCAAGTGAATAGAATGCGAGTAATTACCACCTTTTTTGCCGTTTTATTATTCGTATTAGCCCCTATTAGTGCCGCAGAATCAAATGATAATAATTGGACAAGCGACCTGACTCAGCAATGGAATATAGATTTCGAAGCAGTTTATGTTTCGACTAAGCCGGTTATTGTAGATCAATCAATTTATGTAAGGACCTCATCTTCAACAATCGATAATGGCATACCAGCAATATATTCCCTGGATTTCTCCGGCAATGAGCAATGGAAAGTGACCAATCCAAATTCAACTAAACAAGATATGTCACCAATATTATCTGTTAGTGCTGGAAATGGAGAATGTGGTAATTGGCCAGACATGCTCTTAATCGGTTGGTCAGACGGACTTTTCCAAGCATTAAACCCGATAAACGGTAATGTCATTTGGCAACATAGTACAGAGTTTCTAAATTGGGGGATAACTGGTAAAGCAACATTAGACCAGGACTCAGTAATTATTCCAACAAGAACTGGAATCGATAAACTCTGTTTAGATGGTGATCTAGAATTTTCTCAACAACTAGGGCTAGGCTGGAGAAATAGTCCAACTTCCCTAGATGGGGGGTACTGGATTGGCGATGAGTCAGGAACTCTGTGGCATGTGTCTGCTAACCAATCAGTAAATTCATACTCTATCGGGGAAGGGAAAATTCGTCACCAGCCTTTGATTATTGATGATGACAATTTACTAATTCATTTGCAATTGCCTACTGAAAGCGAACTTCATTTGTTAGACACTATAACAGGCGAGTCAACTACCGTAGCAAAATTGGGCCCATCTCCAGCTATGCCTGAGATAACGGGCCAATACGTAATTACTGCTGATGCTAGTTATGTGACATTGATTGACTGTTTGGAAAATTGCCAGGTCATTAACCAAGTTCCTTTCACCTCTAATGGGGAGGTATCAATAATTTTTGATGACTATATCGTCGTGCCTTATAATTCTCAAGAGGGCGGATACGGCGTCTTCACAATTTCAGATGAAGGAGAATTATACCTCCTCGATACGCTAAATTTTGATGACGATTGGTACGGGACGGCAGGGATAGCAGGACAAGAGGTTAACGGGCAAAAACAAATGCTGGTTGTGAATGATAATGCAAATCTCAAGTTCTTATCAACTGATTACGTCTTGCCACTTGAATCAAGCAATGCCGATTCTGATTGGACGACCATCATTGCTATGCTACTGGCTTTGATTATAATTTCAACGACTGGCATCCAACTTCTAAGAGAGCGATTTCAATCTGCATTCAAATTCTTTATTTTGTTCATCACAATATTGGTCTACTTTAGTCTTGGAGATATAATCAGTGCCTGGGCTGATCTTGTTAACGACACAGATGACAGTGACCCAGAGGATATTTGGTCGGAAGATTGGCCAGATGATTGGCTAGGTACGCAAGTTGTGATCTTTGAATTTAAGGATGGGCTCATCGAATCTGGCGGCTATGTTAGCCATGATGACGTACTTCAATTAACCAAACATGTAACTAGTGAACTAGGTATTGACCTTGAAATCTCTGATACCAGTTTCGGGAAATATGTAGTAAGTATTGATGGGAAATCAGGCGAAGGATGGGAGTATTACGTTAACGGCCAAGCAGGTACTATATCTGCAGAGTATCAATCACTTGATTCCAATGCAGTAGTGGTATGGAAACAACTCTAGTTTAGGTAATGCTCAAGTCATTCAACTGCTAGGCCTGTATATGTTCCAGTCCTATGGAGTGCACGGCCCGGTTCTTGGCCCCGTTGCCGGATTGGTCATTGACATTGTTTTGTTAGGGCTGGCCTTTTGGATGCTAGCATCTCCAGATATGAAAAAAATCTCTAACATTCTTACCTTTGTTACTCTAATATTTGGTATCTCTCTGGCAAGGATACTTATGTCGCCGCTACCTAATATTCAACCGGTAACCGTTGCATGTTTGATTATTGGTGCGCAACTTGGTGCAAGGCGAGGAGTAGCATTTGCTGTGCTAGTTACAATGATCTCTAACTTTATTCTTGGCGATGGAATTTGGACTATTTACCAAGCAATAGGGTGGTCAATTGTGGCAATTATTGGTGCACAATCCAAACTAATTATCGATAATAAATTACAACTCGGCAAGCTATATTTCTTGGGTATTGCCTCCGCCTTTTTATTCGACTTTATTACTTCATTGAGCGTAATTGGTACAGTAAACGCTGGCGAATTTATTGCCTATCTAATCAATGGCATTCCGTATGATGTAGTTCATGCATTAGGCAATGTCACGATGGCAGCATGGTTTGGAATTTGGTTCTCTAGCGTAATAACCCAATACCAATCTATGGAAGAGATAGAACAAACAGTAGTAGATGGATATGTTATCGGATCATGATGGGCCTTCCATGGCATTGGTTGTTCGAAAAGACCTCAAATTATCTACAGGTAAACTTGCTGTTCAATGCTCACATGCAGCAGTATCGTGTTCATTACAAGCCAAGAAAAGTGAGGCAAGAATATTCGAGCGGTGGAACAACGGTGGGGCAAGAAAAATTTGCTTATCGGTAAAAGATGAAGAATCACTACGAGTGCTGATGGGGCAGGCAAAATCAGCCGGGCTTATCACCAATTTAGTAAAAGACGCAGGACATACCGAAATCCCGCCAGGTACTATTACAGTGCTTGGAATCGGCCCCGCTCCTAGAAGAATCATCGATTTGCTAGTTGGCGAATTAAAGCCATATTAGACAGGTGACATCAATGGGATTGCGTTCATTTATCCATCGACTTACGGCACCAAAGAGTTTTGATTCGGTACCAAATGGTTCGTTTAAGTTGGTATTAGTGATTAATCATGACCTCAAGATGGGCAAAGGTAAAATCGCCGCCCAATCAGGCCACGCATCGGTATCTGCAACACTAAAAATGGGCGCTAGCAAGCCCAATTTACTCGACGCTTGGTTGACATCAGGGCAAAAGAAAGTTTGTGTAAAAGCCACTCAAGATGAATTATTAAAGTTAGAAAAAGATGCTGTTAAATTAGGTATCCAAACCGTTCGTGTTAACGATGCTGGAAAGACACAAATTCCAAGCGGATCATTAACAGTAATTGCTTTTGGACCAGCCCAAGACGGTGAACTTGAGCAACTAACTGGACATCTTAAGCTACTGTGATTTTCCGCCTAATTCATCAATGATGGCAACTTGGTGGGCTCATGCGCGAGTACAATTCGGACCGAATTGACATGAGAAGTGACACGGTGACACAACCAACAAAGGCGATGCTAGAGGCTATGATGGCAGCCAAAGTCGGTGATGATGTTTTGCAAGATGACCCGACAGTTAAGGCGCTTGAAGCAAGAATTGCTGAAATATGTGGGATGGATTCAGCATTATTTGTTCCTTCAGGAACCATGTCTAATGCGGTAGCAATTAGGGCACATACTTCTCCTGGTGATGAAATAGTAATGGAAAGAACTAGCCACATCTATCAGTATGAGGGCGGCGGTTACGCAGTAATGTCAGGTGTTTCAGTTGCTCTTGTCGATGGTAAGAAAGGCCAGTTAACTCCTGAATTATTAGGCAAGGCGATTAGAAAAGCCGAAGGCAGTTTAGGACACTATCCAGACGGTACTTTGGTGTGCGTCGAAAATACTGCAAATCGTGGCGGCGGGACATGTTACTCTCAAGAAAACCTCGATAACGTTGCTAAGACAGCACACGAGCATGGTTGCAAAGTTCACATGGACGGGGCAAGAATTTTCAATGCATCAATTAAGACCAATACGCCTGTTAGCCGGATGTTGAAAGAATTTGATTCAGTGTCGATCTGTTTGTCAAAAGGCTTAGGAGCGCCAGTGGGGAGTTTGCTTGTTGGTTCAACAGATTTTATTGCCAAAGCGAGTCGATGGAGAAAGATGTTTGGTGGCGGAATGAGGCAGTCCGGTATTCTAGCCGCTGCTGGAATGTATGCATTAGACAATAATATTGAGCGTCTATCTGAAGACCATTCTAGAGCTAAGCGACTGGCAACTGCACTAAATGAGATGAAGGAGTATTCTGTTGACTTGAATTCAGTTGAAACCAATATGGTTTATATCGATAGCAAAATGGGTGCTAAGGAACTAATGGCGCAATTATCTAATCACGGAATAGATGTACTGGATGTTGGCCCAACCGCAGTAAGGGCAGTAACTCATCTTCATGTGACGGATGAAGATATTGACAAAGCCATTGAAGTGTTTAGAGCTATTAGTGCTTGAAGCCTCATACCCTTCTAGCAACTAAGGCGGCAGAAAATCCTGCAACCAAAGTAATCATGACTCCAAAACCAGGTACAGATTTAGTCTCTTTATCCTCTCCCTCACCATCGCCAGGTACGGAATCTTCGACGAGTGGCATGTTGAGTAAGTAAACCAAATGCACTTCTAAATCATCACCGTCATGAGGTGTTGGAATGGTAATATTTGCTGTTCCTTGAGGATTACTTCCCAAGTCAGTAATTTGGCGTACTAAATCAAAATAAGTCCCCTGCCCGTTACTTCCACCATCAAATTCAGCAGATTGTTCAACTATCCACGCATTAACACTCAAAGTTGCTTCTGGATATGCAGATAAATCCGCATCCAGACTCCAAGTTATAACTCCCATATTATCAGTTGATGGCGTCCACATGAATGAAGAGGATGCGTCTCCAAAAGCTAACGGGCTTTGCATCATGTTTCGGTAATCATTAACCAAACTATCAGATTCTGGAAGGCTGCCATGTTTCTTGATAGTTCCATTAATCGCAACTAGAGGGGGGCTTTCAGCACCATATCTCGCATCAAGATGTTGAGTGATGTCCACAGACCCAAAACCAGATTCATCTAGATCTGGATTTACATGGAATTCATATTTCTGTAACAACCCTTCAACTTCAAGTTCATCAAGAGCGTGTTCAACTTTGACGCAATTGGTGCACCAAGTAGCGGTGAAATCTTCAGCAACCGCCGGCAATACACTAATTTTAGCAGTCTGGTTTGATTGGTTATTGATGTCGGTATGTTGGCCACCAAACACTGGCCCATTACTCGTTTCAACAGCAGGTTTTGCAACCGAGGTTGACGCGGACATCATAACAAAAAAGCAGACTAAAGAAAAAGCCAGAATCTTTCGCATGTCAACCCTAAGTCAATGTTTGACTTGAACTCATCTGTAATTTGATTATGGCCTAAATATGGCATTTATTGTGAAAAATGGCGGTAGCCTTCAATAACCATCGCCAGTTTGATGGAATGTACGGGGGGGTGATGAAGTGGAATTTACTAAAGGAGTCACAATTGAATCTACTCCTAGTGGTAAATTAATACCCGATTGGCTAGATAAGGCAATAATTGACGACGAAGCCAATAATATCGTAATCATCTATCCAAGCGAATCAGCTCGACAAGACTATCTGTTACAAATTTCCTCTAAGAAACCCTCCCTAGATTCTTCTAAGCATCTAACTATCAAACGGCTTGTTAGAGCCCTACTTACTGATTATCGCCAACCAAAGGTTTTGGATGATGATAGTATATTGCTAGGTTTGGTACATCACGAGTGCACTATTCGGGCTAACAAAGGCAGGTTTCCATTCATCCATAGGCAAGATAATCAGTGGAGTTTGACAAAAACACAACGGTTACAGAAGTTACACAAAGAACTTACTTGTTTACCAAAACTTCCTATTTGGGATACAGACCCAGGGGTGGAAGAGTTTCGCAAAGCCCTACAAAAAATTGAGGTAAAATCCGCTGGTATACATCCAGATTTGATGAACATTAGACTACATCAACTACTGATTAACCAAGAAGCAGGCTCGTTACCATTTACTTTCAACGGCGTGGACGGCATTTTATTATTGAATCAGCCACCAGAGTTTACCCCTATCGAGCGTGAAATTTTCAATTGCTTAGCAGAACTAATACCCGTTCACCAATTATCCAACCCTGGTCGTTTTAGATTGGGTTATGGGGGGGCGTATCTGAAAGACATAGCATGGTGCAAGAAGCAATCAGAAATACCTACATGGATTCCTCCACATACGCTATCAGAAGAGACCTATGAGGCTCCCTGGCTCTCAGCAGTAGGCAAATCTCGACAATCTAATTACCATCAAGTAATGGTGGAAAGGGCAGAACATATTATCGATGCCACGTTTAACCTGCTAGACGACATTGGGCTAATTCAAGATCAAAAAGTAATAATTGTTGATGCGGCAATAGATAGCAGACGAAATAATTGGGAAGAACGACTCAGAGCTAGAGGAATACTTGCTAATCCAGTAGAATCTGTTATTGGAGATGTGCCAATAATTCAAGAATTAGTCTATCATTTGTCCCTGTGCAGTGGCTTAGAAGCATGGTCATTTGAGCGGATTCGTCGCTTAGCCAATAGTGCAAATTTAACAATTCAATTTGGGGAGGAAATCATCCACCCCAAAAATCCACTAATCACTCCCCGGCCACACATTGATATTCTGGAGAAAATTTCACGTAGTTTTCACGTTCTTGGAGGGCCTGGTGCTGGAGAAAGATGGTTACAAACACTAGCGAATAAAATGCAACATTTAGGGGATTTTGATGACCAAGCCTCGGTAAAACAAGAAGAGACCCAATGGTGGCTAGCCAACGTAATTAGGCTATGCAATCCACTAATTGACAAAGAGATACCGACTGAAAATTTGATTGGCTGCCATTCAGGAGAAAAATTGCCGTTGATATCTAAACCTGAAACAGGATTTGCGATGTTAGAATCACTAATCAAATGTATTAATTGGGAATATCTGATGGCAGATGATAAACAATTTAATCGATGTATAAATGCAGTAAATACATTGACAGCAACATGTTTTGAACTGCAAAGCCTAACGAGTAGTGATAATAAGGCCAAGTTAAAATTTATCGACATAATCAATATGGTTATCGCCAAAGAACAGAATTCAAAACTAAGAATTGAATGTGATAATGTTAAGATATTGACTCCCAGTGAGGCCTTTGGACAAACTGCTGACATCATGATATTAGCAGGCTTAGACTCAGAATCATGGTCAATGAAGCCAGATAACGTACCTTGGCTAGATTCATTGACTAAGGTCAAACTTGGTCTTAGTAATTCAGATATCAAAATACGACAGGCACGGCATCAATTGCGCCATTTACTCAATTCTTGTGATAGTATGATTATTATTGATACTTCCTTAGATGAAGCCGCAACCCCAAGTCCGCCGCTTGCCGAATGGCTAGATGATGTTTCAGTAGATACCCAAATATTTACGCAACCTCCCAAATTTGTTGTTCAATCATCATATTCTCCAGACAATAATCAACGGTCATGGGATTTGATTGAATACAATGGTAAGAAGGCATTAAAATTGCGATTATTTTCAACTGAAATATTGGAAGGTGTTCAATACGGAACAAAATCCGGCACCCGAGGCAGGGACATAAGACAACGCTCTGGGCTATCACTTAGAGCAGGAATAATCCCTGAAAAATTACCCAACAGCAAAAACTCTTTGGCTATGTCAATGGAATTGCCGATTAATACTGAAAGACATAACAATCAAGAGTCAATAAAAAGCGTTGAGATAGGCGAAGCACTACCTTGGGGCTCAAGGGATGGAATGATTTCTTACAGCAAATTAAATCTTCAACCGGGACGTAAATCCGCTGAGTCTGATACCAGAGAATTTTCTACATGGCCAAATCTGGGAGTACGAGTTAATGGCAATATCACTAGTCCAAGCATTGATCCTCGCCCCCTGCCAATGCAACATGATTTGACTCCGACTATACAATCTGTAATGGGAAATACTGGTGAAGTAATAGCTCCAAAGCGCTGGTCGCCATATAGATTACAATCTTGGCTGAAGTGTCCAAGACAAGCCTGGCTAGCAGATTTTCTGAAATTATCAACAGCCGAGGTTCAAGATGAGGACATTGACAACAGAACACGCGGATTGTTGATGCACGATATCGAAGCAGAGATTTTATCGAAAATTGGCACTCCAGTTCTTGACCAACCGTTGGAATCTTCTACGCCACTATACATGTCAAAATTAGGTAATGAAGAATCCCTTTGGAATGCGGCCCTTGATTATATTAAGACAGAAAGCCCCTGGCTTAATAGAAAAAATGCAGTTTCAGTACACCGATGTAGAGAATTAATTGGAGTAGGGCCAGAACAACTCCGGCAATGTATTGAGGGGGAAATTGAACTCGAACCTGGTGGTAAAGTTCGCAATTATCTTCAAGCCAGTTTAGCATTAAAACAATCCTCTGCATTGGTATGCGAATGGCGAATCGGTAATGATAAAGGCCACCAATTAGTCATTGAAGGCCAAACGGATTCTGGCCAAAATCAAAGTTTTATGTTATCTGGTAGAATTGATAGAGTTGATGAATTATATCTGCCAGATAGGGTAAGCGAAGGACGATTAATCATAATTAGAGATATGAAAACAATCAATGGTCCAAAATTTAAAGACCGTGGCCACAGACATAGGCGAGCAATCTTTGATGAACTACAACTGGCCCTGTACGCTAAGGCTTGGGAGGCTGCTTATCCAAAAGATCGAGTCATTGGCGTGGGCATTACCGAGGTTGGCGAGGATACGCAGTATTACGTTGAAATGGATACAGACTTTATTGCGTTAGTCGATGAACAAAGCATTGGTAATATCACAACCTATACCAGCAACACTTATCGGGACAAACAGGAACAATCACCCAGTCAAAGTAACGGCTTTAGGGCATGGCTAGATGAGAGATTAACCACTGCCATTCGCGTAATAAATAGTGCTAATTCAGGTAAGGCAAACCCAACAGTCAGTAATAATTGCAATTATTGTAAAGTCCGTAGAATGTGCCCAACATCTTCTTTGGAGGCAGAGTCATGAGTTTCAACTTAAATGACAGCCAGTTGATGGGCTTAGATTTAGACAAACATATTGCGATTGATGCTGGTGCAGGGACTGGGAAAACTACCGTGATGGCTGAACGCTATGTTCAACATTTACTCGCTAAGTATCAAAGGGCCAAAGAATTGCTGCCAAATGGACCAAGAGCGCCTTTACAAGGTCACGGTTCCCTAAGAGCACCGGCACGGGAAAGGACCGATCTTGTAGAGTGGAAAGGCCTCTTGCCCAGTGAAGTTGTAGCGATTACTTTTACTCGAAAAGCCGCTGCCGAATTGCGCAGTCGAATTAGAGGTACGCTAAGTAAGACCGACACCAATCTATACTCAATTTCCCATGGCGACGTTGAGATGCTACTTACCAGTCTTGAAGATGCCCCAATATCGACTATTGATGCATTTCTTGCCAAACTAGTCACGCCCTATCTAGATATTTTATCGGCTCAACCAGCCGGTCAGCAAATCTCAGAAGTACGTTCTCCAATGCTAATTTCGGAAACCATCAACTCTGCTTGGCGTATCAGAACAAATATTGATGCAGAAGAAGCAGGAGTTAGAAGTGATCCTTACGGCTTTGTTGAATCAAGGAATAATTTAGCAATACTGCTAGGCGGTCAGAGTAATGCAGAAACGGTTCTATCTGGATTACTAAACACTTCACTATTTGTAGAAGAAACCAAACGCTCTCTTCGTGAAAAATCTAAAGCAAAAGGCATTTTGTGGGATGATTCGAAATTATTGGAGCCAGATATAATTCTAGATATGATTGGAGAGCCAGCAGCAGAATTTATCGAACCTTTCAACAAACAAATTAGGGAGTTGTTGAATCAATACATCGACCTGTATATGGAATATTACAGCAGTTATGTATTAGATTGTGAGGCTGAAATTGGCACTGATAAAACTAGATTTAACCAATTGGTGGAATTAGTTAGAAATACCATGCCAGAAGATAACATTGGCAAACTGCAATGGGGTTGGCTAGTCATGGTTTGTTGTACTTCCCAGTCTTCATTAGACAGCGATAAACCATCTCATTTCCCGCGTGGAAAATTGCCCAATGCAGATAATTGGCACCCAGGTATTCATACCAACAAGCGGAATGTAGTTGGCCCAACTACGCAACAAAAGAGTGCAGTAACAGCCCAATCAACTGTATTAGCAAATCAAATCAAAGAGCTACTCAACAGTAATTATGGAAGATTAGCAAAAATACTTGGCCGCAGTTCTTACACATTCGACCCTAGAATAGATCTGGCCTATTTGCCAAACGATAGCACGCTAAACTATGTTGATTTAGGAGTTGAATTATCACCTTCTCCGCCACTTGGTCGTTTGAGAATATCAAAAGAATTACAATTACAGGTGCTAAAAGACCTACTGAAAGTCCACCGGGGTTGCCAAGAGATACTCACCCTTAGAAAAATGCAAGAAGGTGTCCATGATTTTGATGATATTCAACGGCTCGCTGCTGATTTACTTTTGGCCCGGTGCCCCGATATAATTCGATACGAATATCCAACAGAAATGGTTGAGTTACTTGACGACCTTGGTGATGAACCTTGGAGAGACGGCCATATTGCGAGAGTGCGTGCAGTACTGTCAAAGTATCCAAATTGGGCAGAAGATTTTGAACGCAGAGTGTCTATTTTACAAACTATTAGACAACAATATCTGGCTTTTATTATTGATGAATATCAAGATACCAACCCGGCACATTTTACGCTATTAGCTAGATTATGGGGCTCTAGAGATTTTGACAGAACCTCGGACTACCATGGGCCCTGGGACCCGACTGTTTGTGTTGTAGGAGATATGAAACAGAGCATTTACCGATTTAGACAAGCCGAAGTTACAGTAATGCGTAGAACGGTTGAATACATCAAGCAGATGAATGCAATTGAATTTGCTAATACTGAATTTGAATTCCGAGATACTAGTAAGGCTCGCGACCCTAGGCCAATTTTGGGCCAAGACTTGTTTAAGTCTGGGGCGGGTTTGAAAGATTTACCGAAGGGGTCAAGGAAGTGGCGCCATCTTGAAATCTATGCCGATGATAACGGTCAATTTGTATCTGAAGAAAGGAAAGAGAGCCGCCGATTAGGACATATTGATTTAACATCAAACCATCGAACTGCTCATGATCTATTACACACATTGAATCAAATGTTCATTGATGTTTTTGACCAACGCCACCAAAGTCTACCCGGGGATTGGCACGCCGAAGCACAAAGCCTACTCGCCAACAAAAAAGACACACCAAACGGTAAATTAGAATGGCTAATGCCAATGAAATTAGATAATCCATCATCCCAGCCGGGCAATAAATTGTTTTCTGACCCCAACCCAAAAACCATCCATTTAGAACATGAAATGATTGCATTACGCCTACAAAACCTCATCCAAGGTAAGGCATGTAAGTTGTGGAATCCGGCTAAACGAGAATATACGATTTTAGAAAAGCCGACAGATTTAGTTGAACCAAATGACGTAACCATATTGGTCCATACTAGAAAACACATCGCTGACCTAATCCAACGCCTACACTCCCGAGGCATACCAGTTGTTTCTGACCGCCAAGGGCGCTTACTTGGCCAGCCAATTGTGAAAAATCTCATGTCTGCTTTGGACCTCATTGCACACCCTCAGTCTAAATTTGCCGCAGCATCATTGGCCAAAACGCCGATTATGGGCTTTAATGATAAAGAAATCCACCGGTTTTTTAGCACTAAATCGGAATCAAATAACTGGTGGTATGATATGGCTGATTGGACCGATAACAAATCTACTAAAAATCTCCTAAACCACTGTGGCGGCCAATTAATCGGCACCAATGTTCATCAAATATTAAACGAGATTCTTGACAATTCAGATTTGTTATACGCCTATCCGGATGACTCTTCACGGCAAAATGCCGAATTGTGGTGTAATTTAGTACACGACATAGGTAAAGAATGTGGGCATAATCCAGCGGAAATTTATGCACAGATGCAAATACTGGATAACTTGGGCAGAAAAGGGCCACAAGCAACGACTATCCCGTCATCTGGAGCGGTTAAAATAATGACAGTTCACGGAGCTAAAGGACTAGAATCAAAGGTTATCGTGGTCTCTGGTATTTTTCAAGCAGGGCAATATGATTCATCGATCACTGCTAAAGATAACGTACTTGTTACTCCAGAGATAATCTCAGGTCGAATAAACCCCTGGGCATCCATAGAACGGCCCGAGGATGGGCTATGGCAGTTTGCTAAGAGTATTGACGGAGCCCAAAGCCAAGCAGAACGTAGAAGAGAATTCTATGTGGCTTTGACCAGAGTTGAGAATCACCTCATCATAGTTGGTAACTCAACTAATTCAGGAACTTTGTGTGAATCTACAGGAATGCTTCAGTTTACCAGCAAACCATCTGAAAAAACAATGGGGCACATGTGGATGGAAGGCCTTAGATATTTAGCTCATTCAAATCAGATTATCGAATCACCATGGTTAAACGAAGGAGACATTATCGGTCAGCCACTTGCTAATTATGGTAAAAAGCTGTTAACAATTGATCCATTTAGCCTCTATTTTAATGCACAAATTGGCAGCGATAACATTAGATCAATCTCCATCTTCGACTCACCTAACTGCTTCATTGACGATGAACCAACAGATGCAATTACTAGATGGGCAACTATGGAGAATATATTGGATGATGGGAAAATAATGCCATCTAAACCTCACAAAAATAATTCAGTCAATCATATTCTAAGATTAGGTGCTAATACTTTGGATGCCAGTGTAAAATGTCGGCATAATCATTGGCCAAATAATCTAGTAGAATGGAATAACGCCAGACTATCAAAGTTACTAGAGCATCCCAAACCAAAATCTGCCCAGGCCAGTGATTATCCAAGCCCTGTTGAGTTCGGATTAATGATGCACCGATTGGTTGAAATCAGCCTAGATAATCCAAGCAAATTCAACCCACATCCAGTTTTACCATTGCCAAGTAGTTGGCTAAATCAGCCTGATAACAAATTAACTGATGTGGCTTCAGTAGAATTGGTGATGGGTGAATTTGGGATAATTAAGGGAGATGGCACCTCGTCTAAATCATATAATTATACTCGTAAAAGAATGCATGAAATCGCTCAACTTATTGATCGTGGTTTGACCGGAATTTATGCTGCTGGGGCATCAAAACATATGCGTACAGCCGAGGGGCTGAGAACCGAATTACCATTTTTATATAATCACGAAGCAAAGTTGAATAAATCATCACGCAAGATACTAAGCGACTGTGAAATTCATGATATTACCAAGGTTAGTAATGTTAGTATTATGTTTGAAGGTAGGGCTGATTTAGTGATGGCTTATTCTGGCTCGGACGGCCAGGGCTATCTACAAGTTGTTGATATGAAAACAACTGGTTGTTTATTCGGTTTTAATTATGAAAATCCAAACCAAGGCACTCCGTTACAGCAATTCTCGGGTGATTTACATGGGCACTATCCAAGCACCGAAGCAGAAGCAGAAATATTACAGAAATATCAGTATCAATTAACGCTGTATTCATCTGCATTAGAAGCAATAGAGGCCGAAAAGCCGGCTGCAGAACGAAGGTCAATCCTGCCTCCAGCATTATTGATTGCTGCTTCAGGAAGGACAGTTGAAATGACAGAAAAAGAGTATGAGCAGTGTAAAGACGAATTGGCAGAGCAACTGTCATGGATTGCAGAATTAGCTGCTCAGCCATCCGATTTAACCGACTCATCAAGAATGAGTTTCGAGCATGCGATGTCTTGTTGGAATAGTGAAATCGCTTAAGATTTCTGTCCAACAAAGACTAGCGTTACACCTTCTTCTCCGCCGGCAATCCAGTGCTCGACGTTATTGAATCCAGCCTCATTCCAAGCATTCTCCCACTGATTGATGGTCCTTGTTGCCATATTTACTCCAACATGTTCTGGCCACGATAAACTATCTTCATTTTCCATATAATGGTCAATACCAATTACCGCCCAACCCCCATCTTCCAACCAATCATCATGGAATACTTTGAGCATTTTTTCTGGCTCATCTAAGTAATATAGGAATTCCATGGAATGAATATAGTCGAATTTTTCGTTTGGAGAATAATTTGGTAATCCAGCAAAAATGTATTGATTTTCACTATCAATTGACTTGGCTTTCTCAATCATTGCCTTTGCGCCATCGATGCCAATTGCTTGTTGACAGAGCGGATTATCGGCCAAAATTCTGACAACCCATCCGTTTCCGCACCCGACATCTACTGCAGAGAAATTAGTTCCATGTTGTTGAGACTTTACCGAAATAAAATCGATCATTTCGGCAACAGATAGAGCATGGCCCTGCTCCATACCCTCATCTTTACCTCGTAAAGCCCAATCGTGGAATACATCAGTTGCCGGTCTTCTCTCCATGCTTCCTCCTGTTAGACTCACTCAATAAATCGTGTCATCCATCAAAAAACATTACCAACTGCGAGTATAAAGTCCGTACATGGGCGATAAACCATCAGTGGACACAGTATTGTATCCGAAAATTTCACCACATGCAACAGGAATGCTACAAGTATCCAGTCTGCACACAATTTTTTGGGAACGTAGCGGCAATCCTGAAGGTGAGCCAGTAATAGTCATTCATGGTGGTCCTGGTGGCGGCTCTCAACCTGCATATCGCCAATACTTTAATCCAGAAAAATTCGATATAATTCAATTTGACCAGCGAGGCTGTGGCAAGTCCATGCCATACGCAGAATTACAGGAGAACAATACGCAAAATTCAGTGGCAGATATCGAGGCATTAAGGGAACATTTAGCACTTGACTCATGGCATGTATTTGGTGGTTCTTGGGGTTCAACCTTAGCCCTAATATATGCGCAAAACCATCCATCGAGGGCTAAAAGTTTGATTCTGCGAGGAATATTCATGTGCCGTAAGAGTGAGTTACAATGGTTCTATCAACAGGGTGCCAGCCATGTATTCCCTGATGCCTTTGAACCATACTCACAACACATCCCCATCGAGGAAAGAAATGATCTAATCACCGCTTACTATCAAAGATTGACCCATGAAGACATTGAGATTAGAAGAGCAGCCGCAAAAGAATGGACTAGATGGGAAATGGCAACCAGTCGTTTATTCCCCGACCCGGAATATTTGGAAAAAGCAGAAGATTTAGACTTTGCAGTAGCCTTTGCTAGAATTGAGTGCCACTATTTCATCAATGGAATATTTGTCGAAGACGGCCACATCCTAAATAATGCCGAGAAGGTTAAGCACATTCCAACAATTATTGTCCAAGGTCGTTATGATATGGTGTGCCCAACAGTGAGTGCATGGGAATTACATAAAGAGTTACCAGAAAGCAAATTAGTAATTGTTCCAGATGCTGGACACTCAATGGGAGAAACTAGTATTGCCCGCGAATTGGTTAATGCAACAGATAACATTTAGCAGGCTAGTAAAACGCCAAAGTTGAACTATTGAAGCGTTCCTTTGATATGGTGTGTATGAGTGGGGGTTAATGAAGAGGATGACCTCTAGGTGATTGCATGGCGGACGAAGGAACAATAACCCCAGAGATTCGAATTAGCCAACTTGAGGACTCGCTTGCTACTGAAACCGAGAGGCTTCAGAAACTATTCGCAGCATATGAAGCCCAAGAAAAAGACTTACTGGATGTAAGGGCTGAAAATGAAGTTCTAGAA
>Ga0208277_1000631_pt1 | contig 20593 bp, 7 predicted proteins | sample ETNtaG_5_FD_185782 | JGI IMG/M metagenome (GOLD analysis project Ga0208277, IMG submission 185782) | Marine microbial and viral communities from oxygen minimum zone, Eastern Pacific Ocean - ETNP201406SV205 (SPAdes) (version 2) | ecosystem: Environmental > Aquatic > Marine > Oceanic ...
GGGGTCACCGTTCCCACGCGCGAGGCGCTCGAGCGCGCCAAGACGACGTCGTCGCGCGCCGTGGGGAAGAGAACAGAGGGACGACGTCCCTGGGAGGTGATGGCGTTCGCCGGGTGGGCGCCGGAAACCGTCAACGGACGGTGCGCGCAGGTGGGCGCGGCGGTGACGCTGTGGAATAAATACGCGCCGAATGGAACGCATGATGGTGTGTTGACGCAAGCGCACGATCACGTGGTGCTGATGGCGATCGTGATCGGAGTGGTGACGGCGGGAAGTTTCGCGCCGAGCGCGCTGGGAGAGACGTACGGCGGCGAGCCGAAGAGTTATCCGATCGGCGCGATGGGTGGAGTGTTCACGGCGAGGAAAGAGATGATTCACGGACGAATTGCGATGATTGCGCTCGCGGTGAACGCGTACGCAGAGCTTCAGGCGCGTGGGATCGTGCCGGGATTTCCGATCGGATAGTCGTCGAGCGGCGAGACGGTTTCTCGTCGTTCGCTTTTTTCGCGACGCGCGCGCGTCCCGATGAATCAAGGATTGTAACATGAACAATGTGCTAGTACGGCTGCTAGTACGGCTACTTCGAACGCGCGTTATATGATGCGCGCTCAGTTTCTCTTCTTCTTTTTCTTGGGAGACGGCGACTTCTTGGCGTCCGGCTCTTCGCCCGTGGCGAGAAATTTCAGCGCGCCGAAAACAATCTTCTTGGACCAGTACAGATTCAACATGGACGGAATCGGAAGCGTCAACAGCGCCACCCAACGCTGGACGGGCGTGAACACGCTCCAATCCGACCCCACGAAGGAGGCGAACAGTCTCGGAATCACCGCCACGCGAACGCTCAAAAACAACGGAATCCACGCCAATCCGTTGACGAGATACAGCGTCGTGTCCGACATCTTCAGCGCCGATAAGATCCATCGCAGCGACATGTTAAAATTCGTCACCTCGCTCACGAGAAAATAATTAATGTGATACGCGCACAACCCTCGCGTCAGCGCGTACGGCCACAAAAATATCGAAAACACGTGGTGCGCGATGAAGAGATACAGCGCCCCCGCGCCTCCGTACGCCTTCAACTGATCCTCCCATCGCGCCAAAATCACCCCGAGATCCCACGTCATGTACCCGATGGACATACCACACCCTCTCGACGTCATCGTCGACACCTCGCTCGAGAACGAGTTCGGATCACCGCGGAATTCAACAATCGCCGGGAGCGCGTACGCCGTCACCGCGAACGCCGGCCAAAACGTGCACAGGTTGGTGTGCCACGTGACGCGGTCGTGCGGTTTCATGCCGTCGAATCGTTCGACGCCGACGACGCGTCTCGACAACACCAACGACGCGAGCAAGATACCGGCGTTACACGCGAGAGAGATGTAAAAGTACGCGAAGAGTGGGCGCGCCACCGCGTGGTCATCGGCGCCGGTGAAGAGACGAGAGGTCCACCGGGCGAGCGTCTCGACGCGCGGTTCGAGGGATTCGAACGCGACGTGCGCGCGCGCGATCGCGGGCGCGATGCGCTGGGCGAGCGCGGCGACGATGGGGGACATGTCGCGCGCGCGCGTGTGCGGATGCGTGTCCGTTCGATGGCTGGGAACATCTTCTCGAGCTCGAAAAAGTCAAACGACGAAAGACCATCGCGAACGCGACGACGCGATCGGGGGAAGCGGCGAATGAGACGCGGAGAATGCTAAGGATTGTTGTGTGGTGTTTCAACAAGATTAGTGATGAGCCTACGTGAATCAGTTGCCCCCGCGCAACGCCGTGACCAACTCGAGCTTGGCCGCCGTCTTGGTGGTGAAGTTTTCGAGGTGATCGACGTGTTCGGCGACTTGGTTGGTGATCAAGAGGTTTTCCAAGCGGCTCGGAGCCTTTGGCGCCTTGTAGTTGGGATCCTCCTCCGGAAGCAACTCCTCACCCGCGGCGCGACGACGCGCGTTTTCTTGACGACGCTTGTGCAACCAGTGCGCGTGTTGAGAATGGTATCGCTGCATGTTGCGTTGGAAGTAGGCCACGCGCTGTTGTTCGTTGGCAAAATCCTCCATGCACTCGCCGAGCAACTTCATGTTTTCTTCCACGAACGGTGCCGTGCTCAGATCCAAGCGTTCGTAATCCGTCTCGTTGAGCTCTGCCTCCTTGTTTCGCGCCAACTCGCCCATCACCGCCGTCGCGAGCGCGCTATTTCTAATCGTCAGCGGCACCTCCACCACGATCTCGTCCCACTTTAACCCTTTCTCGTGAATCTTCTCCAGAGTCAACTCATGCTTACCCTTATCGTACGCCTCCAAGAACTTTTCGCTCAGCTTTAACGCCTTGAGCGCGCACACGCCTTGCTCCGCGTACGTCGGATCATACACCACGCACACGCACCGCTTGATGCTCTCCGAGTACGACAAAAACGTCTCGATTAATTCTCCGTTGTAATGCGTGCCGAGATACGTGCTTTGATACCATCCGACCGCGTTAGAGTCCACGTTAATCTCTCGCAAGCACCGCATCATGTCGAGTTGATACTCCGCCCCCTCCTCCGCCGCGAACGCGCCCTCGTGATCGTCCTCACCGCCGACCCGCGGAAACGGAAAGCACGCGGTGACGTCCAAGTTCCCTCCGACGTCCAATCCGAGCAACTGACCCGCGGCGTTCCCGGGAGACGCGTCCGCGCAGTGCGTCATGATCTTGAGCGCCGCGCCGCCGTCCAACTCGACCGCGGTCACCGGGGCGCGCTCGCCCGCGGTTTTCTTCTCGTTCGCCGCCGCCGCCTGCGCCGCGAAGTTCATCGTCCTCGTCGTCACCGTCACGTTCTCACGAGGCGGAGCGTCGCGCGCGCGTGTGCGGACGAGGTCGAGGTCGAGGTGTGGAGGAGATCAGGGTTTGCGCGGGTCGGGACGCGGGTCGGGACGACGGAGGCGAGGCGAACAAAGGAAAGAGAAATTTGAGGGTTCGTGGTCGCGTTCGGTGACGCGCGGTGGGATGAGGGGGCGAAGAAACGCGTGCGGGCTCGCCGAGCGACGACGGGCGGTGAGTCGTGGGCGGTGAATTTGGGTATCGACGACGACGACGATCGAGGACGCTTGAGTAGTATTTCATCATCCGTCGAGACGTTGGGCGACGGCGTCGACGAATTGTTCGGTCGTGAGACCGGTCGGTCCGCAGAGATCGCGAGTACCCTTGCCCTCGCGGAAGAGTTGGTGGATGACGGCGCGCATCTTGGCGGTGAAGGCGAGCGTGCGCGCCTTGTCGACGTCGTGGACCTCGGCGGCGTGATTCATGGCGCCGATCAAACCTTCCACCATGCCGAGAGGGTTGAGGGAGGTTTCTTCGCCGCGCAGGCGCGCTTCGTCCATGTCGGCGACGGTACCGTGAGAGGCTTCGAATTCTTTGATGAGGGTGCCGTCTTCGTCGACACCGACGAGATTACTGGTGATGAAACCCGGAGATTTGTGAATTTGCGCGAGCTCATCCGTCAAGACGTCGCCGTCGTAGTTGTGCGCCGCCATGCCGAATCCGCCTTGCGTCCACTGGACGAGCTTCATCGTCGCCGCGTCGGAGAGCAAGTGCACGAGCTCGTCGTCCGGCTTGGTCACGCCGGCGTCGACGAATTTAGACTTGAACTCGTCGTCGTACACCTTTTTCATGATTTGCCAAAACGGTTCCTGCCACTTGAAAACCGTCTTCTTCGTCACGACGTACGGCGTAATCTTCGCCTCGAGACATCGACCGAAGAAGAAACGCGCGAGATCGTGGACGTTATCGTACGGGTTGTGGTACGTCACGACGGCGGCCTCGGAGTCGGTGATCTCTCTCGAATCCACCTCGACGGTTTTCCCCGCGTCGGGTCCTTCGCTCGGCGTGAACGTCGTCGTCAGTTTTCCTTTACCGACGTTCTTGTACCCAGCCGCGTATTCTCCGCCCACCGCGTGTCGTTCAAAAAACACCGGTTTCTCATATCCCAACTCGACGCCCTCGATGTGAATCGTATCGCGAGAGATTGTGATTCCGTTCCATCCGCGTCGCATCGCTCCGTTCGGCGACCCCCAACTCTTCCGCAAGCCCAATCGTTTCACCTGATCCGCCGTCGGCGTCACCGTCGGTTCCTTAAAGATGGCCTTGATCCTCTTCCCCGCCACGATGACGTCTCGCAGCACCTGATCCTCCGTATCGTCTCGATTCTTCGCTCGCAAATCGTACGTCTCCCACGCGCTCGCGTCCACCCTCGGGTCGATCCATTTATCCCGAATGAGCTCCATGACGTACGCCGTCATCTCTTCACCCTTGACGTACACCATCGGCGCCGCCGTGATCCTCTCCCTCGACGACGCGCTCGACGACGACGACGACGCGCGCGTCGTCGCGCGACCGACGATCGCCCCGCGCGTCGCCGTCATCGTCATCATCATCGCTCGTCGCACCGCGCGCGTCGCCATCCCTCACGCACCACACGCGACACGACTCCACGCGCACCTCTCGCGCACCTCTCCCCGCGGTCTCTGCGCTCGTCCTCCTCCTCCGTCGTCGCGCGCGTCGTCGATTCCGGGGTCGGTCGTCGATCTCGATTCGGTTACACACACCTCGCACACGCGGGTGTCGTTGGGTGTGCGTAGGGTTGAGGGTTGCATGCGCGCGCGCGGTGATGCCCACACACGCACGCATCTGTCGATCGTCGTTGGGGTGTACTCGTCCCACTCTACGTGTCGTGGACACACATCGAGACCAAAAAGAACGTGAGGTACAGGTACACCCACGTAGAGAAGGACGCACGGACGGTATCGAGACGACGTCTACCCTGACGTATAATGACCCACGCGCGACGACCGCGAGGACGAGAGGCGCGAGGAGGACCGACGAAGGACGGACCGAGTCCTCGACGCGCGGGACGGTGGACCCCGACGCGGCGCTCTCGCGAGGAGGGAGACGTCGTCGTTCGTCGCGCGTCGACCGCGAACGCGAACGCGTCGTCGCGGTGGTCTCGGTCGGCGTCGCGGTCGACGCGAATCGAACGATCGGTCGGTCGTGCCGACGGCGCGCGGGGAGACGCGAGCGAGAGAGGGCGAGGGAGAGCGCTCGAGAGGGGGAGACGGTGGCGAGGAGGACGCAAGAGGGGGAGGGAGCGCGATGCGGGACGCGATGACGCGGGAGAGAGGATCGGTGGAGACGACGGGACGACGAATGGATGCGGTGCGTCGACGCCGAGGCGAGGCGAGGCGACGGGACGCGCGTCTCGACGAACGCGACGGAACGCGCGTCTCTTCGCGCGAACGCGCGTTCGAGGCACGCGCACGAACGAGACTGACGAATGTAACGACGTGTATTCTTACGTGGGTTTTGTTTCGGACGACGCAGAGTCCCGAGACGAGACGAATCGTGGATGATTTACTCGCCGTCGCGCTTCCCGATGGACTGTCGGGACGGGACGCGTTCGAGTGGACCTTTGGCAAGTGCGACGCGCGACACTGGGTGGATGTCTTCGCGCGTTTCGCCGAGTACTTGAGAAATACGGCGCATCGCGTGCGCGTGAATCGCGTGGGTGGTGTGACAGAGGGTGACCGCTCTCGCGACGAGGACGAGGGCGCCGAGACGTTTCGCGCGGTGAATTGGATCGCGGATTTCATGCGCGAAGTGTTAGAAAATTGCGGCGAGGGCACGGCGTTTACGCACGGAGAGGCGGTGACAGCCTTCTTAGAGTTTAGGGAGACGTGTGAGAGTGTGTTGCGATTATTAGCGGCGGCGACGAGAAAATCTGTCGTCGGACGCACGATGCGACACGAATATTTCACGTCTGACGCTGTGAAACGTTCCGTCTGGCTCGCGGCGGCCGTCGACAGACGCGCGAGGGACCGCGCGCGGGCTGTGATTGACGCGAACGAACGGTCGTTTCCGGGACCGTGCGATGATGCAAATCGCGCGCGAGCGATCGTTCGAGACGTTCGATGCGAATTCGTCGAACCGTCGCGTTTGGATGGCGAACCGGCGACGTATCGGGTCGAGTACGAACTCTTCGCGCGGTGCGGCGACGAGACGACGACGACGACGGGACGTGGGCGGCGTGGGCGCGGCGAGTCGAGTCAGAGCGTCGACGGGGGGATAACTTTGTGTCTGCGCGTGCGTCGACGCGCGATCGCGGACGGAAAATCGCCCACCGTGGTGAACGAGCGCGAGTTTTACGCCGACATTCCCGGCGGTCTCTCGCTCGCCGAGACGACGAATCGAATCGCGCGCGCGAAGTTCAAAGCTCACGACGATGAACCATATTGCGCTGGGGGTGCGTTTGATGTCGAGACCGACGAGTTTGGAAGTAGTGTCGGCGCCGTGCACGCAGCCTTCGTTATGGAGTTGTGGATTCAAGAGCTCGCGCGCACCAGAGAGGGATGCGAGACGTGCGCTCGACTCTCGTGCCTGGCGCAACACGTCATCATAAACATGGGTAAATTGAGTCCCTACGCCGGTGATCCGAATTTGAAGAGTAATGAGTTCGAGAATTTAGTGGAAGACGCTCAGAGCAGCGCGCTGGCGCTCCTGGGATTGATACAGGTTGATTTAGGCATCACGCGCTCGTCTGATATGAGACGCGACGCAATGAATTGTCTCAGCGCGTACACGAACGATCGCGTCTGTGGATTTCAGGTGTGTCAAATCATTCGACGACGCACAGGTCCGGGGGTGTTGGCGGAGAGTTTATCCGCCATGTCGACGTCCGTGACGTCGCAATCGGCCACCGAGGATGAGATTGATTCGGGCGTCATTCGCGACGCGAGGAGTCTGATGCACCTCTTGGGAATTTTGAGCACGACGACGCCGGGATGCGGCGCCATCAGGGATGCCGAATTACTTCCTATGCTGATGTCGCTCGTCGAACAGACGCGCGTCGAGATGCTACCGGTCGTCATCGACGTCGTGCACACGATTGAATCATACCTGGATTACCAGAGCAGCGCCGTCACGGGTTTTAGGGAATTACAAGGCCTCGAGATGTTGTCCAAGCGCATGCATCTCGAGACGCGCGCCGCGCTGGAAGAGTTACGCGCGGCGGGACACATGGATGAGTCCACCGAGCGGAAGCGCAAGATAGATAGTCTCTCTAGTTTAGAAGATTTCGAGACGCAAGCGACGACGACAGCGACGACGACGACGACGACGTTAGCGACGACGACGGCGTCCAGGAACGACGCGCCGAAGTACGTGAGGTATCACAGGCGAGTTTTGATCAAGGCGCTCATGCGAACCATGGCGTATACGTGCTTCTCGACGGGAGGGTTGCGCTCGCGCGTGCCCGGACTCGCCGATGGTACGTTGACCGATACGTTGGCCACCGTTCTCAGATATCCGCTCAAATTCGGTCCTGGGGTATCATCCTTGGCGTCGAATTTGTTGTGCGACGTCATCCACAACGAGCCGACGTGTTACGCGACGCTGGACGAAGCTGGTATCATCGATGCGTTTCTCAAGTTTATCACGGAAACGATGTGGCCGATCGGGAACAACAAGAACATGGCCAAGGTGCTCTGCGCGGTGCCGACGACGATCAACGCCATTTGCTTGAACGAGCAGGGACAGGCAAAAGTCATCAAATCGTCCGCGCTCACGTGTTTGAGAACGATGTTTTTAGATAAATCCTTTCCCATGAACTCAGATACGGCCAAAGTCGTCGGCACAGGAATCAATGAAGCCTTGAGACACATTCCGGCGCTACAAGGTGACGGCGTTCAAGTCATGCACCACATACTGTCAGATGCGAGAGAAGCCATCTACGAGAAGATGTACGACCCCGACGCGTATCAGCACGCGTTCGTGAGCAAGGATGTCATCGATCAGATGCCATTATCCAAGAGACTTCAAAATATATCGAGATTCATGGACGGTGTTTTAGCGACGTCTCACATGTGCGAATCGCTCGTGAACGTGGGAGTGGTTGAGATACTGTTGGAGATGGTCATTTGCCCCATGCCGATTGAGTTTGCATCGTGCTCTAGCTACCAGTCCATCAGCGTGGCGTGCAAGGCGATCATCAATCCGATCGACGCGAACGCGTACAGCGTGGAGCTATTGGACTCGTCGGATGGAGTGATGCGCGCATGTGCCGTGCTCGTCGAACAGTTTACACGCTCGTCGACCGATGTGTGCTCGCAGCTTGCTAAATTCGCGGCGCCCGTTCCGGTGGATGAAAACATGGATCAATACGCCTCGTATGACATTTACTGCAACACTATCAGTAACAAATCGAAGAGACCACACTTGAAGAACGAGACGGCGTTCTGTGAACAAGTCAAATCATTGTGCACATTCATGGCTGGGTACGAGCGTCTCTGCGACTTGTTTTCGTCCGTCATCCAGCAGATGCCGGCAATGTCTTGCAAACTCATGCATTCGCGAGAGGAGACGCAGATCTTGTTTCGATCGGCTCTTGAAGCGTTCTCGCGCGCGTCGAAATTGGAAGCGATGTTCCACAAAGTTCTCGCGAAAGTTGACTCGAAACAACAGCCGTATTCTCCCGTGTGGTGGTTGTGCGTGCGGGCGGATCATTTCATGAGGTCGATCAGCGCGCTTTTCGCCTCAGTCACCAAGGTATCGACGACCATGCGTCGCAGAAAAGATTTAGGACCGTGCGCTCAAAAGTTCATCAAGTGCAGCGGCGACGCCGTGTGGGAAATGGCGTGCGAAGTGAAGCGCACACTGTCTCAATCCACTGTGATGCTGAACTCACAGAATCAGTCTGAGACTGATCGTCATCAGAGTCACTTGCGAGCGTTCGTCGCGTTATCGTATGAAATTTTCTTCGACGATAGAAGAAACGCACCGAACGGCGTCATGATCAACTACGCGGCGAGGTGCGGCTTGTTCAGTTTGCTGTACGCTCACTTTGAGGCGACGGTTGAACTGACGCAACAACTTTTGCAATCTGGGGTGAAGCGCACCGAGACTGAGGATGTCGCCGTCACATCGGAATGCTATAACACGGTTCGCAGTTTCGCGCGCCTATTTTCAGCCATATCGGACGTCAAATTGATCACGTCGACGAACACGTACAAGCTCGCGCTCTCCACCGATCTTCCAGAGCACGCGAGCGCTACCGACGTTCACATGCCGACGTACTCACACGTCCCCGACGCCTTTACTAATGCGAGGTCTGGTATGGATTGGATACACTGTTCTTTGAATGATGCGTTGAAATGTCTGTGGAGGCAGGATGTGGCAAATTTCGCGGCGCTCGCGTCTCAGAAGGAGGCGGATTTGTTCTTGCAGTGCTTCTTGAATATTTTGGGAGGCACGTCGCAGGCGGCTGCGTCCGATCCGAGAAGAAGCCCGCCCGCTCCGCGCGCGGTCCCGCGTCCTCCGCCGCGACCATTCGTCCCATCGGAGGATATGATTGCGTCCATCGTTGAGATGGGATTCAGTCGAGGACACGCGCACCACGCAATCACCGCCGTCAACGGCCAAAGCGTCGAACGGGCGATGGAGTATCTTCTGACTCGTCCCATGGACGATGTTCCTCACGAAGCGCCACCGCCTCCGGCGACGCCCGTTGATGAAGCGAACAATGCGGCGGAACCGATGCAAGTGACGAGCACGGAGGCGACGGACCCGTCCACGGCTCCGGCGGAGGTGAAACACGTGCACGCCGTTCAAGATCGATTACCCGGCGTGCGGGAGTTGGTGGATGCTATGTTCGCCTATTACCGCATCAACGCCGAGAAGGGAGCGACCTTTTTACTGAAATTGGTGGAGAATCACGAGTTGAGTACACTGTCTCGTCGTGAATACATCGATGAGCTCATCACTGAAGTGGTCCGCAGTCGCAAGAGGGACGTCGCCGCCGACGTCGTGAACGAGTGCAAGCTCTACGCGTTCATGGACGCGCTCTCGAGACAAGGCGATGAGGTCGTGCGCGAAGTCGTGTGGAAGCGTGCGTCCATGATTGAGTCACTCGTGAAAGAATTTTGCCAAGCGATCAAAAGTGCATGCCAATCCAAGATGGAAAATACTCCCATGTTTCTTGCGACGATGACGACGTGTATCCACACCGCCTCGTGCGTGCAAAAGGTTGGCGACGGTACGTACTCCAAGTTTGGATACCTGGCAAAGGATCAGATATTTGCGGTCGCGGATGCATGTATCGCGTGTTTATCTGCTTTTGCAGACGATCTGCAAAGGAGTACGGCTGTTGAAAATGTTGATGCGGAGAGCATGCGAAACAAGCCGAACAATAGTGGCGGTGAACTCGATGTGGAATCAATGAAGAGGCGAGACATGTCGTTTCATTTCGACGCCTCGTCGATTCAGGCAGCCATCCTCGATCTGCTCGCGAATCTTTCACGTGATTCTGGTGTGGCCGATCGCGTCATCGCGGCCAAGAACCCAGTCGCGGGCACGAAGAATTTCACGGATACTCTTTTCACGTACTTTTGGAATTACGACCACGACAGCGTTTGTGTCATTCTTCGACACCTTTTGGATGACAAAAAATCGCTTCAGTCGGCGATGGAGCTCGAAATTGTGAAGAGTATCACAAAGCCACCGCTCGGTCGAGACTTCAAAGTCACGTTGAAGACATTCTGTACGGCGATGAAACACACCGTTGAACGAGATTTTGAAACTTTTCAGAAGGCTTTCGCGAATGTGGCAGAGATCAAGTCTTTGGGCGAACATCCTGATGGCGAACGTCGATACGTCGTACCGAAGAGGAGCGAAATCAAAGAAATGCCAGCGTTGCCTGACGTTAAAAATTCAAAGAGTTTGAAAGTAGTCTTAGAGGTTCTTCTGGCCACGGCGATCGATGGGATCAGGGACAAGTCGACGGCGCAGCTTGAGCGTCAAGCCGCGGCTTTCCGATTGCTCACCGAGATCGTCGAGGTGCATCCAGGGAGTGTAAAGTTGATGATGAAGATTGACGGTACGAGCGGCATGTTTCGTACCATCTTACGAGATCATTTACCTCGAAGGAGAAAACCCGCAGCGAAAGGGTCGGAAGATCTGACTGGAGTTTGGTGCGGGAACGAAAATGCCGCCTTCTTTTTGGCGACGGTTTGCGTGAACAACGCCAAGGCGCGATCAAAAATTATCGAGCAACTTCTCTCTTTGCTCGAGGTTGAAGATCACGAGTGCGCCGATAAGGTTCCACCCAAACACGCGTTGATCGACTTTTTGCATGCGCTGATGGATTACGGCTTGGCGCGCGGCTATCAGAGCGGAGAGCGCATACGGAATCGGGCGATTTTCAATCTGCAGCAAGGTGTCGTGAAGACCATGTACGCTCTGAAAGTACCGAAGCGTATCATCGAGCTGATTGCAGTCTTGCGGCGATCGAGCGATCAAACGAACCCAGGTTTCATGCGAGTCATCCTCGCCGTGCTCGAAGCGCTCGTGACGCGGTCGGCAAAGACGAAACGAGAAAATCGTCTCGCGCGCATCACTCACGCCGTTCGCCAGGCGACCGCCGCGGCGGAACGCAGCGCCGATCAAAACGCTGCAAGCACCGAAGAAATGCTAGAAAACTTACTGGCTCACGCCGCTGGGGGTCAAATTCAAGTCGCTCGCATCGAAGACTACGACGGCGAAGTTCCCGCCATGATGGGCGACGGAGCCGCCTTTGAAGTCGACGACATGCAAGAAGACGATTTCGAGCGCATGGGCGGTGCGGGGGACGTTGAAATGCACGACGACGCGGATGAAGAGGAACGTCTCGACGACGAAAATGGAGAGGGGGCATACCATGAAGTGATGGTTGATGAATTGGAAGAAATAGAAGCCGATAGCGAGATGGAAGAGGATCACTCGGGCAGCGAAGATTTCGACGACGCGCAAGTCGACGACGAAGAAATCGACGACGATTCCGATGCCTCTGAAGACGAAGACGACTCTGAAGACGAAGAGGAGGAAGAGGAGGAAGAGGAGGAAGAGGAAGTCGACTTTTACTCTAGCGACGTCGATCACGTGAACGAGGACGGTGACCGAGAAGTCGTGCTCGGACATCCCGGGGGGGTGGACGACATGTCCGACGACGGCTTGTACGACGAAGACGCGGATGACTACGACGCCTACGGTGTTGGTTCAGAAGAGGATGAAGATGACGAAGAAGAGGAGGGTGACTTCGAAGAGCCGCGCTCATCATCCTCAGTTGTATCTTCCTATTCAGACTTTCGCATCCTTCCGCGGGCGATGATGAACGAACAAGAAACGAACGTGTCGACTCGAGAGCTCGAGCGATGGCTCGCCAATGATTACGCGAGCGCTATGGCTGGGATCGATCCAAGAGTCGAGGCACAATCGATACGTGAAGTCGAGATCGCGGGAGGTCGCAGAGTGTCTGTGGATGAGACGCTCACTGGTCCTTCGCCCGACTCGGAGTTTGGCTCGATGAACAATCAGCGCGACCACTTCTTCCGAAGCAGCGCGCGCGAAAACTCCGTGACTCAAACGAATTCATGGCACACGTGGGGTTTGGGAGAAGACGAAACCGCCACGTTCAGTCAAGACGGCGTGAATGTGCAGCGCGTCGGATCAAACTTGAACATCACGCTCTCTACGCCATTGGACTTTAGCTCCAGGTCGCGATCGCTTCACAATGTTCTCACTTCAATCAGCGGAGAGATGGCTCGATTGGCGGTCAGGCCGACGAGGTTGGAATTCTTTGATCCACTTTCATCCGCCAAAGCAATTTTGTGGTTGGGTGACGGAACGTACCAAGCGCAATCGCCGCAAGATTTTAAAGTGCGAGATCAAACTTGCTGGAGTTTGGACGGACGTCACGCCCGATCGAGTTTCTGGTGTAGCACAGTACACATGTCCGTCGGTGAATCCGTGGCGTTGGATGAAACTTTATTAATGAAAACAGATGTGAACGATGCGGCGGCGGAGGCTTCGCCCGGTTCGGCGAGCAAGGGAAAGGAACCCGCCGTCAAAGAGGACGAGCGTCCCAAGGCGTCTGACGAGTCTCCGGAGGAGCGCACCGCGCGCCAACGCGAGATTGCGACGCAACTCAATATCACGTCCAATCAGCTCACCTTGGTATCAGAAGACTTACGAGATGGATTTCTGGAAGCGAATAGGCTCGTCACTCGCGCTCGCGAGCAAGCCGGCGACACGACGAGAGCCAACGCGCTTACTACAATTGAAGCGGAGTTTTTGACGGCCATGCCGCGTGACATTCAGCAAGAGTTGATTCGATCGACGACTGCACAGGCGAACAGAATACTGAGCCCATCCGCCCGCCCGCGCCCTGGTCCAGGAACCGGCGCGTCGAATCGCGAGACGATTGCGAATTCACTTCGTGCATTCATGGCGCGTGTACCGGAAATGCCAGGAATGCCTCCGCAGGCCGTCCAAGGCGTTGACATAGACCGCATCGACACGCTTTTCAGGCATCCGACGCCGACTCGCGAAGAGAATTCAGAGGCATTCAAGCCTTTCAAAGCGAACGTCGAGTTGGACGTCGCGCACGTGAACACGTTGTTGGCCATGTACCGCAGTAATCGTATCGAGTCAAAGGACGCGGTGAACAAAATTTGTGTCAACCTATGCGTCGTCGACATGAATCGCAACTTGATGTTAAAGAAAATTTTCGAAGAGGTGTTCGACGTCAAAGGTAGGAATGCAGACAACGTGCGAGACGATTTCTCCAACACGGTGATTCGAAGATACCTCATCCTCCTGTCACAGCTGCTGAGTCGCAGCAAGCACGTACAGGCGATGTCGACGGTTCCAAAATTATCCAGAAAGTGGTTTTACGATTTGCTCGAGAACGCTGATTCCATGAAAGAAACGACGACGATGAGCGCAGACGCCATCGATTCCATGATTGACGACGCGGCGGAGACCACGCATCTGTCGAGCGACGGAGTGGCGACGATTGACATGTCACTACTCGTTATCCTGTTGCGGTTGCTCATATGGGAGCCGAAGCGGTACGATGTGCGAGGTGTTGAACTGTGCGCGACGTGTCTTGACAATTACTTGTCCAAGCACGCGACGTTGAAGGGCTCGCTGAAGGAGTCCGCCGTGTTCAGCGAGGTGTTGCCCAAGTATCCCCACTTGGTGTCTGATATCATAAGTATTTTGGAAAAGCCTCACCTCTCTTCGCAGACGTACGACAAAGTTCACAGCGTTCTGAAAAAGCTTTGTCAATCCTGTCCGTCAAACGTTCAAGATGAAGTCTTGGCGAGATTGCACAGAACGGCAATCGCCTGTTCCGAAACCGCTCTTCAGAACATCTCCGTCGCTTCGTTCGATGCGGGCAAGCTCGTGGACTTTACCGACGTCAAGGTCAACAATAGGATCATCGACGCGAGAAAGGAAATCAGCAAATGCATGCCGCTGTTGCTTCGCTTGACTCGATGCTTCACGTTCGTGCTGTCCTTCGTCGAAAACTCGACTGACGAGGTGCAGAATCAACTCGTAAGTTACGGGAAAAACCTTCGCCCTCTGTGGAAAATGTTGCACACATACGTCGAGCAAATGGAAGGGAAAGATCAGCATGATCATAACGAGCACTCTCAAGCTGTCGCCGTGCTGACGGATGGTATAAAGGCTTACATGATGATTGGTAGCAAGATTATGCCATTCATAGAGAGCGAGATCACGAGGCAGCGCCGCGATTCGGGTGCTTTCCTCCCTTCACACTCTCTGCGCGTACCGTCACCGGCGATCGGTATCAGACCGCCATCGTCGACCGGGATTTTGCAACGAACATCGAGCCACATGCTCGAAACTTTGCACGCGCTGCAGCGAGGATCGACTCACGTGCTCGAATCGTTGTCTGAACAAAACGCAACGACGAAGCAAGGCTCCGAGATTTACGCGCTGATGGCAGACATATGGGCGTTCGTCGAAGCACACAAAGAATTGCTCAACAAGCAGTTGAAGCGTTCTCCGCAATTACTCTCTGAGGAAATGAAGTTGTTGTTGCACAATCCGAGGTTGCTCGACTTTTCAGTCAAGCGCGCGGAAGTGCGCTCTCGCATAAAGAAACTTCGCGATCGTCAAGGACGAGAACGTCCCGAAAATCGTCAGCTTCACATCAGGAGAGCTCACGTGCTTGAGGATTCTTTCAGACATCTCAGCAACAGAAGTGTGGAAGAGATACGCGGCAAGTTGAGCATCGTGTTTGTCGGAGAAGAGGGACTTGACGGCGGAGGATTGATCAAGGAATGGTTCAGCATTTTGGCCAGAGAAATTTTCAAACCAGACATCGCCCTCTTCGAGTTATCTCACGATGGATGTTACAAACCGAACGCCGATAGCAAAGTTCATCCAGAATTTTCGCGTTATTTCCGATTCGTTGGAAGGCTCGTCGGCAAGGTTCTCTTGGACGACATTCTTCTGAATGCGTATTTCACGCGTCCAATTTACAAGCATTTGCTCGGGCAGGTGCTCACATACGAAGACATGGAAGGCGTAGATCCAGATTACTTCAAGAGTCTAAAGTGGATATTGGAAAACTCCATCGAAGGCGTCATGGAGTATACGTTTAGCGAATCGACGGAGTACTTTGGTAAGACGGAGGTACACGATTTGATTGAAAACGGGAGAAATATACCCGTCACGGATGAAAACAAAGCGGAATACGTCAACCTCGTCAGCGCGTACAGAATGACAAACGCCGTCAAGGAACAGTTGGCGGCCATGGTGCAGGGGTTCGAGGAGGTCATTCCGAAGGAAACCATCTCCATTCTGAACGCGGCAGAGCTCGAGTTGATGATAAGTGGCACGCCAGACATAGACATAGAAGATTGGCGCGCGAATACCGAATACACCGGCTTTACCGTTGGTTCGAAACAGATTCAATGGTTTTGGGACGTCGTGCGCGAATTATCAAAGGATGATTTGGCGCGATTATTGATGTTTTGCACCGGGACTTCGAAAGTTCCGCTCGAGGGATTCAGCGCCCTGCAAGGGATGCAAGGACCTCAAAGATTCTCCATTCATAGACAGCACGCAGACGACGCGAAATTGCCGTCCGCACACACGTGCTTCAATCAGTTAGATTTACACGAATATAGCTCGAAAGAAATTCTTCGCGAACGCCTTCTACTCGCCATTACGGAGGGATGCGAAGGTTTCGGATTTGTTTAGATGAGTCCATTGTAACTGTACATTTCTACAACAACAAATTACTTAAGAGGGTCGAATGAGAGAGATTTCCCACCCGTCCTATCTTTCGTCGGTGTCGGAACGACGCCGAGCTTTTCCGGCTTTACGCCCAGCGCGCGAGCGACTTTCTTAGTCTGCTGACGAATAAATTGATTCCCCTTCCTGCTTGCGTCCATCTGTAACGGGCTAAATGCCATGTTCGTGGGCGTGGCGTCTCGTTTTGTCAGTGAAGTTGTCGTCGAAGCCGCAGCGGAACTTGCGTCTTCACCGTTTTGCGTGTGAAGTTTTACCGGAGAGACGCCGCCGACAAAGTCGCTCCACGTCCCATCTGAGTGTACGTGGAGCGTGCGCGAGTGGTGCTTGGGCAACGACACTTCGTCGCCTAAACTCAAGATTCCACCCACGTGCTTTTTCAGCACACCGTACGCGGCGACTCTGTCCTTGGGATCCATGGAGCACGTCGCATCATCGAGAATGCACAACTCGGCGCGGTTCACGACGGCGCGACAGACGGCGAATCGCTGTTGCTCACTCTGACTCAAATTATCATCCCACGCGGCGATGACGTCCAAGTACTCCATGAATCGCTCCAAACCGAGCGCTATCATCACTTCTCGGAGCAAAGCCACCGTCTCCGCGCCTATTTCGGCGGAAGATGTGGGATATAAACACACGTCCAGCAACGTCCCTCTCGGCAAGTACGGCTTTCTCGAAAGCACGCACACGCGAGCGCGATCGATGACTCGAGCGCTGCCCGACCCTTGAGTCCATAACCCGACGAGTGTTTTCACGAGCAGCGTCTTCCCACATCCCGATGGACCGACGACGGCGACAGAATCTCCGCGGCAGAGGACGAAATCGAGCCCGCGAATGACGTCGAGACCGTCGTACCCGCGCACGGTGAGGGCTTCAACCTCCACGAGAGACATGTCGTCTTCAGGAGTCTCCGCGTGCACGCTCGAACCGATCGCCGCGCCATTCTTGTCGACTGCCATAGACGCTCGAGTGGACGACGCATCGAGCGCGTCGTACAAGTTGGACACGTTTGTGGCGTGCGTTTCCGCCGTACGCAACATCGTCATGTTTTGCACGAGCACGGCCAACGCGGCGCGAACGCCGTTGAATGACGTCATGGCCACCTGCACGTCCCACGCGTCTACGCTCATCCCTCGAGCGAGACGAGGAATGATGGAAAGGACGGGCAAGAGATTCGCCGCGGATTCGTACACGTCTGACGGGAAACTCGTCCTGGAGTTCAAAACTTCTCGTCTGTACACAAACTCTTGTCCCGCCTCCAGCGTCGCCATCGCCTCTTCCACTTCGACCGCGCTTCCGTTTGCGAGCGCGATTGCTTCACCGTTCGTGCGCGCATGCTTGAGAAGCTCGCGTAGCCTCTCGGTGGCTGTCTCTGCTCGATGCGCTTCTTTTTTCGCCTCATAACCGTCAAACGACCGCGCTGTCTGCATCGCTTGTCCCACGATGGCGCACCCGATCAACACCGGCGCGCTCCAAAAGTTACTTGAGAACAAACTCTGCGAGTGATACAATAGCGCGACGCACGACTCGATGCCATCCGCCGCCGCATCCAACGCCGCTCTCGCGAACGCCGGCGCGCCCACAGCCGCCGTCCCCGCCGCATCCGTCGACGCGCCCCGCGTCCCCACCGCCCCATCGCTCACCAGCGCGTCGTCCGACAGCATCTTTTGCACCGCATCGTTTCCGAACCTCGTCGCCATCTCCCGGCGCAGTAACGCCCTGTACGTGCGTCTCGACAGTCGCAACGGTTCGGCGACGACGGCAAACGTGGCGAAGGCCCAAAAGATCGACGAAAACGTCCCCTTCGCGTCCCCTCTCGCGATGCACGACCACGCCCGCGCGCTCGATCGCCACGCTCGAAAACTCGCCATGTGCTGCGCGTACTGCAATACCGCCAGCGCGAGCAATCTCGACGCGAGTTCGGCGCGATCGTGCGACTCGGGAGGAAACGAGGCGTCGATGAGTCGACGCGCGCGAGGGCACAGCGCGTCTCGGGCGACGCCCACGGCGTCCAGAGCCGCGCGTCCGGCGTCTGACGTGTGTTTCATCGCCACCCGCGCCGCGTCCATGGTCGTCCGAACGCGCGCGTGTGTGACGATGTGGATTAATCATCCACAAATCTTGTTTTTCAATTTTCAATTTTCAATTTTCGGCTCACGACTCTTACGACTTACGCCTTACTAGTAACGGTGTGTACGTTTCATTCAAAGGAGGAGAATATACTAATTAATGATGATGGTTCCACGACGATGCAGGACGCTCTTCTCACTCGTCGTCGTCGCCGCCTGCGCCTGCGTTGACACCGGTGCCAGTGCCGGCGGCATCGTCGTTCTTCTTGGACAACCCGGAGACGATGTCGTCGATGCGCAAGAGCATGGTGGCGCTCTCTACCGCCGTCTTGATGGATTGCACCTTGACGGCGTACGGATCCCACACGCCGAGCGCCTTCATGTCCACGATGGTGCCCTTCTCGCCGTCGATGCCGAACGTGCGCGCGTCTTCGCCCTCGGCGTGCTTGGCGCGAAGCTTGGTGAGGGTACGAATGACGTTGGCGCCACAATTCTGCGCCAGCGTGCGCGGAATGACTTCAAGCGCCGACCCGATGGCGCGGAACGGCCACTGTTCCACGCCTTCAATCTTGGACGCTTCTTCCGTGATGGCTCTCGACACCGCCATCTCCACCGCGCCGCCTCCCGGTAGTAAACGCGGATCTTGCGCGACGTTTCTCGCCACCCCCATGGCGTCGAGTAGATTGCGTTCGATTTCGTTCAAAATGTCCTTGCTCGCACCTCGAAGGACGATGGTGCACGCCTTGGGTTCGTCGCAATCGACGATGAATGTGAAGTATTCGTCGCCAATCTTTTCGACGTTGAATAAACCGGCGCCCGTACCGATATCCGACTCGCGAATCTCCTCCACTCTGGACACGATGGTCGCCCCCGCGGCGCGCGCGATGCGATTGTTATCCGTCTTGCGCACGCGACGCAACGCGGTGATGCCAGCCTTGGCGAGGTAATGACACGCGAGATCGCTGCACCCTTTCTCCGTGACGACGACGTCGGGCTTGAACGCCGCAATCTTCTCGCACGTCTCCTTGATCCAATCCTCCTCAATCTTCAACAGCGTCGCCCAATCCTCCTCCTTCGTGATCTCCACGTTGGTTTGGTTTTCACCCTTCTTGTACTCGAGCGAGCAATCCAACAGCAAGATTCGCGGTCTCTCGATGCGTCGCTTCATGCGACTCGGAGCGACGACGTCCTTGTTCATCATCACCCCTCGCAACACGGCGCAATCGTCGATGGAACCGCCCGCAATCTTTTCCACCTTTGCGTACTTTTTAATGTCGATATCGTTCGTCCCGTCTTCATTTTTTCTCGCCACGCACATCACGGCGTCGAGCGCCAAATTCGGAATCAATTCCCCCATGCGCGCGGTAAACTTGGTACCGATGGAACTCTTGACAATTTTCAACATTTCGTCGCGATCGGCGACGTCGATGGGAAAACTAATGGCGTCGATCACCCCGAGCGCCGCGTCCAACGCCTTCATGTACGCGCGCACGATCACCGTCGGGTGAATATCCTTCTCCAAAAACGGTTGCGAGAGGTGTAAAATCTCCCCCGCGAGAATGATGACGGAGGTCGTCCCGTCCCCGGTTTCTTCGTCTTGCGTTCGCGACAACTCAATCATGCTCTTCGCCGCCGGGTGCGTGACGTCGATCTCTCTCAAGATGGCGTTTCCATCGTTCGTCAACACGATACCTACGACCGACGCGACGCGCGCACGAACGAACGGTCAGATGGTCAGTCGCGCGTCCTCCTCGGCGGTTTCGCGTCTCGCTTCGTCTCGCCGCCGACCCTTTGACCATCCTCCTCCTCTCTTCCGTCCTCCTCCTCCTCCTCGCGCGTCCCCGTCCCCATCCTCCACTCCGCTCGAACGACGCATCACACGCACCTCCCGACGCGTCCAGAATCATCTTCAACATCGATCTCGGTCCCAGAGTCGTGCGCACGACGTCGCTCACCGCCTTGGCCGCCGCGATGTTATTCGCGCGCGCGATCGATCCCGTCTCGCGCGAGGCGTTTTGATTCACCACCACCGTCGGAGCCTGCATGACGACGCGACACCGTGTGTGTGTGTGTGTGTCGCGAAGGTGCGCGTCGTCTCGGTCCTCGCGTCTCGGTCGTCGTCGTCTGACGTGCGAGATCTCATGCATCTCATGCATCTCATGCATTCTGCGTTGACTTTTCGGATTGAGACGACGGAGGCGCGAGAGAGGGACGCGTGCGTGTGGGGTACGTATAGGGTTTAATGATAGGGTGAAAAAGAAAGGAGAAGAACGAACGCCCACGCGTGGGGTTTGCTAGCGATCGACGACGACGGTGGCGATCTCGCGAAGGGCGACGAGGAGCGCGCGCGCGCGCGCGTTGGACGGCTTCTTCGAACCCGACTTGGCTCGAATCTTTGACGA
>Ga0208277_1000632_pt1 | contig 20567 bp, 7 predicted proteins | sample ETNtaG_5_FD_185782 | JGI IMG/M metagenome (GOLD analysis project Ga0208277, IMG submission 185782) | Marine microbial and viral communities from oxygen minimum zone, Eastern Pacific Ocean - ETNP201406SV205 (SPAdes) (version 2) | ecosystem: Environmental > Aquatic > Marine > Oceanic ...
TTCTTTGATGCTACCTTTTCTTGAAATTAATACTTTATTTGGATCAAATTTAATCTCATGAAATGAAAGTGCTTCACGATAGCCTAGGTAACGGTCAATAGAATTTTGAGGATTTAAATCTCCCCTGAAATGAGCAATTTTAGTACACCCTTTTTTTATGAGATGTCGTGTTGCCTTGAATCCTCCTTTTTTATCATCTACAAAGACTTTACTACAATTAATTGTTCTTGCTAATTTGTCAAACAAAACTAAAATTGTTTTATTATTTATAACATCTTTTAGGTGATCAAATCTGGAGGTGTCTTGAGCTAATGACATTAAAATGCCATCAACTTTTTGTTGTAAAAATTGATATATTAATTTTTTTTCTTCAGCTTCTGATTCTTTGGAGTTCCCCAAAATTACAGTGTAGTCATTTTTTTTGGCCTGAGACATTATTCCTTCTAATATTTCTAAAAAAAAATAATTTGTTACATCCGGTATTATAACTCCTATTGTTTTTGTTTTTTGAGTTCTTAAGTATGTGGCTTGATTATTTGCTTTATAACCTACCTTTTTTACATATGATTTAACAATTTTTTTAGTAGCTAAACTTATATCAGGATAGTCATTCAATGCCTTAGAGACAGCAGCCGTAGAAAGATTTAATGCATTAGCTATTTGCTTAAGCGAGGGCTTCATTATATTAGAATATTAAGTTCAAATATAAAGATAAACTAAAACGATTTAGTAATTTATTGGCTAATTTTTTAACAATTAATTAAGAATTTTGCAAAAACATGGTTATAATTGTTGTAGATTTAAACAAATCAACTATTAACTATATTAATAAATTTAACCAAATGATGAAAAAAGAGTTATTTAAAAAATTCTTGTTTTTAGCAGCCTTTATGCTAAGTGCAGGAATTTACGCTCAAAACGTTACGGGTATCGTAACGAGCGACGATGGTCCACTACCAGGTGCAACAGTACTTGTTAAGGGGACAAACAGTTTTGCTACTACAGATTTTGATGGAAATTTTACTATTGAAGCATCTCAAGGAGATGTGCTTGTAGTATCTTTCGTAGGTTATACCACACAAGAGGTTTCAGTTGACGGAGATCAACTTACAATTTCTCTTGCCCTAGGAAACTTGCTTGAAGAGGTTATTGTAACCACTGGTTACGGTACTCAGTCTAAGCGAGATATTACAGGTGCGGTAACTACGGTAGAAGCAGATGAATTATTATCAGTCCCTGCCACTACATTCTCCCAACAATTACAGGGACGTGCAGCAGGTGTTACAATTACTAATGACGCGACTCCAGGTGGTGAAGCTACCGTCCGTATCCGTGGATTTGGTACAATTGGTAACAATGATCCTCTTTATGTTATTGATGGGGTTCCAACACAATCACCAGGGAATATTAACCCTAATGATATTGAATCACTTCAAATTTTAAAAGATGCATCTGCAGCCTCTATATACGGAGCTCGTGCTGCAAATGGTGTAGTCGTTATTACCACGAAAAGAGGTAAAGTTGGATCTACTCAGGTATCTTATAATGCATATTATGGATGGCAAAATGTACCAAACGATCTTCGCTCTCCAGCTATGAATGCTGCTGAATTAGGAGAATATCTTTATCTAGCGGATTATTACGCTGGAAAGACCCCTTCACATGGGCAGTATGGATTTAGTGGTACTCCTGAGAACCCTCAAATTTCAATACCTAATTATGTATTCCCGAGTGGAGCTAATTCTGTAGATGAAAGCTTATATTCATTAACACCGGATAACATCTATGCGATCACTAGATCAGGTGATACTAACTGGTGGCAAGAATTAACGGGTCAAGCGCCAATCACTAACCACCAAATACAAGCTAGTGGGGCAAATGAGAAATCTCAATATGCATTTACTGCTAACTATTTCTCTCAAGATTCACCAGTAGTGTTTGTTGGGTATGAAAGAGCTACGATTCGTTTGAACTCTTCTACGAAAGTATTAAACGATAGACTTACTCTTGGAGAAAATTTCTCTCTTTCTTTAGATAATCGTAAAGGTGGTTATGGAAACAACCGAGAGCAAAATGCTGTATCTGGTTCATACAAGCACCATCCGCTACTTCCTGTTTATGATATTACTGGACCTGGAGGTAATCCTTATGGTGGATTTTCTGGATCACGAGGTCTAAACTTGGGTAACAACAATAACCCATATGCAAGGTTATCTAGAGATCAAGATGACAGAAGTAAGCGCTTTAGAGCTCTTGGTAATGTTTTCGCTGAAGCTAGAATCGCAGATAAGGTAACAGCAAAGACTTCATTTGGTTTTGATGTAGTTGGAAGACGCTACCTTGATATAGGGCGTCCTCAACCAGAATATATTGAAGGTAACTTTATCAATGGTCAAACTACTGGATTCCAGGACCAATATCAGTGGAACTGGACTAACACACTTAATTATAAAGAAACATTTAATGATGTTCATAATGTTGAAGCACTTATAGGTGTTGAGGCTGTTGAAGCTTTCGGTCAATCATTTGCTGCGGGAAGACAACGTTTCCCATTCCAAACAACTGGAATTATAAGCTTCCTAAATGCAGGTAATCAGGGAACATCTTCAAACAATGGTTCTGCTTACCTAGATTTCGCTTTATGGTCACAATTTGCTCAAGTTAACTACGCTTTCTCAGAAAAGTATTTAGTGCAAGTTACTGTTCGTAATGATGCTTCATCTCGTTTTAAAGCAGCTACAAACAGTGGGGTTTTCCCTGCATTAAGTGTAGGTTGGAGACTTTCTGAAGAAGCATTTATGAGCGGTGCTACATTCATTGACGATTTAAAAGTGCGTTATGGATGGGGGCAAACAGGTAACCAAGAAATTGGAGACTACAATGCATATACTTCATATCAGTCTACTTCATTTAACTCTTCTTATCCTATTGACGGAAATGTTACAGCTGCAACAGCAGGATTTAATGCTTCTCAATATGGTAACCCAAATGCTAAGTGGGAAACAACCACTTCAAGTAACTTTGGATTAGACGCTACTATGTTTGATCGTAAACTTAACGTTGAGTTTGATGTATTTAGTAGAAGAACAACAGACCTTTTATTAAACGTTCCAATTGCATTTGGTGCGGGTGATGGAGGTTCTCCAGCTCTTAACATTGGTGAAATGTTAAATACTGGATTTGATTTTGGACTTAATCTAAACGGAGGAAGTGGTGACTTCAGCTATAGTGTTGGAGCAAACATTTCTCAATACAGAAATGAGATAATCCAATTAGATGAGTTCGATACACCTATTTTTGGATATCGTTCTAGGGTACCTTCAATTTCAATTACTGAAGTTGGATCCCCAATATCTATGTTTTATGGATTCCAAAACGATGGTATTTTCCAAACACAAGCTGAGGCAGATGCACATCCAGCTTATGGAGCATACAATGCACCTGGAAAATTTAGAGTTAGAGATGTTAATGGAGATGGACAAGTTAACGATGACGACCGTACACAAATCGGTAATCCTCACCCAGACTTCATTTACGGAGTTAACATGAACTTCAACTACAAAAATCTAGCTTTGACAATATTTGGAAATGGTTCTCAAGGAAACGATGTATATAACTATGTTCGTTACTTTGCTGACTTTAATACTTTCCAAGGTAACCGTACTGTTCGTGCCCTAAGAGAAGCATGGCAACCAAGTAATCCATCAGCTCCTAGAAGCCAATGGGTTGCAGCTGATCCTAATGCAACATCTCCTATAATGGATGCGAATGACCAAGTTAGTAGTAGAACATCTACATTCCTAATTGAGGATGGATCATATTTCCGTATAAAAAATATTCAATTGACATATACTTTCGGAGACGCGATTAAAGATGCATTGGGTATTGGTGGAGGTTCGATCTATGTTCAAGGTCAAAACTTAATCACAATAACTAACTATACTGGTATGAATCCTGAAATACAAACAGGAGCGGATACTACATTAGGTTTTGATGGTGGTTATATGCCAGTATCACAAACAATTCTTTTAGGATTGAATCTTAATTTATTTTAACATTAAAAATTGATAGAAAATGAGAAAATTTAAATCATTATTAATCGCATTGATAGGAATCTTCGCTATTACAGTAAGCTGTAATGATGACTTCCTATTAAAAGAGCCATTAGGCCAAATTGCGGGACCTACCTTAAATAACGCCGATGGTGTTGAAGGTAAGCTTGTTGCCGCATACCGTACCCTTTCTGGGCAAGGTATGAGCGGTGGTGGTACTTGGTACTATGCAACTACCGGTTGGATTATGGGAAGTATAGCTTCTGATAATGCTGTGAAAGGAACAGATGCAGGTGACCAGCCAGAACATTCATTTATTGAAGCGTATGACTTTACTACCTTTAGTGATCACATTAAAGATAAGTGGAGATCAGTTTATTGGGGTATGGCAAGAGCTAACGAGGTTATCGATGCTGTAGCAGAAGCTGCGGAAGGTGACAATCCTGTAGAAGCAGGTAGAGCAACAGAAATTGTTGCTGAAGCACGTTTTTTACGTGGTTACCACGCTTTGACTGCTCAAACGCATTTTCGTAACCCAGCTTATGTTGATGATGCAGCTTATGATGTAAATGACGTTGAAAGTTCTAAAGTTCCTAACGGTGGGCAAATCTGGGACCAGATAATTGCTGATTTTTCAGCAGCAGCAGCAGGACTTCCTGCTACTCAAGCTGACCTTGGTAGAGCAACTAGTTGGGCTGCAAAAGCTTTCTTAGCTAAGACTCACATGCACTCAGGAGATGCTGGATTAATAGCCGCTGCAATTCCTGTTTTGGAGGATATCGTAAACAACGGACCTTTCGAATTAGTTGAAAAGTATGAAGATAATCACCTTGTTGCTACTCGTAACAATAAGGAATCTATCTTCGAAGTTCAATATGCTATGTCAAGTGGTGATGATCAAAATGGTAACAAAGATGTTGGTCTTGCTCACCCATATATTGCTCCTTGGGGATGTTGTGGTTTTTGGCAAGCTACTCAGGACTTGGTTGATTTCCATCACACAAATGCTGATGGATTACCATGGTTAGGTGGAGAATGGAAAACAGTTCATATTACTCATCCTAATGGAGACAAAGTTGGGCAGCCAATCGGAAATCCTTCTGTTGATCCACGTTTAGATCATTCTGTAGGACGTCCTGGAATTCTTTATAAGAATCACCACATAATGCAAGTAGACTATATCCGTGATCTTACTTATGCAGGACCATATTTCTCTAAAAAGCACGTTGCTGAGCCAGAAGCGTTCGGTGTAGGTGGTTGGGGTAATATATCTGCAAATAATCACCGTGTTATGCGTTTGTCTATGGTTAAACTTTGGTTAGCTGAAGCATATGTTGAAGCTGGTCGTTTAGAAGATGCTAGAAAGCAAGTAAATGATATCAGAGCTCGTGCTGCTAATCCTGATGGTTGGGTTAAAGAAGCAATTCAGGGAGCTACTCGTGTAGAGTATTCAACAACTGATAATCCTGCTGCAAACTATAATATTGGTCTTTATACTGCACCATGGACTAGCCAGTCAGTTGCTCGTACGGCAGTTAGAATGGAAACTCGTATTGAATTTGCTATGGAAGGATTCCGTTTCTTTGATCTTCAAAGATGGGGTACACAAGGTTCTACTTTGAATGATTATCTTTCAAGAGAATCTAGATATAGAATTTACCTTCAAGGTAAGTCCTTCAGTGATCCAAAAAACCAATACTATCCTATCCCACAACAGGCGATTGATCGCTCATTTGTTGAAGGATCGGCAACTTTAACTCAGGATCCTAACTACTAGTAGTTTTATCTTGTAGGGTTAAAAGCCATGAAGTATATTTACTTCATGGCTTTTTTTATTAAATATTTTCACAGGGCTTTTATATTTTTTACTCTTTCTGGGGTATTATTTGTTTCTTGTAGTAAAGAGCAATCTACATTATTTGATCTACTTGACTCAGAATATAGCGGAATAGACTTTGAAAATACCATAACTGAGACAGACAATTTCAATATTCTTACCAATGAATATATTTTTAACGGTGGTGGGGTCGCTGTGTCAGATTTTAACAAAGACGGTCTTCCTGATCTTTTTTTTACCGGGAACATGGTTTCCAATGAAATGTATCTGAATCAAGGGAAATTAAAATTTAAAAAAATCACAAAAAATGCCAAACTAAACTCGCATAATTATTGGTCTACGGGAGTAGCTATTGCAGACGTAAATTCGGATGGCTGGATGGATATTTATATAGCTGTTGCAATGAAAGATGAAAATCGTAACAATCGACTCTATATCCATCAGGGTTTAGATTATAATGGTTTTCCTTATTTTAAAGAAGAAGCTGAAAAATATGGGGTTGCTGATTCAGGAAATAGTATGGCAGCTAGTTTTATTGATTTTGATCGTGATGGAGATCTCGATTTATATGTATTAAATAATGAACAGAATGAAAGCATACCTACCAACTATCGAAAAAAAATAACTGATGGGAGCGCACCTAGTAATGACAAGCTATATAAAAATAATGGAGATAATAGTTTTACAGATGTAACAAAAGAAGCGGGTATAAACATTGAAGGTTTTGGATTGAGTGTAACCCCACTTGATGTTAATAAAGATCAGTGGGTAGATCTTTTCATAACAAATGACTACTTAACTAATGATTTATTGTACATCAATCAACAAGATGGAACTTTTAAAAATGAAATTGATGAGCATCTTTTACATCAAAGTAAGTTTTCAATGGGTTCCGATGCAGGAGATTTTAATAATGATGGTTACACAGATATAATTTCACTAGATATGTTAGGTGAAAGTCATGAACGACGTAAAACAACAATTGCTAAAAGTTCATTCTTTCAAAATGTATTAAATAAGAAATGGGGCTATCAAAACCAACATATGCGTAATATGTTATTCAAAAACAATGGATCAAAGCTTCCTTTTATCGAAATAGGGCAATATTCAGGTGTTTATCAAACTGATTGGAGTTGGTCTCCATTATTTGCTGATTTGGATTATGACGGACAAAAAGACTTATTAATAACTAATGGATTTCCACGAGATATTACTGATATGGACTTTGCAAACTATCGTTTAGATGCTGGTCCTTATACACCCGTTGCTAAACTCTTAGACTCAATCCCTATTGTTAAAATACCAAACTATGCGTTCAGGAATAATGGAGATTTAACTTTTGAAGACAAGGGAGAGGATTGGGGCTTAAAAATTTCATCTTTTTCAAATGGTGCTGTATTTAGTGACTTAGATCTTGATGGTGACTTAGATTATGTAGTAAATAACATAAACGATAAAGCTTTTGTTTTTGAAAATAATCTTATGAATAAAGAAATAAGTCCCAACTATATTCAATTAGAACTTAAAGGTGATTCTCAAAATCCTAATGCGCTTGGTGCAAAGATTGTTGCCCGAAACTCTAATGGTGATTTCCAATTCCAAGAACAACAAATCTCCAGAGGATATATGTCATCAGTTGACCCTGTTGTTTACTTCGGCCTGGGTGAGGAGAGTGAATTAAACTCTGTCGAGGTTTTATGGCCAAATGGATCATTAACTAAAATAGATTATCCAGAGATAAATAAAAGACACTTACTAAACCAAAGTGATGCTAAGAAAATTCAGACAATTGATTTTCCACTCATAGATCAAAAAATTGATCTTTCATACAGGGAAGTTGCGGATCAATACAACATCAACTACTTTCATGAAGAAAAGAATGTTCAAGACTTTTTTAAACAACGTCTTTTACCCCATAAGCTTTCACAAAATGGACCTTGCCTAGCAGTAGGAGATATCAATGGAGATGGAGCAGAAGACTTTATTGTCGGAAGTTCTTCCGTTTATTCCCCAAAAATTTATACTCAGAATTCAAAAAGTACTTTTGATTCTAAAGATTTATTTAACTCTGAGGAAGATAAACGGTATGAGGTTGAGAGTATGACACTTTTTGATGTTGATCAAGATGGAGATTTAGATCTTTATCTTGTATCAGGGGGTAATCAGTTTGAAGCTGGATCAGAGCTCTATAATGATCGTTTATTACTAAATGATGGTTATGGAAATTTCACAAGTGATCCTAAACGAGTACCAAATTTAACCACCAATGGTTGTGTCGTTAGACCAATTGATTATGATTTAGATGGAGATATAGATCTATTTATTGGAGGCCACAATAAACCTGGCGCTTATCCGCTGGGCGATTATAGTTATCTGTTAAAAAATAATAATGGCTATTTTGAAGATTTTACTAATGTTACTTTACCAGATTTGGGCGAGTTTGGTTTAGTTACTGATGCCCAATGGAGTGACATAAATAATGACGGGAGGCAAGATCTAATTATAGTGGGAGAATATAGCCCAGTAGCCATTTTTCTGAATCTAGAAGATGGTTTTGAACGTCTTAGATCAGACACCTTAGATGAAGCAACTGGCTTATGGCGTTCAATTGAGGTACTGGATTATGATAATGATGGAGATTTAGATTTCCTTCTAGGAAATCTAGGAAAGAATAATATGCTTTCTATTTCTTCTGAAACACCTTTAACAATTTCTACTAGAGATATAGATAAAAATGGTAGTGTGGATCCACTTATGTTTAATTCACAGCAAAATAAAAAGGGAGATTGGGACATGTTTCCTGTCCAATTTTGGGATAACTTAACCCAACAGAGTCCCATATTTCGAAAAGAATTTAATAGTTACCGTTCCTTTTCAAAAGCTAATATGGATTATTATCAAGAAAAAGGATATTTAATAAATGATAGTTTACTATTTGCAAAACATGACACCTCTAAATGGGTTGAAAACCTTGGTTCGGGTCAATTTAACATAAAAAATCTTCCAGCTCCACTTCAGTTAGGACCAATAAATGACTTTCTTGTCTTAGGAACTGGCTTTGACCGATCTATTTTTATGATAGGTAACGACTTTGGTGGTCCACCTTTTGAAGGAAACTTTGATGCTTTCCAGGGGAGTATAATGAATATAGATAAAATGGGTAAACAAAAAGTAATTGATTCCCAACATTCTGGATTTCATGTCTTTGGTGATGCTAGGGAAATCGAAAGTATTAACTTGAAAAATGGGAAGATTCTTATTCTTGTAACGCAAAATCAAAGTAGATTACTTGCTTTTGAGAAGCAGTAGGTTAAAATATTACAGATTCCTTTAAGAACTTTTTTAAACGAAATGTGTTATTTTTACAACCCAATTTTTTGAACATATTAAACATGAATAAATATTAATGAAACTTTTTAGGACAGTATTATTTATTTTAATTTTTTTCCATTTTTCATGTACTGAAAATAATGACCTATCATATCGTGAAAAATTAAATGATCCTGAGTTATTTCAAGAGGTCATGCAAAATCTTACCAATATCATTGTTTATGATATTTTTTCACCACCGGTAGCATCCCGTGTGTATCTATACCCTTCAATTGCAGCCTACGAAATTATCGCAAGCCATAACCCCGAAAAATACAATAGTCTTGTTGGCCAGGTAAAAGAACTTAAGAAAATTCCAAAACCAAAAGATACTAATGTCAATATCAAGCTAGCATCAATTTTTGCATTTAATAATGTGGGAAAGACTCTCATTTTCTCTGAAAATAAGATGAATTCTTTTGAGGAAAAATTCGATCAAAAATTAGGGGAATTGGGAGTGCCCGAAAAGGTCTTACTAGCTTCTAGTGCTTATGCAAACAAGGTAGCGGATGAGATCTTAAAATGGTCTAAAAACGACATGTATAGTCAAACTAGAACTTTTCCTAAGTACACTATTAAAGATAAAGATCAGTATTGGAAACCTACACCTCCAGACTATATGGATGGAATTGAGCCGCACTGGCCAGAAATAAGAACAATGGTATTAGATTCATCAAATCAGTTTCCTCCTAAAGACCCACTAGTTTTTGACTTAAAAAAAGGTAGTCCCTTCCAAAAACAATTAAATGAAGTCTTTGAGCTGACTAATAATCTTACTCAAGAACAGGTAGATATCGCAAAATTTTGGGATTGTAATCCATATGTCACACATCATAAAGGGCATTCAATGTTTGCTACCAAAAAAATTACACCAGGAGGACATTGGATAGGAATTACATCTGTTGCTACTCGTCAAGCAAAAAGTTCTTTTGAAGATACTGTTAATGCTTATGCTAACGTTTCTATATCTCTTTTTGATGCATTTATTAGTTGTTGGGACGAAAAGTGGAAAACTTTAATCGTTCGTCCTGAAACTTTAATTAATCAATATTATGATGAAGAATGGCTACCATTACTTCAAACCCCTCCTTTTCCAGAATATACTAGTGGCCACTCTGTTATTTCTCGTGCAGCAGCAGTTACTTTAACAGATCTTTTTGGAGAAAACTTTCAATTCACAGACTCAACAGAAATCATGTACGGCCTTCCCGAGAGAAGCTATAATTCATTTCTTCACGCTTCTGAAGAAGCAGCTATTTCAAGACTCTACGGGGGCATACACTATATGATGGCAATAACAGAAGGAGTAGAGCAAGGACAAAAAGTTGGTGATTATATAGTAAATAAAATTCAAACCAAAAGAAAACTCTAAAAGTATTACTTACTGATTTTTATGCAGAAAAAGTATCTCAATTTTTGGCAAATAATGACGATGAATTTCGGCTTTTTTGGTGTCCAATTTAGTTTTGGATTGCAACAGAGTAATATGAGTGCTATTTACAAATACTTAGGTGCCGAGGAATCAGAGTTACCATTACTTTGGTTAGCTGGACCCGTAACAGGTCTTGTTGTTCAACCAATTATTGGGGCAATAAGTGACGGGACATGGTCTCCAAAATTTGGAAGAAGAAAGCCCTTTTTTCTTTTAGGGGCTATTGTTGCAAGTTTAGCATTAATTGCAATGCCTTATTCTAGTTCTATATGGATGGCTGCTGGCCTGCTATGGATTTTAGATGCTGGGAATAACATTGCTTTAGAGCCTTATCGTGCTTTCATTTCTGATAAACTACCCGAAAAACAGTATTCTTTTGGATTTTTAGTTCAAAGTTTTTTTACAGGCCTAGGAACTACTCTTGCAAACTTTACACCAGCCATATTAGTTTCTTTTGGAATCTTAGCCCTTACTGATAAAATGGATAATGGTATCCCTGTGTCTACTTATTGGGCCTTTGCAATTGGAGCAGCTGCCTCAATAATTACTATTTTAATTACAGTCTTTACAACATCGGAATATCCTCCAACTTCTGAGGAATTAAAAAACATTGAAAATTTTAAAAAGGGTGGGAACCTATTTATCAAAACAACTAATGATATTATAGTTGCATTTAAAGAGATGCCATTAGCTATGAAGCAATTAATTCCCGTGATGTTTTTTCCATGGTATGCCATGTTTTGTTATTGGCAATATTTGACTTCAGCACTTTCCTTATCACTTTATGGAACCTTAGATCAAAACACTACTTTTTTTAATCAGGCTCAAATTTTGACAGGGAACCTAAACGGAACCTATAATATTATTTGTTTTACTATCGCTTTTGCTATGATACCTCTAGCAAAAAAACTTAGTGCCAAAAAACTTCACTTTTTAAGTCTTTCGATAGGTGGAATGGGTCTACTATGTATGCCTTTTTTAAACGATGTTGATATATTATTCACTCTTCCTTTTGGAAATGGAATAGATATTTCACAAATCTATCTATTTTCTTTTGGACTTGGAATAACATGGGCCTCAATGATGGCAATGCCATATCAGATGCTAGCATCTTCAATTCCTCAAGGTAAAACCGGAATTTATATGGGAATTTTTAATATGTTTATTGTAGTCCCCATGATTATTCAGATTTTTTCAGTTCAATATTTAGTTTATGATCTTTTAGATCAAAATCCAATCAACATTATCCGTCTTGCAGGAATTTTTCTCATCACAGGAGGTCTTTTCTCCTTATTTGTAAGCCAGCCAAAAACAAATTAAATCCAAAAGATTTAAGTAACTTTAATTCAGACTTAAAGATTTACCCATGAAAAACGAGCAACAAAGAAGAGCAGCACTAGTTTATCATGCAAAACCAAACCCTGGAAAGACAAAAGTAGTCCCAACAAAAAATTATAATACCCAAAGAGACTTAGCCTTGGCTTATTCTCCTGGTGTTGCTATTCCTTGCTTGGAAATTGATAAACAAACTTCTGATGTTTATAAGTATACCAACAAAGGAAATCTGGTTGCTGTAATATCAAATGGTACAGCAGTTTTAGGTCTAGGAGACATAGGCCCAAATGCTTCAAAGCCTGTCATGGAGGGAAAGGCATTACTTTTTAAAATTTTTGCAGGAATTGATGTTTTTGATATTGAAATAGATTCAAAAGATCCAGAAAAATTTATTGAAGCTGTAAAAGCTATTTCACCAACTTTTGGTGGAATAAATCTTGAAGACATAAAATCTCCTGAAGCATTTGAAATTGAGCGTCGATTAAAAGAGGAGTTAGATATACCCGTTATGCACGATGATCAACATGGAACAGCTATAATTTCAGCAGCCGCACTAATTAACGCATTAGAATTGGCAGAAAAACAAATTGAAGATGTAAAAATTGTAGTTTCTGGTGCTGGAGCAGCAGCTATTTCTTGCACAAAATTATATTTAGCATTTGGAGCGCAAGTCAACAATATTATAATGTTAGATAGTAAAGGAGTTATTCACAAAACCCGTGATAATTTAACAAAAGAAAAAGCTCAATTTGCCACCGATCAAAAAATTTCTAATCTAGAAGAGGCTATAAAAAAAGCTGATGTTTTTATAGGCTTATCTCAACCTGATATCTTGACCCCAAGTATGCTAAAAAAAATGGCACCCTCACCTATTGTATTTGCCATGGCGAATCCTGATCCAGAAATTAATTATGAAAAAGCATGTAAAACCCGAAATGATATAATAATGGCTACTGGACGTTCAGATCATCCTAATCAAGTTAATAATGTTTTGGGCTTTCCTTTCATATTCAGAGGGGCTTTAGATGTTCGAGCAACAAGCATTAATGAAGAGATGAAAATGGCAGCAGTTAGAGCTTTAGCCGACTTAGCTAAGGAGCCTGTACCAGAGGAAGTCAACGTTGTTTACGATCAAACGCGATTAAGTTTTGGTAAAAACTATATAATTCCAAAGCCCTTTGATCCCAGGTTAATTACTACAATTCCTCCCGCTGTAGCTAAAGCAGCAATAGATTCTGGGGTTGCAAAAGAACCCATAGAAGATTGGGATCGATATAAAGAAACGCTTGAAAGAAGACTTGGGAATACTCAAAAAATGGTTCGTTTACTGCATGATCGAGCCAAAGCATCACCAAAAAGACTTGTTTTTGCTGAAGCTGATCAAATGGATGTACTAAAAGCTGCACAGATAGTTTATGAAGAGGGAATTGCTCATCCAATTTTGTTGGGGGATAAAAAAATTATAGATGATTTAAGAAAGTTAATTGAATTTGATGCTTCTATTGAAATTATTGATCCAAAAGAACAGAATCAAGAAGAAATTCGGAAAAAGTATGCAAAACTCTTTTGGAATGCTCAAAATAGAAAAGGTTATACTCTATACGATGCTGAACGATTGATGAGAGAACGTAATTATTTTGCCTCCATGATGATAACTAATGGAGATGCTGATGCTATGATATCTGGATATTCAAGGAATTATCGATCAGTTGTAAAACCTATTCTAGAAACCACCTCAAAAGTTAAAGGTGTAAGTCGAGTTGCAGCAACAAATTTAATGTTAACAAAATCGGGACCTTTATTTTTATCAGATACAACGATTAATGTTGAACCTTCAGCTAAAGAATTGGCAAAGATTGCTCAAATGTCAGGACAAATGGCAAAGTTATTTGGACTAGAGCCCGTAGTAGCATTGCTATCTTTTTCAAATTTCGGATCTTCTCGTTTTCCTCAAGCTCAAAAAGTGAGCAAAGCTGTTTCTATTCTCCACAGAAGTGATCCCGATTTAATTGTTGATGGGCCTATTCAAGCAGATTTTGCTTTAAATAAAGAACTTTTGGAAAGTGGATTTCCTTTTTCAGGTCTTAGAAATAAGAAAGTTAACGTATTGGTTTTTCCCAATTTGGATGCAGCTAACATTACTTATAAATTGATGAAAGAATTAAATGAGGGCCTTTCTATAGGTCCAATTTTAATGGGTCTTAGTGAACCTATTCATATTTTACAGCTTGGTGCATCCGTAGCTGAAATTGTTAATATGTCAGCTGTGGCAGTAGTCGATGCACAAACAAAGAATAAATAAAAGATATGATTACACAAATTATAGGCCGATTAGTTGAAAAAACCCCTACACAAGTTGTTGTAGATTGTAATGGTGTAGGCTATGCAGTCCACATTTCATTAAACACTTATTCGCAAATAGGGGATCAGGAGAAAATAAAATTATTTACACATATGCAGGTTCGTGAAGATTCTCATACTTTGTTTGGTTTTCACTCTCCTGTAGAGCGTTCTGTTTTTTTACTTTTAATATCGGTTTCAGGAATTGGGGCTAGTACTGCTAGAACTATGCTATCTTCACTAAAGCCCCAGCAAATTAGAGATGCAATTTTATCGGAAGACCTTAATACTATAAAATCAGTAAAAGGAATAGGTTTAAAAACTGCTCAACGAGTTTTAATAGAATTAAAAGACAAAATGATGAATCTTTTTGATGGTGAAGAAATTCAGATTTTTGGAAACAATACAATTAAAGATGAAGCGTTATCAGCATTAGAGGTTCTTGGTTATTCTAGGAAACAGTCTGATAGCATAATAAATCGCATTATTCAAAGCTCTCCAGACAGTTCTGTAGAAGAACTTATCAAGGAGGCTCTGAATAAATTGTGACTTTTTGATTGAAATATTTCGATATGTAGTTTTTAAACCTCCCCAAAACTTTATTATTACACTGATTTGGGTAGTATTCTCTTTTGGAAGTATTTTAGCACAAACAGCCGCCGAAATCGGGACAATAAGTCTTCCTGTTTCACAAAACATCGAGCGTTTATATAAATATGATCCAGCGACGGATCGCTATATTTTTTCAGAAGAAATTGGTGACTATCCAATTAGTATTCCTTTGGTACTTACAGTCAAGCAATACGAATCTCTTGTTCTTAAAGAACAAATGCAGATATATTTTCAAAGTAAAGTTCAAGCTCTAAGTGGTTATGGCTCTAATGTGGAGGATGCTCAAAAGAATTTACTTCCTGAGCTTTATGTAAACAATAAATTTTTTGAAAATATTTTTGGAAGTAATACTATAGATATTTCTCCTCAAGGGTCAATTGGTATAGATTTGGGGTATCGTTATCAAAGAAATAATAATCCTATTGCATCAGTTATTAATCGAAGATCTCCAGGTTTTGACTTTGATCAAAGGATAAGTTTGAGTCTACTTGGCAATATTGGGGAGAGACTCCAGATAACTGCGAATTATGATACAGAATCTACTTTTGATTTTCAAAATTTAGTCAAAATTCAATTCAATCCTCCCAAATTATCTCAGATCTCCAATATCATTCCAGGAAAGGTTGGATCTAGCATTAATGAGTTACAAAAAAATGTAAATGATGTAAAGGATATAGTAAATCAGGCAAAAAGCACTTTGAATGAAGCCCGTCAAAAAATAGAAAGTTTAAGAGACAATATTAAACAGCTCCCAAATAGTAGTGAACTAGTAGGGAATCGAGTAGCTGATTATCTTAAAGGTAAGGTTACTGAAGATGCGATACTTCAAAATATTGATATTGGTAATGTAAGTATGCCTATTAACAGTAATTTAATTCAAGGTGCTCAAAGTCTATTTGGTGTTCGTGCGGATTTAAAATTCGGAAATACGACCATTTCGGGTGTGTTTTCTGAACAACGATCTCAATCCCAAAATATAACATCTCAAGGAGGTGGTAAGCTCCAAGATTTTAGTCTATACGCTCTTGATTATGAAGAAGACAGGCACTACTTCCTAAGTCAATACTTTAGAGATAATTATAATACTTTTCTAGAAAACTATCCATATATAAATTCTCCAATTCAAATTACTCGTATAGAAGTTTGGGTAACCAATAGGGGTTATCAAACGCAAAATGTTAGAAATATAGTTGCACTTCAAGATTTAGGAGAGGCAGATCCTGACAAATCAAGACTCGACGATTTTATTTCAGATTTCTTCCTTACAAATCGTGGGGACCCTCCAAGTAATAAGGTTAATAAGCTCGATCCAGATGAGATTGGATTTCAAGGTATTTTAAATCAAAATATTCGAGATATAGCAACAATAAATAAAGGTTTTAATAATGTTAAAGTAAGTGAAGGATTTGATTATGCAGTTTTAGAAAGTGCAAGAAAACTAAATCCGCAAGAATTTACTTTTAATCCTCAACTAGGATATATTTCATTAAATCAGCGTTTAAGTAATGATGAAATTTTAGGTGTTGCTTTTCAGTATACCTATTTTGGGAAAGTTTATCAAGTTGGTGAATTTGCGAATGGCGATATTCCAGGGACTTCGATAATTCAACAAAATCAAGTATTGGGTCAAACCCAGTCATCAAATCAACAAATTCAAACCAATACTTTGATTGTTAAAATGCTAAAAAGTAGTTTAACAGATGTTCGTCAGCCAGTATGGGATTTAATGATGAAAAATATATATAATACTGGGGCATTTCAACTTTCTGAGGATGATTTTCGGTTAAATATATTGTATACTGACCCTTCACCAATCAATTATTTAATTCCTATTGATTCTGATATATGGCCAAGTGATCTTGACGAAGAAATTCTTCTAAATACGATGAATTTAGACAGATTAAATGCATATCAAGATAATGTCCCAAAGGGAGATGGTTTTTTTGATTATATTCCTGGAATAACCGTAGATCCAGGATATGGAAGAATAATTTTTCCCAAAGTTGAGCCTTTTGGAGAGTTTTTATTTAATCTATTAGACGATCCCAATTCAGCTAAGGAAGATTATGCCATTGATAATAGTTTTAATAAAAATCAAAAGCGATATGTTTTCAAAGAAATGTATGCCTTAACAAAAGCCGCTGCATTAGAGTATACTGAGAAGAATAAATTTCAGTTGAAAGGACGCTATAAATCAGAGGGGGGAGATGGTATTAATATTGGTGCGTTTAATGTGCCTAGAGGTTCAGTTAGAGTAACCGCCGGTGGGCGATTACTCCAAGAAGGACTTGATTATACAGTTAATTACGAAATAGGGAGAGTAAAAATCCTGGATGAAGGACTTAAAGCTTCCAATGTGCCAATTGATATTTCCGTAGAAAATAATTCTTTTTTTAATCAGCAAAACAAACGTTTTTCAGGAATTAATATTAATCATAGAATTAATGATAAGTTTTATGTTGGAGGTACTATGATTAATTTAAGTGAAAATCCTTTAACTCAAAAAGCAAATTATGGGACTGAACCAGTAAATAATACTATGGCAGGGTTCAATACAAATTTCTCTAGTGAATTGCCATTTTTGACTCGTATAGTTAATACGTGGCCAACAATAAAAACCAATATACCCTCACAAATCTCTTTTAGAGGTGAGGTAGCTAATTTATCAGCCAATGACCCAAAAAATACTCAACTAAACGGGGAAACCAATGTTTACATAGATGATTTTGAAGGCGCACAAACCAACATTGATATTAAAGGTTTTAACGCATGGAATCTATCAAGTGTTCCAGTAAAAGGTGTTCCGGGATCAAATTCAGAGGGGCTTGAGAATGGCTTTTCCCGTTCAAAATTAGCTTGGTATTCTATCGATCAAGTATTTTATTCAAGACAGCCAAATGGAATTGATAATAATGACGTTTCTAGTAATGAGACAAGAAGTATATTCATAGAAGAACTTTTCCCTGAACAAGATATAGTTCAAGGTATGATAAGGAGACTTCCAACTTTAGACTTAGCATATTATCCTAATGAGCGAGGCCCATATAATAACTCACCTGAAAATCAGTTTAAAACTGATCCAAAAATGAATTGGGCAGGAATTACAAGGTCATTAAATGCAACAAACTTTGAACAATCTAATGTTGAGTTTATTGAGTTTTGGCTATTAGATACCTTTTCGGATAAATTATCCTCAAATGATGATTTGGGTGAGTTAGTTTTCCATTTAGGGAATATTTCTGAAGATATTTTAAAGGACGGGAGGAAACAGTTTGAAAATGGACTTCCAAGCGCTAGTGAGGTAAATCCTACTTATCAAACTTCTTGGGGTAAGGTGCCTGCTACTCAATCACTGGTTTACGCTTTCAATACCAACAGTGAGGACCGTCAACTTCAAGATGTAGGTTTAGACGGCCTAAGTGATTCAGAAGAAGCTGCCATTTATACAAATGGCCCTGTAAATGATCCAGCAGGAGATAATTATCAGTATTACCTTCAGGCAGAAGGAGGGATTCTAGAGCGCTATAAAAACTATAATGGTTTTGAGAATAATACCCCTGTTGAGTTTAGTGACAATGATCGCGGAAACACCACTGAGCCAGACACAGAAGATATAAATAGAGATCAAAGCATGAATACTATAGATAGCTATTTTGAATATCGAGTTCCAATTTTCAAAACAATGCAGGTAGGAAATCATCCATTTATTACTGATGTAAGAAATAATATTCAAGTAAATGCTCCGAACGGAGATGAATATTCCACACGCTGGATTCAATTTAAAATACCAATTCAAAAATCTTATTACGAGAACACATCATTTGACAATTATTTTGATGCTGTCAATGAAATTAACGACTTAAGATCAATTCGATTTATGAGGATGCTTTTAACTGGTTTTGAAGAAGATGTGGTTTTACGTTTCGGGACTTTAGATTTGGTTCGAGGTGACTGGAGAAGATATAATAAACCTTTAAACAAAGACTTGATTTCAAATTCTAACACCACATTAGATATTAGTACAGTTAATATTTTGGAAAATGAAAATCGAATCCCTATAAATTATGTATTACCTCCTGAAATCCAAAGAGAACAAATCAATAACAACAACACAATTATTCGTCAAAATGAACAATCCCTCGCATTCAGAATTTGTGACTTGAAGCCAATGGATTCAAGAGGAATTTTTAAAGGAGTAGATCTAGATATGAGGCAATATAGTAAACTTAGAATGTTTATTCATGCTGAGTCTCTGCCTGGAAATGACCCATTGCCAGGTTCAGATTCAGAAGAAGAGTATGATAGGCGAATTACCGCATTTATTCGTTTAGGGACTGATTACCAAGATAATTTTTATCAAATTGAAATACCGCTAAAACCTTCATCATACAGCGATAATATTTCAAACCGATTGACAGCTGATGAGGTTTGGATTCCTGATTCGAATTCTTTAGAAATACCAATAGATTTATTGGCTAAATTAAAAGCAAAAGCTTTACAGCAGCTTGGTTTAGGGGAGACTCTTTACTTTGACGAGGAATTAAATCCAATTCATGAATTTACCCCTATAAGTAGTTTGCCCGGAATTAAAAAATATAAACTGGCAATTCATGGAAACCCATCTTTGGGAGCAATTAAGACCCTAATGATAGGGCTAAAAAATCCTTCTACTCAATTAGGGGACGATCTTTGTGGAGAGGTCTGGTTTAATGAATTACGTATCTCAGGAATTGATAGTCAAGGTGGCTGGGCAGCCATAGGAGCATTAGATGCAAATCTTGCTGATTTTGCAACTTTTTCTGCTAGTGGACGTTATTCCACAATTGGATTTGGGAGTATAGATCAAACTCCAAATCAAAGAATACAGGAAGAACTTCTTCAATATGATTTAATTTCTAATATTAATTTAGGTCAGCTTACACCATCAAGCTGGGGGCTTCAAATTCCTTTGAGCTTTGCAAATGGTGAAACCTTAATAACTCCACAATATGATCCTTTTTACCAAGACATAAAATTAAAAGATCGTCTAGATACTTCTGATAGGATTAGTCAGAGAGATTCAATTCGAAATCAAGCAATTAACTACACGAAGAGAAAAAGTATTAGTTTAATTGGAGTTCGAAAAAATAATAATGGAAAAGGTAAAAATCGATTTTATAAACCAGAGAATTTTGATTTTTCATATGCATACAATGAACTAGAGCATCGCGATTATGAAATTGAAAAACAACAAGAGATGAATTTAATATTAGGAGCAAATTATGGCTATTCATTTAATTCAAAATCTATAGAACCATTTCGAAATATTAAGTACTTCAATAGTAAAAAATATTGGAAATGGTTGCAACAGTTAAATTTTAATTTACTCCCAAGCTCTATTGAAGGGGCCTCAAACATCAATCGAATTTTAAATAATCAAAAATTTCGTCAGGTTTATCTAGAAGGGACTGATGCCTCTATTCAAAGAAGCTTGCCCAATCTTCAACAGCGAAACTTTTTGTTTGATTATAATTATGCCCTTAGTCATAATTTTTCTCGTTCACTTCGTTTTAATTTTAATGCGGCTACAAGTAGTATTATCAGACAAAAT
>Ga0208277_1000633_pt1 | contig 20565 bp, 15 predicted proteins | sample ETNtaG_5_FD_185782 | JGI IMG/M metagenome (GOLD analysis project Ga0208277, IMG submission 185782) | Marine microbial and viral communities from oxygen minimum zone, Eastern Pacific Ocean - ETNP201406SV205 (SPAdes) (version 2) | ecosystem: Environmental > Aquatic > Marine > Oceanic ...
CACCTACCGGAAGCAGAGAGGTGTTTGCACCTGACGCAACCCAAGCTAGGTGGTCATCGTGTGTAGCGAATTGATCAAGATACTCTTCGTCTGATTGTTGCCACGTCCAAGAGGTATGATTCCAATTCATCAACGTCCACCCTTCAGTCGAGAAATTGACTTCAGCAGAATTTCTCGCTTTGTTGTCTAAATCAGTGACTGTATCAGAAACTTGCAAATTTGAATTTAGATAATCTACAACAATTGTGTCGTTGCTTGAATTCAGGAATACTACTCGATTCATTGCACCTTCAGGGGGAGCACTGGCTGCAATGTGTTCATCGTCAACAATTACATTCCATGAGGAATAAACATCCAACAGAACACTCGGCCTTTCAGCCGTCAGGTGTGTCCAGTTATATCCTCTAGATTCAGTCCATTGGGACAGATGTTGCACTGTGTCACGAGCTGGATCAATTGTAACTGAGACGAAGACAACATCATCACTCGCATCACCGAGATTTGCTTTTGCCCAAGCGATGTTTGCTGAAATTGCCAGACAAATATCGGGGCAACTAGTGTACACAAAAGCCACAACGACAACCTTTCCTTCTAGGTCAGAAAGAGTGAATCCCTGGCCATTTTGGTCAATTAGAGTGAAATCGGGTGCATCGGGGGGTTCTCGATATTCTATCCCATTGAAATCGAAATCATTGTCATTCTGCCCTAAACACCCCGATAGCATTATCGAAACAAGCAGAACCGCGAAGATTTTCCGACGCATTCTCATTCCTCAAGTAGATACAGTATGTCTTCTAGGACCATTTCTGCATTCCAATCGGTGTCTCCCCACCAAACTCTTTGATTGAAATTCTTGTCAACGATGATTGTTCCTGTTGTATGGTCTACCCAGTAACTTAGTGGATGGTGCTTGACGGTAACGGCGGCATCCTCCGACTTTTGAGTATCAACCCCACATCCCTCGTCGTCGACTTCTTCGCCTTCTGGCGTATCAGCACAGATATCGAACCCATCTGCCACCCCATCTCCATCTTGGTCTGAATCATAGGTGGTTAATCCAACATCAAAGTTAACCCACACCGGCTGTAATTCCTCCAAACTACCCGTAAGGTGTGGCCAATGGAATCCTCGGTCATTCGCATATTGTTTCAGAACAGTGGAGTTGTCAGTCCACGGGTCTACAGTGATTGATAGGATTGCTACATCTTCGCCATACGCATCGCCTAATTGCTCAGCGACATAGTGTAAGTTAGCACTTACTATTGGGCAAATGTCCGGACATCGGGTGAATAGGAAAGCGATAACGATGACTTTTCCTTCTAGTTCGCTTAAGGCGTAAGGTTCACCATTCTCATCAAGTAAAATGAAGTCCTCTACAGATACTTCTGGCTTTATTTCTTCACCATAAAACGGGCTTTCTTCCTCCCCTATACATCCTGCCATAAGTAGACCAAGAGTAACAAGAATCACCGATATGACACGTGAGTTAATTCTCATTCTTCCTCTTCCTCCTTTGCTATGTTATTCGAATCTTCTCTGAAATTGTTCCTCATTATCCAAATACAGGCGGCGGCTGTAAATGATAGAATTGCAACCACAAGTAAGATATTTTGTAACTCAATTCCATCACTTGACTCAGATGGCTCTTGCCCACCTCCGGGCAAGGTAAAACCACCTTCTGGTGGCCCATTTTCGGTATGGTTATCCAATAGTATGGTTACATTGACAATATGCCATAGGGTCCCATTGTTGGAAATTTGTATTTCCAAAATGGTAGGGTTGTAGTACTCAGGGTCAAGCCATACTCGACATTCATCATCGGTAGTTGTCGAATTTGAGGGGCCGGTCTCACACTCCCAATCTATGGTGCCATTTTTGCCTTCGGTAGAAAATGTAAGCGTACGATTTCTATCTACCACATTGTAAAAAATCAAAGTATCATTCTGTTGAACGGAGGCTTCGTCAGGCTGTACTGAATTATTCCTCATGATGAACGCGAATGTGTTAGCACCATGTGCGGATGCGGTTGGAGCCATCAATAACACAGCTACCATTACCAATGCGATTCTAACACGCATTAGTTTCCACCTCATTCATCAGATGCCTCTACTGACCATAGGGCGGGATAATCATATCTTGAATCATAATCTTCGTCAAACTGAACCACATATACACCACTGACCATCTCAGAGATGAAAACGAATCCTCTTGGATCATATTGTAGACCCCAGTCGAATGGAATCATACAAGATGCCCAACAATCAGCCATATCGTAGCCGAGGGTATTTGTTGGATCTTCTATCCAATCTGGTCCCGCCGGCAAGTAATATCCGAGGGTATGAGATGGCGCCAGTTGAGTTATTGCTTGGAATCCTCTATCAGGTTCAGGGTAGCCGTTTTCCCATACTAGTTCATCCCAAATATGACCGTGATCGGTTATCCAAACACCTGCATGATAGTGCGTCCAATAGACGTGCCCACTCAACCCAGTATCTCCATTGTGAGGGCTGAATATGTATCCTCCTGGGATGTAGTGGTGCGGATGTGTTGTCCCGTCAGCTAGGATGCTTTCGCCTGGCAACTTCCACTTGGAAACTAAGAAAGGCTTCGTTGGATCAGTTGTATCTATGGTCCAAATGAATCCTGTGTGGTTTGCGTTAGATCCATATTCCGGAGCGATGTAAGTGTAGTGCCTCCAATTCTCGCTGTATGTAGCATCAGTAGGTCCTGTTCCACAATGTTCAGGCCAGATCTCTACAGGGTCATATTCACTGATTCCCGAACAAATAAGATTGTCTTGTGGTACTGCATAGTGGATGTTGTCGTTTCCATCATTTGCGTTCAACCAAACATCAGAGTCCATGTTTGCATGGCCACCGCCATCAGGTCCATACCATCCTGCGTCATCTGTGGGGCAACCGAGCCAGCGGCCGGTTTCCGGAGGCCAAGAAATACCCAGAGGGTCTGCAAGTTGAGGCGGTTCAGAAACATCAACAAGTCTCAATCCCGCACCCCAGTATGAGACCGCCAACATCTTTTGTTTTGTTATCGGGTGTATGAAAAACACATTATCGTGATTGAAAATAGATCCTCCACAAGTGGTCTGAGGTTCGGGAGTGTATCCTCCCCAACGAATAATTTCTCTGCTCGCGTTTTGTTGCTCATTGTTGTTTGTGGGATTCAGCCCTCCGAAATCGATTAGTGCATAGAAGACTTGAGTGCCTTTGTAGAATGTTCCACTTGATCCCTCAACCATTTCTGGATAAGGGTCTGCACCGAATAGGAATAGATGACAATCATCTTGCCATAGGGCAGTTGGATTCGCAGGCTCCCAATCGCAATAGACATGCAGGTCTTGGTTGTGGAAGCCTGCTGGAGGGTTATCCCATTCAGCAACCTTGATCGGACTTGTCTTGTCTCCAACATAAATCAGGTCAAGTCGATTTGCTCCGCTGTTTGCATCGTCATCATTTGGAATTGGATCTAGTTCTGAGTTGGTTAATTCGTGATTTACCAAAACCCAATTATTGTCTGAGGTCACCTTGATGTCGATCATTCTAGCAATTTCTGCGTAGTAAGTTGATAATAACCGAATATCGTTAGGTTTGCTGATATCAAGTATTTCGAATTGGTTGTATGAAGACACGTATGCAAAGCATCCTCCTGTTCCATCTCCGTAAATTTCACAATCATCTAGGAAATTTCCTTCTATTGCGATTTCGGAACTATCTCCGGGAGTAGGCCCTGTATTCTTGAATTCATCAAAACAAGGTCTTCCAGCCACGTTATCCAATTCTGCTGGAGGTTTGACATTTCCATCACAATTCAGGTTGTGATAATCAATAAGTTGAGCATTTGGAGTTGCAAGCCTGTGAGCAAATAGATCATTGTGAGAATGATTCCCGTCTTCGATTTCAGTGACGGGATCAATCCACTCCCAACTATCTGATTCATCGGCATCGGGTTCGAATACACCAATACAACCACTGAGTGGAGCTGCAAGCATAAGGAAAGTCATCAGAATCATGGGGTTTAGATAACTACGAGTCATGTTCTCACCATTGGCTATGGCTTTGGCGGTATTCGTCGAGCAATTGAATGCAACGGTCCTAAGCGCCCTCTAAGAGAGGGCGTGATTTAGGGACATTCTGTTTTATTCATGCGTCCAGGGGAATGCCATATGGTACATCGATGTCTAGTTGGACGATGTATAGTCCAGTTGTGATGCAGGAAAGATAGGTGTATCCTTCGTGGTATTCAGCAGCCCATAGGAATGGTGTCCATCCAAAGTCATAGTATGAACTATCCAGAGGAACTCCATCTTCGCCATGAGGTAAGTGATAACCAATCGTAGCTTCCATATGAGCTACTGAACGATTCATCCCTTCTTCTAAGCCTAAAACCATCAGAGTTTCAATGTCTACAACCCATAATCCTGCGTGGTAACTTGAGAGATATATTCGCCCATCCCATGCACCACCATAGCTATGGTCTGGCATATTTGGCAGACCGGTTTGGAAGATTTCATGATCAGCATTGTGCGGGCTGAAGAGTAACCATTCATCTCCCGATGGGATGAAATGATCCTCGGCAAAAGGAATCTCATAACCATGGATTAACTTCGGCATGAAAGTGACTTTTCCGTTCAATACTTCGTAATCGGTGGTGTCTAACAAATACCCCATGCCTGTTCCGATTTCAGTCGAAAGCACTTCAGTGGCTAGGAAGGTCATGTGCATTTTTCCAGCAGGGTAGCCTAAGTGACTTGCATCCACCATCTTGTCAATTGGTTCGGCGTAGTGGATGTAGGAGGCACGCCCACCATTTTCATTGCTTGTACAACCACAATCCATCTCTCCGTCTCCATCAAGATCGGCGAATTCCATCCAAGCCCCAACTTCAGGTGCTCTCCATGTGCAGCCGGCTTGAGTGCCACCGGACATACGACATAGCGAACCATGCCAGAGGTATTGTTCCGGACTATTCTGAGGGTGAGGTACATCGCTAACATCGAAGATCCTCAGACCTGCTTCCCAGTATGCTCCATAGACGTATGTGCGGCCATAGCGAGGGTCACTCTGGTCCTCGCCAGGCCAAGTCTGAACAGTCATATCGTGAATGTAGATCCAACCTCCAAGAGTAGTTTCCCAACTTACTTCTGCTTCGCCCACCTTTACAATTCTAGGCAAGTCACCCCAAAGTCCGAAGTTTAGATGGGCGATGGTAATCCCCCCACAGGCATCTCCCTGGCCAACATCACAGGCTTCGTAATCTGGATTCGCCACGAAAATGTACCATTCACCATCAATCATGTGAGTGTATAGGTTGTGAGGTCCGCTTGGGTGATCAACATCATACCAGGCATCGACAAACGTAGGGTCGGTCTTGTCAGTGACATCAACCAAAGTCACGGTAACTTGAGCAGGGTCCCCCCACTGACCAACATTAGGGTCTGCATTACCGGCATCTACCAATTGATTTTGAACAATAATGTATTCTCGGCCATTGTATTCAAGATATTTAACATCCAAAACTTGTGTATTTGGATCGACGTATACTCCTGTTACAGTAGTATTTGCTGGATTTGTAACATCGACAATATGCATTTCAGACCATCCGGCAAGATAGGCATAGGTTCTACCGTCGGGAGAATCAGCAACTTGTACTTCGGCATTACCTGGTGCAGTTAGTGGGTTGAACGAAACAGGTTGAATATTATCGGTGTATAAGACATGCTGACTTGCATTTCGATGATCATGTCCCTCGTCATATTGAATCAACGGATCAATCATTGAAGACGGTCCATCTGAGGTAAGTGAATCTCCCTCTTCAAGCATCATTATCGCTACTCCTCCAATAAGCAAGGTAACCGCTAATCCCCCCGCGATAAGGAGCCGCTCGTTGTCCATCATCCGCCCGAACGTCCGAGTCATGTTGAAGTCTTTGCCGCAATACGGAGAGTCGTGAAGCGTACTGGCTGGTTGCTTGTAGTAGTGACATTGAGTCTACTAGCAAGCTCTTCTGTAACTGCTCATGATCAGAAAGAGTACACGGTTATCCTTGGGTCCGAAGGTGCCACACCTTCGTCAATAGACGCTGGCATTCTGGTCGAAACCGATTCAATTTTCTTCCGTAATCATGACTCGAGAGAAAATGCAAGCCACAGAATCCTAATTGATGCGGATTCGGATGGGGCTTTCGATTCTATTGATGATATCTACACTGATTGGATGTACACTTCCTGTGAATTAAACGAAACAGGTCACAAGGTCGATGAGAGTTGTAACACATCTACAACGGTCCTGTTAGCGCCTGAAAATGGCTTACTTCCAGGTAACATATCAATGATTCATGAGATTAAATTCTACGAACAAGTCACTCAAACTCCGTTTTATGCTGTATTCTCGATAGACGACCACAGCCAACAAAATACACTTGTCCCACAAGAGCCTGAAACACCTACTGACTCAGAAGAATCTGATTCTCTTCTCAGAGGCATTGTAGTGATTACAGCAGGAGTTTCCATTTTGCTCGCCTCACTATTGATTTCTCCTCGAAGCGATAACTGAGACTCTCTTTACGACGGTCGAACTCAAGAACCCCTGCTCGGTCGGCGGACTCACGGGGCGCTTAGCTCAGCTTGGAAGAGCACCTGGTTTGCAACCAGGGGGCCGGGGGTTCAAATCCCCCAGCGTCCACCATCAAGCTTCAATCCGAGGTGCAAGCTGATTGAGGATCTTCAGTAAGCCACGAAGAGTCACTTCACTGATTCCTGATACCTTGCAAACTTCACTTTGGGTTCGGGGTGAAGTGCTTTCTTGTGAGGCGCGATAGAGAATAACTCCAGCAATACCAGAAGGCTTCTTTCCTTGCCAAGATAGGTCTTCTCCAACCTTCTTCCACATATCTCGAGCAGCACCGAGGACTGCAGGAGGTAGTTGTAGGTCTGAATGGAACTTTTCGAAGTACTCCTGTGGCCCTGTGATGTGATGTGTACCTAAGTTTCTCGCAACTAACCTAATTGTCCTCTTGAGCTCCTTTTGTTCGACTTCAGTTCTCATATCGAATGCTTCTGCAATCTCCTCAATTTTGCGAGGAATTCTTGCTTCGCGCGCTGCGATGTAAACACAAGCAGCAGATACACCACGAATACTACGACCCGTTACCAAGCCACGTTCTACAGAGTGCCGGTAAAGAGAAGCTGCCTGTTGTTCAATCTGAGGAGTTAAGTCCCCACGGTCTCGTATGAATTGCATAGCAGTTGTCAGATTGCGAGCACGTGAGTCCCTGGTCTTGCTACGCTGGTCTATGCGCTGACGCCTTCGCCAGTCGCGAGCAGACTTTCCAGTTATCCCGTGGCGCTTTGCAGCTCCTGAAGTCAAGTCGGATCGACTGATTTCAGTAGACAGGCCTTTGTCCGAAATTGTCAGTGTAGTCGGCGCGCCAACTCTACTTCGGTCAGCAGCATCCGAATGATTTACCCATTCTGCACCAGGGTCAATCATATTCTGAGCCGCAACATATCCACATACAGCACAACTGGTTTCACCACGCACTACATCCGTGTCCCATTCATCACTTCCACAAACTTCGCAGGCACCAGATACAATCTCGGTATTCCTAGCTTGTGAAGGGCGTACGCCGCTTACAAACGACTTCTTTCTTTTTGTCTTCCTCATAGTTCTCTTCTCCTCGGCTTTCCGGCTCTTAGTGGCTCGTTCATTCATGTTAACTCTTGGTTGTATAGTCTAGCTAATGGTATATAAGACTTTGCCCTTTATGTTTGTGTAGATTTCACTAAAATCGAGCTATTGCACTCTAATGTTCCAATAGAGAGATTCTTGCACCTATCGCTTCCGCAACGGGTTGTGTCAGATACTCCACCTGAGCGTACAGCGTTGTATGATTGCCATCTAGAGTCAGAAGCGAAGATGGTTGATTTCCACGGATTTGAATTGCCAATATGGTATTCCTCAATCCAAGAGGAACATCTTGCCTGCAGATCTTCAGCAGGAATGTTTGACGTTTCACACATGGGCTTGTTCTCCTTCAATGGCAACAAAGTCAGACAGTGGCTCGAGAGTATATCAACTCAGAGAGTTTCTTCCTTTGCTTCAGGCCGCTGTGGCTACACCCATTTCCTTGACCACGATGGTCAAATTATTGATGACATGATTTTCGCGATAAAATCAGATGATTGTGTATTAGGGGTGCCAAATGCTTCTATGGTTTCAACTATGTGGGATTGGTTCATTGAATTGCTACCTGAAGATGGCTCGGTAACTGTAGCGGACCTATCAGATGAGACGAGTATAATTGCTCTCCAAGGTCCGAATTCGGCAAAAATTCTTACTGCAGCATTGGGCAATGAAAATAGTATTGGACGATTCAAGTGCCAGGAAATTGCTTCCAATGATTCTGGAATTACCGGTTGGATTCAAGGCACTGGTTACACTGGTGAGAACGGTGCTGAAATTTTTGTTCCGAACGAACAGGCAGGCTTACTGTGGAATCTACTCCTCAAGTCTGGTCACCCTCACGGTTTGGTGCCTGTCGGCCTGGGTGCTAGAGATACTCTTAGGCTTGAGAAAGGCTACTTATTATCAGGCCAAGACTTCCTCTGGCCGGGTTTAGGGATACAACCAGATGAATCGTTACCCTCTGAATTCCTTACCCGCGACACAGCCGAGACAGCAGTCCCCTTTGGCCTAGATGTCGATCACGAATTTGTTGGCCGCAGTCGTGTTCTATCGTCACTAGAATCGGGAGTAAAGTGGCATGGTCTTCGATGTCTTGATAGAGGCCCTGCACCTCGATTAGGGCACGCCGTTAAATTGTCTGATGACGACGAATCTGCAATACTGGGATATGTAACTAGTGGCTGTCCATCTCCTTCTCTATCTAGAACGGGAATTGCTATGGCCTATCTTGAGAATGTCGAAATTGGTTCAGAGGTTTGGATCCAAGCCAGCCCAAGAAGGCGAGTAAGGGCAGAAATAGTACGTCCCCCCTTCGTTTGAATTAGATAGGATTCAGGCAGAAAATTTACCTCTGCGCCGGCGTAATACTCATGACCACTATTGGTCAGCGGATAATTAGGTGGGCATATGAGTGCAAGATTTGAAGCGGTCGCACTTAAGAAGTTGCAAGAGATTATTCAGGAAAAAGGGATTAGTGCTGAGGCAATATTCTCTAAATTCGATGTTAACAATGATGGAAGTTTGGATGCTCAAGAATTCAAGCAGGCAATAACATCAATAACAGGTCAAAATGCTCCTGATGCAATAATTAGAGCCGTTTTCTCCGCTCTCGATAGTGACGGTGATAACGTGCTCGATCTCGCTGAACTTCTAGCCTTGGCTGGTGGTGGACAGGCTGGAGCGGTCTCCGGAGAATTCAATGAAATTACTATTCAAGGACACACCATTCCAGAATACAATGGCGGTTATATTCGTGGAGAGGATATTAATGGGCAACCAAGTTTTTCAAAGCCCTCTGGTCATACACTTTACTTCTATAATATGTCAGCGGGTGGCGCTAAGTCTTGGAGCTTGCACAAACGTCGAACAGATGGTAGTAAGGATCACTATGATGGTGGATGGACCAGACCCCCATCCTCCGGAGGTATTCCCTTAGGCGCTAGAAGGTGGGTTGGCGTTGGTATGCTCACGATTACTGCAGTTGGCGAACGATTAACTCCTAATGCCGAAGAAGCGGTAAATGAAGACACAACAGATATTCGAATTGAATTGGAAAAAGGAAGATACAAGTCAAACGAATCAATCTTGGTTAATTTCACTGGACCTACATTAGGTCCTGATTCATGGTTAGGAGTTGTTCCTGCTGATATAGAGCATGGCGATTCCACTGTAAATAGATACAATCGTGTTTCGTATTTTGATATGGAGGGGCAATCGATTGGAACTCATATTTTCGAAAACCCAGGGGAGGGCGATTGGACAATCAGAATGAATGATGGTTCCGGCGATGAAATAGCTTATGTTGAGTTCAGCGTTGATTTGGCTCAAGTGGAAGAAAGAAGCCCAATTCCAATGGAGTCTTTGCAAGCCAATCTAGAATCTACTTACGACGATGGATTTGACCCCGTGGATAAGATGATGTCAGATTTTGGACCTGAATTCACTAACGATCTTGAAAACTTACTTTCCAATCCAAACCAAAGCCTAGATGAGGCTAGAGCAGCAGCGGATAAAATGGCTGAAGATAAAATAAGTGATTTGCCATTCTTATTCCAAGCTCCCGCGAGGCGAATGTGGTCAAATAATGCCGATTCAATCCTTGCAAAGATGGTGGGGAATTTACCTCCTCCGGAGGATGTAGCAAAGGCCGCTGCTGTTGCTAGCGCAGTAGGTATAGGTGCTGCAACTGTGGCTGCCCAGGCCGGATTGGATACACAAACCCCGGAAGAGGCAATCCTAGATGCGGTAGTTAATACCGTTGTAGACCATGCTGCCGAAGTAGTACTGGATACTGTATCTCCTACATATGAATCGGTACCAGATGCAATATCCTCTGTTGAGGTTTTAACGGATACTGATCCAGAGACTCCAATCGAGTCAAGCATTCTAGACTTGCTTGCTATTTCCACAGCATTGAATCAATCACGATATCTAAACGACCAAGTCGAAATTATCGAGTCGGCAAGTGGTAAAATCGCTCACGCATCAGTACGAGTAGACAAATTTGAGAGAACCTTCTCAATTGGAATCGACGATGAATATCGAGGTGGTCAGACAATAATTGGTAGCATAGATGGAGTTGGAGATGTTGAAGTTCATCTAAAGGCATCTGCAGACATTTCTTCTATTAGACCAAACCATAATTCTGACTTCGCTCTCTCACTCCACAAGTGGAACGGAATAAGAAAGAGACTGGAATTATACGCTCAATGACCTGCGAATTCGAAAGCTTCCTCTAGCATCTCTTCTAGACTGATTTGAGGTGCGAAGCCTAACCGCATCTCTAGGTCTCTAGCGTCTACAATGCCGAACACTTCTTGCGAATCATCCTGCCCATATTCTGATTCACATCCAGTCTTTTGATTGTAAATCGCAGCAACCTCAGCCATACTGATTGCCTTGCCGGAACCAACGGAGATGCTCTCGCGAGTAGGTGGAGGATTCTCTAACACAGCACCGATTACCGAGACTAGGTCTTGTACGTGAACGAAATCTTTCACATCTGAGCCATCTCCAGGGATGTTTACCCAGCCCATCATACATTCCATTGCCCATCGATGTAGTAATCCATTGCCTTCTGAACCATCGAGGAGAACACCTTGTACGTTTGAAGCCCGGATAATACTAACCGGCCTCTCGGCTTGGGCTCTCTCTAGTGCCATTTCTTCCATCCATAATTGGCCTTCAGCTGCAGTATCTCTCGGAGAGAGTGTAGAATCATATCCGTAGTACGGCTCATCGGGCTTCCACTGAGGGTGCACTCTGAGAGTTCCAACGATGATTAGGTGCAATTCACCATGACGATCTACAGCATCTAGAATTGGCCTTGATTGCTCACGCATCCTAAGTAAAGTTTCTCGGTCATCTCTGCCAAAAGCAGAGTCTGTTGGTTTGGAATTAATGTGAATGATTGCAGTGCAGGATGTAAGCAATGCATCCAGAGTCATTGAGTCTTCCATAGCCTCCGGTGGAATCTCAACAGCCGCGTCTCCAAGCATCTCCAATATATATGGAGCAACGAAGTGGTCGGGTGCGCTAACAGCGACCTTCATAGTATCACCAATACTCGACCTTCTTCTATAACCTAAGAGTGTGTCGGTAAGTAGTGTTTGATTTGTTGAAGCAATCATTGAAGCACCACCCGCAATTCAGCAGGACCGCCCGAGGGCTAGAGGTGCGCGCTGATGGACCAATTACCAAATTTAGGTAGAGAGCAAGAGATGCTTGATTCCATGGGTCTCAAGTCGATTGATGACCTATTTTCAGATATACCAGAAGAAGTCCGTAGAATGGACCCTCTACCTCTTCGAGGGCCACAATCAGAAGAGGAAATTTGGGCTGATGCACAACATTTACTGGGAGCCAACATAGACCTTGACTCCAGACCTTCTTTCCTTTCCGCAGGTTTGGCTCGAAACTTTGTTCCAACCATGGTGCCGATGCTTGCAACTCGGGGAGAGTTCCTCACCTCCTACACTCCTTACCAGCCCGAGGTCAGTCAAGGGATGCTACAGGCTATGTGGGAATTCCAAACGATGGTGTCTGAATTAGTAGGATTGCCCGTATCAAATGTCTCGATGTATGATGCTAGCACAGCTGCTGCAGAAGCCATAACTACTGCTGTTAGGGTAAAAGGCCGCAAAGCGACCCAGAAAGGAGTTGTATACGTCTCTCAATTTGTACCACCTCATCGATTGTCTGTAATCGAGAATTACACCCAAGGGGTTGGTATAGAATTGCGTACCCTTGAACATAATTCTGATGGTATGGTAAACCTAGAAGCAGCTTCATCGGCAGCAGGTGCTTGTGCGGTTTACGTCGAACAACCGAACGCCTTTGGGGAACTTGATGAAGGAATCACTCAGATGAAGGAAATCATCGGTGAAAACACTGCTCTAATCGTCGGTGTTGACGCTGTCTCTCTTGGTATAGTGGAGGCGCCTGGAAATTATGGTGCCGATATCGTAGTCGGAGAAGGTCAGCCATTCGGTATCGGTCCTACTGCCGGAGGTCCAATCTACGGGCTATTTGCCTGCAAGAAAGACTACCTTCGGCTAATGCCAGGGAGAATTGTTGGGAAAACCCTAGACGAAGATGGAAAGGATGCTTTCACTCTAACCCTGTCTACTCGCGAGCAACATATTCGTCGCCACCGAGCAACGTCGAATATTTGTTCAAATGAAACCCTCATCGCTTTGATGGGAGCAATGCATATGGCATTGCTTGGACCAGAGGGTTTGGAGAAATTAGCTCTTCGTGTTGCGGCGACAACAGAAGTCACCAAGCAAGCCATAAGCGGAATTTCTGGAGTGGAATTAGTAGACCCAAACACACCTAATTTCCGTGAGTTCGCTGTAAAATTACCCGGTAATGCTGCTGATGCAGTCGCTCACATGGATGCGGCTGGAGTCCTCGGTGGTTTTCCTATGGGCGAATGGTGGGATTCAATGTCATCGTGCTTGCTTATCGGCTGCGACGAGCGCACTACACAATCGGATATTGATGCCCTAGTTTCGGCACTTACGGCTTGGGTGGAGGAGGAGTCAGCATGAGTGATATCTTCGAGTTTAACGGAGCGAAGGGATCCGGCTGGTCGCAACCGGAACCAATGAAGGAGGGGGCGATAAACGCTGTTCCAAGCTCTTTACGCCGCAGTACACTTCCTAGATGGCCTCGAGCCAGTGAACCAGAATTAGTCCGTCATTACACATGGTTATCACAACGTAATTTTGGAATAGACACTGGATTTTATCCACTAGGATCCTGTACAATGAAGCACAATCCCAGAATCAACGAGAGGATTGTTCAACTGCCTGGAATCGATAGGATACATCCCTTACAACCCGAACATCAAATCCAAGGGTTACTGTCGATTTTCTATGAGATGCAAGAAATGTTGGAAATTTGTGCCGGAATGGACCAAGTAACCCTACAACCAGTTGCCGGGGCGCAAGGTGAGTTTACAGCGATTCGATGTATTCAAGAATACCATCGCCAAAATGGCGATATCCAACGAGACAAGGTGATTGTGCCCGATTCCGCTCATGGTACAAACCCAGCATCGGCAGCGATGTGTGGTTACGAAATAGTCGAGATTCCAAGTGGCGAAGACGGCCGCTTAGACTTAGGTGCACTAAGAGCGGCGGTCGGAGAAGATACAGCCGCGATGATGATTACCAATCCAAGTACACTGGGAATCTTTGAGCCAGATATCGCCGAGGCGGCAGAGATAGTCCACTCGGCTGGTGGACAAATGTACTATGATGGTGCTAATTTCAATGCAATTCTAGGCAAGACTGACCCCGGTAGAATGGGATTCGATGCAGTACACTACAATCTTCACAAGACCTTCAGCCAGCCTCACGGAGGTGGGGGTCCTGGAAGTGGTCCAATTGGAGTCAAGGCCCATCTAGCTGATTTCCTTCCATCCCCAATTGCTGACAGAGAAGAGACAGAAGATGGAGGAGCTACTGGAGATGGTTACCGCTACTTTTGGCGAACCCCACTCAATTCTATCGGTAAGGTACAGCAGTGGCACGGAAATTCCGGTGCGGTTGTTCGAGCATGGGCATACTATCGCCGCTATGGTAGAGAATTGGAATTGATGAGTGAGCACGCTGTTCTGAATGCTAATTATCTCCGGCATCAAATCATGAACCCAAACCAAGAACATCAGAATTCCATTCACTCAATGCCGGTTGATGGGGCACCCACAGAGGTGGTAAAGCACGAATTTACTCTGAGCATGATGCCACTAAAGGAAACTACTGGAGTTACCGGAAAGGACATTGCAAAACGACTACTTGACTATGGGTACATGTCTCCAACGCTTTACTTCCCAATGATTGTGCCAGAATGTTTGATGATAGAACCAACCGAAACCGAAAGCCGAGAAGTATTGGATAAATTCGCCGAGGATTTCCTGACAATTCTTTCAGAGGACCCAGAAGTGGTTCAAACAGCTCCACACACCACAGATGTTAGGCGCGTGGATGAGGTACTAGCAGCCAGAACTCTAGTATTGCGTAAAGAATTCGATGATTGATATCCTGGACAGATATCAATCTATGCGAACCAAATATGAGCAACCCGACGGAATAGTCGTGCAGGGCGCTCGCGACTCAGATTGGTTAAGGGGTGAATCTCGTTGGTATCCTGCCAGCGAATCCACGCCTGCGCATCTGGCAGGAGAAGAAAATCCTGGCGGAAATTGGGAATTAGCCTCAACTTCAGAAGTTACTAGAGGTTGGATGAGACAGAGATTGAATCCCTTAGGCCCAAGAATACTGTATACAACAGCATGGGCTCCGTTTTTCCTAATCGCTTCCGTCTTACCTCTAGCATTTCCAGATCGCACTCCTGATGACCAATTGGTAGCAATCTCATTGTTCTCAGTTAGCTGGTTTCTATTGTTAACCGGTTTTCGTAGATTGCAAGAGGGTTTACCAATTCCAGTTGAGGGCTTTTTGGAAAAATTCTATCCTTTTGACATTGCACTAATCCTTCCTGCTGCAATAATTTTCTCATTACATATCGTCATCGATAGTCGCTTAGGTTGGCTTTCATTTCTACTTTTTGCCCTCGCCCAATATCGGACCATACAGAATATCATTTTAGTGGCCGGTCAGAACTCTGCTCGCTGGCTTCTCCCCATCAATCCAGAAGACTATTCAGAAGATGTGCTAACTGAGGGTTGGATAGTTCTTTCAAATAATTTCAGAAATGGTACACTTGCGCGATGGGGAGGGCTCCTACCTGAATATGTAGCGAATTTAATCGGAGTAACTCGAGGAGATTCTAGTTTTGTGGCCTTCATTCTAACGCACCGTGTAGGGACGATACATGACGCATTTTCGGACACATTTGTTTCCGACTCTCGCTTTGAATCTCTTCTATTATCACCACCTTTGGTGATTGCTGGTGAAGCATGGCCAGAGAGGTTTCTTGCATCAACTGAGGAATAGATTTTCAGTCGTTGCTTTCGGCAGGCATTTTAACCGACGGTTATGCGTTGTGGCATGGACATATGTGTCGTTCTCGGTTCTAAGTCTGATATGCCAATTGCTGAGAAATGCAGAGGGGTGCTGGAAAAGTTCGATGTTAGCTACCAAATTAGAGTTGCCTCGGCCCATCGAGCCCCCAAATATTTGGAAGGAATAATTGAGAAAGCAGAGGCCGATGGTTGTCAGGTTTTCATTGGAATGGCTGGTGTTGCGGCTGCCCTTCCTGGAGTCATCGCCTCGATGACCAATAAGCCAGTAATCGGCGTTCCAGTTGGCGGTAAGGTGCCTCTTGACTCGCTCCTATCTATCGTTCAAATGCCACCGGGAATGCCTGTGGCAACTGTAGGTGTTGACCGTGGAGATAATGCAGGAGCGTTGGCTGTACAAATACTTGCAACTTCCAATGATTCCCTAGCCGCAGCCTATGCCGATTACAGGTCGGCTATGACTGAAAAAGTCATTTCGGATGATGAGTCGATTCAGGGGTGAAGTCATTGATGAACACCCAGATGCTAGTCGATGAGGCTATCGAAGCGCTGGAATCGCAAATTAATGACACTGCAATCATTGCCTGTTCAGGAGGTATTGACAGCTCGGTTGCAGCGGTCTTGGCTCACCGTGCTGTTGGAAGCCTTCTGCACTGTGTCTATGTCGATACAGGATTTATGCGTAAAGGAGAGACAGAAGAAGTTAGAGAGATGTTCAAAGAAATGGGCATTGATCTACAAGTCGTGGATGCTTCTGATCGTTTCTTTAGCAACCTCGAAGGAGTTACAGATCCCGAAGAGAAGCGTAAGGTAATCGGTGAACAATTCATTCGCGTGTTTGAGGAAGAACAAAGCAACTGCGGCGCGAAATTCCTCGTTCAGGGAACCATTGCACCAGATTGGATTGAGTCAGGAGGTGGTGATCGAGATGTCATCAAGAGTCATCACAATGTAGGCGGGTTGCCTGAAGATGTTGATTTGAAAATCGTCGAACCACTTCGAGAATTTTACAAAGATGAGGTTCGTCAAATCGCTAGAGAAATTGGTATCAAGTCAAGCGAAAGGCAACCGTTCCCAGGTCCTGGATTGGCAGTTAGAGTACTCGGAGACTTAACCCGGCCTCGTGTTGAGGCCTGCCGTGAAGCCTGCCATATTGTTGAGACTCGACTAACTGAGGCAGCGGCTGAAGGAAAATGTGACCTTCCTTGGCAATATTTTGCCGCTTTACTGCCTGTTCGTTCCGTCGGTGTTCATGGTGATGCTCGGGTACATGGAGAAACAGTAGTTGTACGCGCAGTAACAAGTCTCGATGGTATGTCTGCACGTTACTCTCCAATACCACATGACGTGCTTGCGGGAATCAGCACCGAGATTACTAATTCGTTGAAGGGACAGGTGAATAGAGTAGTCTATGATATCACTCATAAACCGCCAGGCACCATCGAATGGGAGTAAATACTCATTCAATTCCCCCTGTCCTCTCTAGCGATTGATTGATGAAGGAATGTTCCAGCCGCAGGCTGGGCCGACATAGCTTAGTTGGTGGAGCGGCGGACTGTTAATCCGCAGGTCGCAGGTTCGAGTCCTGCTGTCGGCGCCACTCAATCTCTTCTTGCGAAAGCAGCAAGGCTAAGCATGGAAATTGCAGTCAAGATGCCAAATCCTGGCAATAATCCGCCATCATCGTCTTCATTGCGGTCACAAATACCATTTCCATCATCATCCTCTGGAACACTACTAGCATTGGTGGAAATTGTCAAGCATTGTTGTTCTGCATAGTCTGACCATCCATCGTTATCGTCGTCGAAGTCCGAATTATCCCCTTCACCATCTCCATCGGTATCTTTGTGCTCTAATGAATCGAATTGGAAGTCATCGAATACATCGGCGACACCATCGTTGTCGTCGTCATCGTCTAATTCGTCACACTTACTATCTCCATCGAAGTTTGATGGTACTGAATCAACATCTACTGAATCAGATGCGCAGGCCGCTTCCTCCGCATCGGAGAATCCATCATTGTCATCGTCTGTATCTGAATTGTCGGTTACACCATCACCATCTGTATCAATTGGTGAAGATGAGGCATCTAGAGAATCATAACCAGTCGAAATTTCATACTCGTCACTCCATCCATCGCCATCGTCATCATCATCGGAATTATCTCCAATTCCATCGCTATCGGTGTCAGTTGTTTCAAGTGGATTATCAGGGAATGAATCTTGTTGATTATCTACCCCATCACCATCTCTATCGCTGTCGGAATTGTCTCCGGTTCCGTCTCCGTCCATGTCGCTAGATTCGAATGGATCTAGAGGGAATACGTCATTCACATCCTCCACTCCATCTCCATCATCGTCAGAATCCAAGTAGTTACATTCAGAATCGGAATCGGAATCAATTGGAGTGGACTTTTCATCAAGAGAATCGGTTGAACAATTCCCCTCATCTTGGTCTGTCCATCCATCACCGTCATCATCTTCATCTTCGTTATCACCAAGACTATCCAAGTCCGTGTCCAACCATTCCGCAGCATTCATCGGGAATACATCATTATCATCTGTGAATCCGTCATTATCATCATCATTATCGACTAGATCACAAATCATGTCACTATCAAAATCATCTGGCAAAACTAAACTGTCTCTAGGGTCTGTCCCACAAACCGCTTCCTCTGAGTCCGTCCATCCATCATTATCGTCATCCAAATCTGCATTATCTCCAATGCCATCCATGTCGAAATCAGAAAATTCTGTAGCATTCAGTGGAAACAGGTCATCGACATCTAAGACACCGTCTCCGTCGTCATCATCGTCCTGGGAGTTACAATTTCCATCTCCGTCTGTATCTGTGGGATACTCAGAACTATTCAGGGGGTCGGTTAGACAATAATTCTCGACCTCGTCATCCCAACCATCTCCATCATCGTCGAAATCAGAATTATCTCCTAAACCATCATTATCCGTATCTATCCATTCTGTAGAGTCGAGTGGAAACTCATCGACGGTGTCATTGTATCCGTCTCCATCATCATCTAAATCTTCAACATCACAAATTCCGTCTGAATCTGTATCAGTCGGATAACTCTCGAAATCAGTGGTATTTGAACCACAAAGAATCTCGTTACTATCCGACCAGCCATCATCATCATCGTCTGTATCTAGGGAATTACAAGTACCATCTGAATCAGTATCAACGGGATATGATGTTGAGTCGGTGGAGTCAGTTCCACAGGCTAATTCATCAGAATCCTGCCAACCATCTCCATCATCATCATCGTCCAAGTAATTGCATGTACCGTCACCGTCGGTATCGATTGGTGTGGAACTAGAATTGGTCGGGTTTGTGTTGCAGTTTAATTCGTCAATATCATTCCACCCATCATCATCATCATCTAGGTCTAATGGATCGCATGTTCCATCCGAATCGGTATCGGTTGGGGTGGAACTGGAATCGGTTGAATTACTGCCGCAGTCATCTTCATCCGAGTCACTCCAACCGTCATTATCGTCATCGGTATCCATTGAATCACAGGTGCCGTCGCTATCACTATCATCTGGAATTGAGCTCGCATCATTTGGATTAGAACCACATGCCTGTTCGGCACTATCACTCCAACCATCGTCGTCATCATCAGTGTCTACTGGATCACATATACCATCACTATCAGTGTCAGTAGGTACGCTAGAGCTGTCATTGGCATCTGTACCACATGCTCCTTCGTCAGCATCACTCCAACCATCTCCGTCAGAATCCGATGCCTCTTCTGCGAGACTCCAAGAATCTGTACCATATCCATCGCCTCCTGTATTTCCATTACCGTTTACAAAATTGACAGTCAAGTCGAATGTGACATTACCTGAGCCTGAAGAGGGAGCGGTCCAATCCACGGTCCATGTTCGTGCGTTTGCATTACTGTGGGTGACTTCACCATTCGAAATCTGGGCGTTAGAACCAGGGTTGCTAAAGCTGCCTAAATCTGCATCAAGGTTGAACCCTCCGCCACTTCCTGATGGTCCACCAGTTCCTCCTATGGTCAATCCATAGGTACTACTTGCAACATACCCATCGGCCGGAAATCCACTCAAACTAGGAGTTACTTGGTTTGCTCCACCACCATGGCAGGCACATCCTGAAGAGGCTGACCCAGTTCTTCCACCTGAGTGCCCAAATGCATCCTGTGGCACGGCTAAAACAAGTAGTAGAATCAATACCATTGACACCTTACGTCGAGAAGTCATTGAGTTACGGCGTCACACCGACCTTTTGGCCTTCACTGTCGCCTGCGTCCAACAATCATCGCTGCACATAGAATTGCTAAGGTTGCCAAAACTAATCCAAATCCTGGTGTGTTGTTGTCATCTGGAACGTAGTCAGGACCATCTGTATTGTCGGAATCTAACTCATCACAAATCTCGTCTCCATCCATATCGTTTGGTACTGATGTTGAATCCATCGAGTCACTACCACAGGAGTCTTCGCTAGTATCCAACCAACCATCTCCATCATCATCTGTGTCTCCATTATTTCCAACCCCATCGTCGTCGGTATCAATCCACTCATTAGGATTATCTGGGAATACGTCGACATCGTCTCCGAATCCATCTCCATCATCATCTGGATCTTGATTATCACACATTCCGTCATCATCAAGGTCGTCCGGTACCGATGCTGAATCCATTGAATCAGAACCGCAATTATCCTCTACAGAGTCTGGCCAACCATCTCCGTCATCGTCACTATCGGCGTTATTACCTTCTCCATCTCCGTCAGAATCTATCCACTCACTTGAGTCATCTGGAAATACATCTTCATTATCGTCGACTCCGTCATCATCACTATCTGTTTCCAATGGATCGGTACCTCCTGTAATTT
>Ga0208277_1000634_pt1 | contig 20544 bp, 18 predicted proteins | sample ETNtaG_5_FD_185782 | JGI IMG/M metagenome (GOLD analysis project Ga0208277, IMG submission 185782) | Marine microbial and viral communities from oxygen minimum zone, Eastern Pacific Ocean - ETNP201406SV205 (SPAdes) (version 2) | ecosystem: Environmental > Aquatic > Marine > Oceanic ...
GAGGTGTCGGAAATACTCTTGTATATTCGGGGGTCCAATTCATCAGCTGCCCACATAGTCACAGTCTCAACAAATAACCCCCCATCTTGATTTGGAGTTACTGCCTTGATTGATGATGCTCCTTCGGGGCCAACAGAGACAATACCCACACCTCTTTTACTCAATCTTCTCATCAACCTCCTTGGAAATTCTTGACATGCCCCTGTAATCAGAATACGATCCCACTCTTCCCCATCTTTTTCTATTTCAGATATTTTCACACGTTCAATTCCATGAAATTCAACAATGGCATCACACCTCATTGCCAATAAGTCCAATCCCCTATCATTCCAATTAATTTCTAGAAAACGCCTTCTTTCAATATCAGCATCAATTATACAAATTTTAGAAGCACCGAGTCTTAAGATCAATTCAGTCCACCAATTACCCCTTGGTCCAATTAATAACACCTTTTCATCATCTTCCATCTGCAGTAGTTGCATGATTTGTACAGTTTCATAATGGCTAGGTAATAGTGCCCCCCTTTCATCAGCATTTTTCCACCAAGGTAGTGTCAATGCAGATGCTGCCAATCCAGGAATACCTAAACCACTAGGTAAAGGCCAGAGAGATAATCCTCGGTCAGATGCCAACATTGCGTTTCGTACTTTTTCATCAATCAAAACCCCATTTTCTTCCAATCTTTCGATTACTATTTCCTCAGTAGGTAGAACTGGATACTCTCTACAATTAGGTAAACCCAACAAGTCACAATCAGACCCATCAAATTCATCCCAACTTGAATCCATAAGTCAAAATCTGTAAGGAAGGATTTGAACACAACTGGTAATCAGAAACTCAAAGTATGATTTTAGAGCATTTATTTTTACGCCGAATTACGTAATAAATCATCTATTGAATTCACAATGACATCAGGGCACCAATGATAATTTTCAACATCATCTTCACTTGCTTCTCCACTCAAAACCAACACACTAACTACTCCTGCCGCTCTAGCCATTTCCATATCAGTGTATAATCGATCTCCAATCATAGCCACTTTAGATGATACAACCCCTTCTAACTTCAATCTTCCAAGAATCATTTCAGGTCTAGGTTTTCCAGTAATTATTATTGGTTGAATACCAGTAGTTAATTCAATCATTTTCAACATTGAACCAACATCAGGTAATCCACCATTCGGAGAAGGACACACAATATCTGGATGAGTAGCCACCAAAGGAATATTTTGATGAAGAAGTGATGTGGCTTTACTCAACTTAGCATAAGTTAACTCAGTATCATATCCCAATACAACACAATCGACCTCTTCTTCTAAGCATTCAATTCCATTATCAAGTAACATTTCTTTCATTCCATTTGTTCCGAGACAGTATACTTTCATCCAATTTTGTTCCTTTAACCATCGAATACAATCGTGTGTTGAAAGTAATATATTTTCAACTTGAGATTCAATCCCCATTAAATTCAAACTTTCAAAATATTCATCAACAGATTTACTAGAATTGTTTGATAAAAATATTGTTTTGATGTTTTTTTGTTTACAACGTTGAAGAAATTCCTTTGCTCCAGGAATTGGAATACCACCCAAATGTATAGTTCCATCTAAATCCAATAGGACAATTTCTATCCCATCTAAATGAGAATCCATCTTACTCCTCACAAGATAATATTACGAATTAACCATAGGGGACTATGCAATTTTTTCTGGGCTTCTTTAGATGCCAAAGCGTCAGTAAGAGCATCTTGTAATGCAGGACGTTTTGCAGCCTTTCTTACGAACATATTCATCAAACGTTTCCTTTTTACAATTTTTTGAATCTTGAATGAATTACTTAACTCAGGCCCAAGAGCCTCCCAAAGTTTGGACATATATTCATTCGCCATTTCTTCTGGAAACCCTTCAGAATGTTTAGACTGATCGAAAAGAGAAACAGCTAATTTAGCCGACAATAGAGCATTTCCAACACCTTCTCCACTAAATGGATCAACTAAACTAGCAGAATCACCTACACACATTGCTCCAGCCATAGCTGTACGCCGTGGCTGTAATTTTTGCTTCTTCCTAGGACTTCCAAAAGGTAGTTGCCACCCTTTTCCACTACCCTTTACCATAGTAGCATCAGCAAACCTCTCTTTGAATAACGGATGCTCATTGATTAGCTGGTGTTGTAGTTTCCGTAATGATTTCTTCACCCCAGTTTGTTTTCGTTGTTCTGAAATAACCATACCAATTCCTACGTTCACCATTCCCTTTTGAACGGGAAAAATCCACCAATATCCAGGAATTACGTCATCAACGAAATGTAATTCAATTGACCCTTCATCATCTCCCACATCCTTTACTCCAGTCCAATATTCACGATATGCTCCACAATAGTGATCATTATCTTGCAAAACATCTCCATTTAATTCTTCAACAATTTTTTTTGCTACAGGACATTTCCAACCCCCCGCTCCAATTACAAGAGGAGCAGAATGTGTAGACACCGAATCTCGCTCAATCACAACACCTGTAATGTGTGGTTTAGGTTCAGATTTATGCATTACTTCGACGACCTTTGTTCCTTGAACTACTTTCCCACCATTTTCGAGAACTAATTCAGTCGCTCTTTTGAACATCATATAATCAAATTGTATCCTAGGTAGTGCATATCCTGCTTCTTTTCGTTCAATATCTTCTTTAGGTAATGAAATTGTAACATTCTGCCCATTTGAACTACTAAACAACATCCCAGTAACTCGGAAATGAGGGGTTGCCTCGATCATTTCCTTCACACCCAATTCTTTGACGTGCCGGAGCGACTTTCCACCGACAGCATCTCCACAGATTTTATCTCTCGGCCACACATCCTTTTCGATTAGCAGTACTTTGTTTCCATTCATTGCAGCGTATGAAGCAGCAGCAGAACCACCGGGCCCCCCGCCGACAATAATGACATCAAAATCCTCCCCTTCTTCAGGGGGGGCACCTGTGTCGATCGGTACAGTCCAGTCCACCGCCATAGTTGGTGATGATAACATTCAGGACTTGAACGATTCCTATAGCGGAAGGTTGAATCCACAAACTGTTCATTGGGATTTATGTCGGTAGTCAAGGTCGTTACCACACTTCCCATTTCTTGGAAAGAGTTTGAAGTCGGGGAATGGGCCTATGCTTTACTTTCTGGAAAAATTGCTGCTTGCATTCAAATTAACAAAATCAAATCAATGTATCCATGGGAAGGTACAATAAATTCAGAAGAAGAGTGGAAACTATCAATTACCACAAAATTAGACTTAATTAATGGTTTAATTAAATCAATTCAAGCCACACATCCTTATGAGGTTCCTCAGATAGTTTGGCATGCGGTTAATGCAGAGGAAAATTATAGTAATTGGATTAAGGATGTAACTTTAGATGAATGAACTAGATCTTTTAATGGCAACTTCCTTGGGTTTAGGCTTAGCTGCAGCAAGTGGTTTTAGAGTATTTATCCCCCCATTTATTTACGGTCTCTCTTTACGTTTCGAAATGCTTCCAATTCCAATCCCCACAACTGGGATTAGTGAATGGATGGCATCTGATATTGGATTGATTATTTTAGGTGCAGCTATGATAATTGAAATATTAGGTTACTATATTCCATGGATAGATAATTTACTAGACACCATTGCTTCCCCTGCAGCAATTTTTGCTGGGATTATGATGATGTCATCAACATTATCAGATTCAAATCCAGCAATACAGTGGGGGGCATCAATAATTGCCGGCGGAGGAGCATCAGGAACAATTCAAATTGGCACTGTCGCCACCCGGGCTATTTCTACAACTACAACAGGTGGTTTGGGCAACCCCATCGTATCAACAATTGAAGCAGGAGCGTGTATTGTGTGCACCATCTTAGCAATTTTATTGCCTATTGTCGCACTCATCTTAGTAATTTTATTAGTAGGATACTCAGGAAAACAAGTGAAAAACAAAATCTACTCAAACTCTTCAAAATCTGTTGATGTTAATTGATATACCCTGAGAAATCTCCTCCTTTATGTCGTGGAATTGGGATTGGAAGACTGCAATCAACCGTCAAGTTGCAATAGATGAAGCAATGACTTCGTTAGTTGAATTATTACATGAATTAGAACAAGAATTAGGTGAACCCCCATGGTCACTTTCTAAGATTTTGACTGCCGCGATAGAAGCAGAATATGAAAAAGAATCACAACAGGAAAATAGAGAAAAATCACAAACACCTCTAATTCAAGATTATTATTTCGATATGATTTTAGCACTCCCCAATTCTTCACTTTGGCCAATGATTTACACAGGTCTTGCAAATATTTTGTGGACGAATACATGGGATATGGATAGTAAACTAGATCCAAAAGTGTTTGATGCATTTAAATTTAAACTCGAGAAAGAAGAGAATACAATTGACACTCATGGTTTTAAGAAATTGATTGAAATGGATGATACTTCAAGAAGAGATGTTGTAAAGGCATTGTGTAATACGAATAGATTATCCGAATCTGCTATGAACACTATTTTGGATAAAATCGAAGAAGAAGATGATGAATCTAGTGTTGATGGATTTGAAGTGGGGATGGAAGTCCAAAAAATTGGAAAAATACCAAAATTTCTGAATGGACCTGGTTGGCCGCCCTTTGCAAAGGAAGATGAAACGGCCATCATAGATAGAATTGACAAATCAGACTCCACACTTTTTTTGAGATTCGAAGAGAACAAATTCTGGTGGATTAGTTGTGATATAGTCGAACCAACAAATTCAACAACCAATAATTGAAAATCAGAATAAGTAGTTATGATTCTATTTTCATTAAATCTACCAATACAATTTATTCATGTCTTGATTACCCCTCCAATAATTGGTGGGGATTATGAGCGACGACAAGAGATTCTCAACAAACGCAATTCATTCAGGAACACATCAAGCCGATGGAGCAGTAAACACCCCAGTCTATCTTTCGTCTACATATCGATTAGATGAAGAACGCTATGCTGGGTGGGCAGCAGGGGCCCAACACACCTTACTCTATGCCCGAATATCTTCTGTGAATTCTGAAGCAGTTGCTAAGAAAATCGCGTCATTAGAAGGCGCTGAAGATGGAGAAATATTCTCTAGTGGAATGAGTGCTATTTCTACAACTTTACTTGGTTTGTTATCCAAAGGAGATCATGTTGTTGCTTCTCCCGATGTTTATGGTGGAACATACGGCTTAATGGTCGAAGACCTTCCACGCTTTGGAATAGAAGTAACAATGGCAGACATCCGCGATCCATCATCATATGAAGCTGCAATCCAACCCAATACTAAGATGTTGTATAGTGAATCGTTGACAAATCCAACCCTGAAAGTTTGTGATTTGGAAGCAATAGCAGAAATTGCAAAACGCCATAATTTGATTTCAGTAGTGGACAATACATTCACATCACCTTGGGCCATTCAACCAATTTCAATGGGCCATCACCTGGTAATACATAGCACTACCAAGTATCTGAATGGGCACTCTGATCATATTGGGGGAGCAGTTGTTGGTGAAAAGGAATTGATTTCCAAAATTTTCTCAAAGAAAGTACACTTTGGCGGCTCAGCAGATCCTCATTCTTGCTTTATGTTGGAAAGAGGAATCAAGACATTGGGTGTTAGAATGCCAACTCACGCATCCAATGCTGCTGAACTAGCTCTGAGATTATCTAATCACCCACTAGTTGAGAAAGTTATTCACCCCTCATTACCAAATCATCCTGATTATGAAGTGGCCCAGAGAATCATGCCCAAAGGAACGGGTATGTTGGCTTTCGTTCTAAAGGGAGATGACCAAGAAGCAATGAAATTCATGGCTCGACTTTCAATAATTTTTGAAGCAACGAGTCTTGGTGGTGTTGAATCTCTAATTGAAGTTCCAGCAACATCTTCTCATATGTTTGTTCCATCAGAAGTACGATTAGAATCAGGAATCGATCCAGGTTTCGTTAGATTAAGTGTAGGTTTGGAAGATATCGAAGATTTATGGTCAGATATTACTAATGCTTTAGAAGATTAGAATTTCTATCTAATCATTAAAATCAGGTAATTCAGAATTATTGCCCATTGCTTTACCTAACAATTTCATAGCATTCGCATATTCATTTTTGCTGCCTTCTCCATTGATTAACTTGACACTTTCATCCCACAAATTTTGAATTAAACGAATCCAATCCCCACCTTTATCTCTAGCTACTTCATCAAACCGCCAAGCCTCAGAATCTGCCTTTTCATGAGCAGATAACCATGCCCAACCTATTGCAGCCTCGTTAACATCTGATCGTTTGCGAACCATACTTGTTGTAGATCCGAAACCATCTGCATGCGCCTTACAAATCAATTCATGAGCGAAATTCAAAGGCTTAGGCAGTCGGTTATCTAACCAAGGAAGTACATCCAACCGAGCCTTTGTTTTTCGTTGTGAATCAATATTTTTCAAGAATGCATTGAATCCTTGCATTCTTTTCATTTGAGTTGAGTGTAATTTTTCTGCATCTTCACCACTAATTCCAAACATATCTTCTAGAATGATATGTCCATAATCTTCCCAAAGGGCACTCAGGATATCATGTCCAGCAGTCATTTCAATTCTTACTACATCATCTGGTGAAGAGAAAACAACACCATCTTTTCGAACATGTAACCCTCCATCTTTACCATCAATAGCAGTTCGAATAGCATCCTTTTCTAAATCAGTTCCATCAATTGCATTTACTCCTTCTTCAATATCTTTGAACCATTTGTGTGAAAGAACGAACCCCTCATCAATTGATGAAGCCACAGCCCCCTTCAATTTTGTAACTAAATCCCTATCAATAATTTGTAAATCTGCCCACGATTCTAAAATTTCCTCTACTGCATCATCCGTCGCATTGGGCAAATCACGCCCTTCCGGCCATCCCTTTGGAATCCACATCCAATCGATATGTGCAATTCTAGTTAATTTAGGAGGCAACATTCGTAATGATAAATGCCCAACAAAACCAGTATCACTAGCAGTTAATTGATTACCATCAATCCCAACAGTTGTTCCATCGTTGAAATTTAATCGTAGCCATCCTCCTTCACTTGTTTGTGATTTTTCAATTTCCTCTAAACTCATACCCTTAGATATCCAAATATTTTGATTTTTTTCATCATTTGATAATTTAATTGGAGACCCCTTTAGTCCAGAAGCAACCCATCCTTTGGGCAATAATGGACTAACCCCAGTACACACAGTTTGATTTCTTCCACCAAAAAACCAGAGGCCGGCCTTAGCATGCTCTCTCCAAAGAAGTAAACGCAGTGGGATTGCATGTTGGTTTTGAACCGAGGCAAGATCAGAAGGCGCCGCTAATCCCCTTCGTAAGTAAGAATGTTTACCATATGCAGGATTATCAAAAATTGAAACGGTATCAAATTCTTCTTCGTGTGCTGCTGCCAAAGAACCGGCCAATGCTCTAGCTTGTGCATTACCTCTTCTTTTACTCATTCTTTTTTGTAACCACTTTCGATTATTTCGTTTATTGATTACTTTCTGCATTTCTTTGATTGTTTTCTTCAATGGATCTCTCCTAGGAAATTCTCCATTTTCATGCTTAGTAGGAATCAATTTTTCTGGTTCTTCTAGCAAACTATCCAAATTTTTCCTTAGTCTTTTTTGAATTGTTTCAGATGCCTTTTTGATTCCTCTCATTTTGAGCTTCCTTCGTTTATCCTCGCCCGGAAATCTAACTTGGGCTGGACCTGCCATCGTTCTTCGCACCCCTACATATGGTTTCAGACCTGCGTGTCTTTTGACAATCGTTGAAACATCTCATTTTCTAATTCGTCTAATGTTGCTGGAAGGATTAAACAATGTATACACCCTCCTTCAATTAGAGCTAAATCTTCTAAATTCCCGGCAGTAACTTTTTGATTTATAGTACCTAAATCTGATAGAAGAATTCCCTTCCATTTTGCTATTGGGGTATCCATACTTTCTCTAATTACACCCTCTCTTTCAACTAAACGTTCATACATTGATTGTAGTAGTTCTACGACCTTCTCAGGTTGCATAGGAGTGGGATTTTCAACACCCATTCCTGTTGGGTCTAAATCTAATAATGCTAAAGTGTGTAGATTATTATTGAAATTAGAATCGATATATTCTAAGGGCGAAGTAGGTAAATAATCTCCATAATTGAATGGAATTGTAACCTGTCTCCCGAATCTATATGATTGTAGACCACTCATTGAAATAGCCAAAGTAGTAGCTGAAATACCAGGAATAACTGTTGTATTTATTCCCAAATCCTTTGCCCGTAAGATAAGATCTACATGAGTTGTTGCTTGCATTGGGTCGCCAACAACCATAATTCCAACCCGTTGTGTTTTTGACATTTCAAGAATTTCTTTTGGATTTTCAATTTCTGGGCGCATAGCACGAGACCATGATCCAACAATTTCTTCTAATCTATTTTCCGAATCATTCGGTAAGGTTGCAGTATATCCTTCCAAAAACCGACAATCCATTTTTTGGAGTATATTAACCGCTTTTTGAGTCATCAAATCAAGATCGCCCGGACCCAGCCCAACTAAGTATAATCCAGTTGAATCCATACTTTTCTCTCCGTCACCGTCAAATCAGTACCCTGTCTGGTTAACATGGGTTACATGCGTCATTTGAGCGTACCGACTGATAGGGCGCAAGAAATTATTGACAAAATTAAACAACTGGATTGGGTATCTTATGAATTCAGAATCCATCAAAAGGGTGAGAATCTTCTAATTCCATTGAACTCAGAAGCCCCCGTTCCATTACCAAAGAATATAGGTGGTGAAGAAATAACATCAGAACCTATCCCAATGCCTCTAAGAAAACAATCATGGAAACAAATTTTTGAGAAGGAGATTGGTGAAGGAGTATTATCTAATTTAGATGATCGGATTTCGAAGGGGCACGAAATTATTGGGGATATAATGATTCAACCAGCCCATCGATTTGTTGATGGAAGACCAGAGTATATTGATGCATTAGTTCGAGCAAAAATGCAAACACATCCACGTATTAGAATCACTCTTTTTGATTTTGGAGTAAAAGGCAAGTTTCGTATTCGAGATTTAGAAATTGCTGCAATAAGAATCGATAAGATAATCCAAGGGGATGCACTGAAATCTTTACCCAGTGAGATATTAAGTTCTGAAACAATAATCAAAGAATCAGGATTACGAATACACCTTGATCCTAGTAAGGTATATTTTTCTGCAAAATTAGGAAATGAGCGTATAGAAACGACAGAAAAACTTCTAGAATTTAAAGAAGAAATAGGGCGCCCACTCGCCGTTTGTGATTTATATTGTGGAGTTGGTCCCAACTTAGCACACCTTCTTTCTCACAAAGGATTGACATCATCAATTTTAGCCAATGATTTGAATCCCGAATGTATTCCTTATTTGTTTAGGAACCTATCACCATTAAAATCTAAACCAGTTCCAAATTTTGAAGGTATTTTTCACATCACTGAAGATATTCAGGTAGCAAATATGGATGCTTTAGAATTAGCATCTGATACCAATCAACACGGCTGTTGGGATGTTTTGTTTGTTAATCTCCCTCACGAATCATTAGAACATCTTCCTCACCTTATTCCTCTATTGAGACAAGATACTCCATCCATAGTTCGTGGGTGGAGCATTCTCCCTACAGATGAATTATCGACTTTATCTAATAGATTACATTTAATTTCATCAAATAGATCATCTCATTCAGAAATTTCTTTCAAAGTAAGAAAACAACATGGAGCCGCCAAATCAATGGTTGGATTTTGGATTAGAATAGAACCCAAGTAAGGTATTTTTCCAGTTGTAAATGGCGCCCCGACCGGGATTTGAACCCGGGTCGCAGCCTCGACAGGGCTGCATGATAGGCCACTACACCATCGGGGCAGGGATTCTTCCCAAGGCCAACCTGTATATAATCGGCTTGCTACATTAGAAACCCGATGGACGACGAAACTGAGCCCCCAACTTTCCCACAAACGCGCCAAACTCCTCGAAATCGTGCTCGCCCCTCAATGGGTGGATCCGGACTATTTGGCACCCCTCAACCAACCCCAAATCCCCAACAAATTAATTCAGAAAAAACAGAATTTACTGACATGATTCAACAAGCTTCCACTCAACCTTCCCCACCAACACAACCCTCTAATCCAATTCAAGATACTGTTATTGCTGGAGATGAAAACCTCAATTTACATTCATTTTTCAAAAAGATTGGAACACGAATTCACATGGATTCTTTGATTCGATCAAATGGTGGAATTATTGCACAATTAGATCCTGCCAATCCAGGGATTGTACATATGAGTAAGAGGGGAGCAATATTATCTGAGTTCAGTGAAATAGATCTAATCTCATCTAATTTAGGAATGAGTGTATCTCATGAAGCTCCAGAACACCATAGGCTGATTTTCGTTTTACTCGCTCAACTTTCTCTAAATAATCCTGGTAAAGCGGCTGCAATTTTGACCCATTCTCCATGGACAATTGCTGCAACTAGTAATGAAGATGTTTTTGTGTTGGATGTAAGTCATCTCGGCCTTGGGCGGATTGCTATTGTCGATGAAGGTAGTGAAGAAAGCCAAATTTCTGAGATTACAGAAGCTATAACTCAAATGAATGGTATAGCAATAGTAATTAGAAATCAGTTTGTTCTTGGATTTGGAACAGATCTTGAATCAATCGCTTCAAATCTTACAATTATCGAACAAGAAATGCAAAGAAAAACTCTCAATTAGGTTCATGGAGTGACTGATTAGGGCATATTCATGGGTGGCGAATCTGCATCTCGCTTGGTTATCGATGTTATCGATAATGGTGGTCAATGGACACATAGGGAGTGGAGAATGCTTCGATATCTAGGAGTAGATACCAAAATCCTCCCAAATGACACACCCTTAGAAGAATTGAGAGAGTTAGATGGACTCATTCTTTCAGGGGGCGCGGCCCGTGTCGGAATAACTGGAGAACTGGCAAATTGTGAACAATATCTCACGTTAGAAATTCCAATTTTGGGAATTTGTGCCGGGCATCAGTTCATGGCAGGATATTATGGAGGGATTGCTGCACCAGCACCAGCCCCAGAATTTGGTGCCGCAGAAATCAATCTTATCGATGGTGGGGGCCTAATTTTTGAAGGAACACCAGAGACACAACAAGTTTGGGAATCACACAATGATGAGGTGACTACAGTTCCCCCAGGATTTCGTATTACTGCATCTAGTGAGTCATGCAAGGTTCAAGCAATGGAGAATGAATTCGGAGATAGATTTGGACTTCAATTCCATCCAGAGGTGGACCATTCAGAACACGGCCGAAAGATGTTTGATAATTTCGTAGAAGTATGTAGGTCTAGAAAGAAAACATAACAATTCTAATTTATTGAATCACTTAATTGCTGTTTGAATGAATCCAGAAGATTTTCTCGTGCTTCATTATCATTATTTTCACTGACTTGAATGGTTATTGCACCCTCAATATCATTCCATTCATGTGTACCAAATGGTATATTATTGTGAGACATAGGTGGAATCCATCCACCATTGAACCAATCTTTTCCACCATTATCAATTCTATCATCTAGGGACCATCCACTGGATCCTCCTTCATTTTTATCATAGAAATACAGGCGCTGAGTCCCCCCAATTTTTCTATACCAATCCTTTCCATTGATGATATTTGATTGCCGCTCATATATGCCTGAGTAGTAAAATTCAGGATGCTCAATCTGAATTGATTCAGGACCAATAGATCCATTACGTGGAATCAAGCTAGGATCTTTCGGCTTAATCAATCCAATTCCTCTGCCCAAGGTATACAGACCAGCAAATACCATTGTCCCCCCAACACCCATGAAAACCAAACCAAAAGAGATCAAAAATAACCCCTCAAACCTACCCTCGGAAATTAACAAAACACCTCCCTCAAAGAACGGAAATAGTCCAGCTATGAAGAATGGGGAACCAAAAAGAGCTCCAAATATTCCTCCAACGACCTCTCCGAGTTGTTCTTCTTCCATATGTTCACGTTTGCTTATTTTCTTTTCAACCTTCTACCGTCGGATTGAATAATGACCCACTTGTCGCGAGGTCATGGCTGAAGTCGATTACCGATGTCTTCGATGTGGACACATGATTGCAATTGATACGATGGGAGAGACTAGTACTCTTCAGTGCAAAGCTTGTGGATACAGGATTTTCTCTAAACCTCGCCGTGGCGGTTACAAATCTGTAATTGCAGAATAAGTCCGTTCTACGTTGAATTGAAAGACCACCGCTTTGTTCAACGTCCGTGGCACTTTGGTTGACAGCACATGCTCCTCGTCGATTTGACGATTTATTGTTACCTAAACACCTACGTGAAGCCCTTTTTTCTGCTAGTTTGGAAGGGGACCCACCCCACTTGTTGATATCTGGCCCCACTGGGTGTGGGAAAACAGTTGCTTGGAAATTAGTAGCCCGACAAGTATTGGGACCAGGTTGGAAAGCGACACATCATGTGCTACAAGCTAGAGATTTAGCAGGCTCTTCAGGAGCCATGGGGAAATTTGAGGATTTTTTGAAAGGAGGATCATCATCATCATCATCATTAGCAAATAGAACTAGTTTGGATGCATTTGATAGATCATTATGGGATTCGGATTCAGCAGACCCCCCACCTGCTGGTGAAGAAATAGATCTTGAAGATGGTAGGATTCCTATTTCTAGATTAATCATAATAGAAGATGCCGATCATTTAGGTATGAAGAGACAAGCATATCTCCGAAGAATGATGGAAAAATCCGGCAAGACATCCAGATTTATTTTGGTAGCTCGATCTCCTAGTAGGATTATTGATGCTTTACGATCAAGAACGAGGTCAATACGATTACCTGCTCCTTCATTGGAGGAAATTGAAACATTGCTTCGTGAAATAGTTTCAAAGGAAAAGGCCAAAGTTTCAGATGGTGTTTTTGGAGATATAGCACATATTTCAAATGGTGATTTACGTAAGGCAATTTTTACACTTGATTTATTGGTCCATAGAGGATTAGCACAAGATAGAGAAGCAGTTGTAAAATTAGTTAATGTAGTGACATTACAAGCAGGCCGTCATATGGTCGAATTAGCCATTAGGGGCAGAGTCAATGAATGGAAAAATGAACAAGTAGGTAATAGAAGAAAACGCACTCCTGCGGGAGCATTACGTGAATTAGATAGCATGCTCCGAGAACATGCTTTAGAAGGAAGTGACATAGTAAATCAAGTACACATGGCTGTAATGAATGGCCGCCTATCAATTCCTGATTCGATGCGTCAAGAGTTGTTGGACGCATTGGCATTAACTGAGGTTGAAATGATAGGAACACAAAATCCTCGCATCTATCTACAAGATCTCTTGCATCGTTATGGCTCTATAGGACGGTCTTATGGCCTTTCTGTTGGGTAAACGGGCGCGGCAGGATTCGAACCCGCGGTCCCCGGCTTAGGAGGCCGGTGCATTATCCAGGCTATGCTACACGCCCATTCCCAATGGAATCGGCCCCCCTTCATGAATCGTTGCGATGGGATGAAGTTGGTTGACGTGAACGGAGTGCTATGGAGGGCGACGAATCTCTTGATCTTTCAGCCTCCACGCCCTTGGAAATACCTGACCCAGATGGCAATTTACCCTCACTAGTCGAATATACCCATGTCAAAGAAGACCGAACTGATAGAATTAGAAATTTATCAGTAAATTTTGCATCTTCATTACCACTTAAATTTTTAAGGTTAATATTGGGCCCTCTAATGATTTTCTCATTGATTGTCTTGATGGTATTTACTGAACAAGTCGACCCAATAAATATCGGATTATTCATGGTCATATTTCCTTTAATTATCCTCCTTCCTTCTTGGCATGCAGCAGAAATGCAATTTCGGACTGCTGAGAATGATTTTGGTCCAAATAAGGGGACTGATAGAATGTCTCTAAATTCATTTCCTGGCGCTGAACGAATAAGAAGTATGATTCGAGAAAATAGATTGAATGAACGAATCCGATTGGCAACTATCTCTTCAGTAGGAATTCTAGTTATGCTTCAAGATAACTTTGAAGTCGGTAGTCTTGGTAATGTATTAATTTTGATGACTAGTTTGATTCTACTAGCTATTGGAGTTGCCCAAACAATACGCTTAGAACGGTCAATTCAAATGAGATCCACCGAATTCAAATATCTTCCATTCCATGCACCTACTCAACACAGCAGTCAAATGCATACTGTACTGAGTGATTTAATTGAAGCACATATGGACCCAGATTCAGCATCACAATGGTCAGCATGGCTAGACGAACTCAAACCCTCTATCCGAAATAAACTTCCAGCATCCTTAGCCAGAGAAAGAATCGTTCAGGCTGTTTATCTTTCAAAAATGACTGGAGAAGATGGCACAAATGCTTGGAAATTGAACAATATTTTGACTTCCATAGTTAGACGAGAAATGCGTGATAGAATAATGCAACAAGACGATCAAAATCCTCCAGAATTTGTTGACGTAGAATCACCCACTACAGAAGAAAAACCACTACCATTTAACATTACAACTCTATCGCGTTTGTTAGAACATACTGAGGCTTGGCAACCTGGTTTATTCCGAATCATCCGTAGAGTTAGGAATGACATACTTTCAGGAAATTCATCTCTTACAGATTCTGAATGGAGAATGGACCATGATTTACCTCTTACTTGTTCAGATGGTCAAGGAGACTTATTCCTAATGATTCATAATTTTGGAGAAACAGGTGAAACAGTAGAAGTGGAAGTAGTTGTTCCAGATGGATTGCCAATTACTCAAACTTTCAGAGTTACTCCCCAACCTACTCCGAGTTTACCGGCAGCCATTCCATTGAATACTATGTCAATGACAGAAACACTTGCAGATCGACTTTCAATTTTAATGGAACGAGGTTTAGTATTATGGATTGGAATAGCCTGGTCTCCTAAGAGTAGGGGCCGACACCCAGTTCAGATACATTTGCGAAAAGAAGGTGGTGAAACTATTTCATCTGTAGTGCTATCTACAGACGTTCTACAACGTAGCAGTGGCTCAGGAAGTACACAAGTTCGAATGCGTCGAGCCAGTAGTTTGGGAATTGACGCTCTTCGTGAAGTCCAAAGTACTTTGAAGATGAGATAAATCCATCCCCCATCCAGCCGCCGCGTTTATGTTGTTGCTTCATGTGGGCGATACATCGGGTGAGTCAATGGAGTCATGGGATGTTGTTGTCATTGGTTCGGGAATCGCAGCATTGAGGTCAGCGATAGCAGCATCTGATAGCGGAGCAACAGTGGCAATCATCGAAAGCGGCGGTCCAAGTAACGCCCAATCCAAAACTTGTTCGACAGGGTTCGCAGCATCTATTTCTGAAAGTGATCATATTCATCATGGAAAGAATACGTCTTCTGCAGGGTTTGGCTTAACTGATTCAAAAGTTGTAGATCAAAGATGTGCGTCTGCATTGGATAATTTAATTGAACTAGAACGATGGGGATTCAACTTCCAAAGAAACGAATCTGGATCACCCCTTCCATTCGAAAGTATTGGCCACACATCTCCTCGACTATGTTGTGCAGGAGATTCTACAGGTAGAGAGATTATTCGTATTCTTGAAGAACAGTGTATGAAAAGAGGCATTCCTCGAAAATATGACTTATATTCTGTTTCGATTTCAACCGAGAGTCAAAGAGTCCGAGGATTAGTTGTATTAGATATTCAGACTGGCGTTATTACTTCAATTCAAGCTAAGGCAATAATTTTGGCAACCCAGGATCACTCAGGTCTATGGAATGAAGAAGGAGGTAATGGGCTAGGTGCTTCACTAGCCCTTAGAGCAGGTGCAAAATTACGAGGTATGGAATTCGTTTCATGGCATCCATTATGTGTTCCTACCTCTAATTATCGCCTCCCAATTTCATTGTTATCTTTTGGAGCACGCATTCGAAAATCCAACGGAGACGATGTTGAATTATCAGGAACAATGACTGAAGCTGCAATATCATTGATGGATGCCGATTACGTATTAGATGCAAGAAACGTCCCCACATCACAACGCGATTGGTTTACAACTACTGCAAACATTCTCGATTTAAGGTTCGGAATCAATCTTTGGAAACAAGTAGTTCCAATTGAATCCCAACCAGATTTCACAATTGGTGGAGTAGCAGTAGATGATCAGGGTAGGGCACTTCTTTCAGCAGATCTTTGGTTAACAGGATTGTATGCGGCAGGGGGTTCTGCAGATTCAGGAATGCATGGCGCAGATACAATTCCAGGGAATCGTATGTTAGATGATTTGATTGGAGGCTCTAATGCTGGACAATCTGCAGCTAAGTGGAGCAATAAAGTAGGATTTGGAAGCCAAGATTTGTTGCATGAAATGGTATTAATTTCTGAAGAATTTATTGAATCATTATCTCGTTCTGAAACTGGAATATCTGTAGGTGCAAGCCTTGCTGGTTTACGCCGATTGATGAATTCCAACATGGGCCTAGAAAGAGACGGCTCTAACATTTCATCCTGTTCTGCAAAGATAGAGGAAATGGTAAAGGAAAAAATCCGATTATCTGACGAATCTTTTGTAATGAATACTGAATTAATTAGTGCCTTGGAATTACAAGGAATGTTAGCGCTTGCTAGAACAATAGCATCAACAGCAGAAGCACGCGAAGAAAGTCGAGGATCTCATAGAAGGACCGACTATCCTGAATTAAATGAGAAACATTCCGAATCATTGGTTGTTGATGCTGAAGGAATAATCACAACTCTAAATTAGATTCGGGCTATAACATAGCAATCGAGGGGGACTTATTATCGACGAAGAAGAATTTTTTCGAGGAACTCGAAACCCCACCACATCTCAACAAAAAAACCCTAGACATGTACGTGTGATTATCCAACAAGGTCCACAAAATTCTGCAGGTGGATCACTTCTTAATGCCTTCATGAACAACATGTATTTTCAGCAACCAGTGATTAAACATGAAGGCTCATTTTGGCATTTTTCAAAGAGAGAAATGAATGATTTGGTTTTAGCTACTCTTGCCTTCGGCCTTGCATTAGCATTTATGCGAATGGGGGGGATTTTCAGTATTTTATCCTCACAGAACTCTCTTTTTTCAGTAATTATACAAATGGTAATCTGGGGAGTTTTGTATATTTTAGCGTTAGGTCCAGCATTCATAATTCATGAATTAGCACACAAATATCTGGCCCGTCATTATGGTTGCTGGGCCGAATTTAGAGCAGACCCCAAGGGGCTAAAAACAGGGATATTGATTGCAGCTTTGTTGGGTATTGTTTTCATGGCCCCAGGCGCAGTGATGGTTGCAGGAAATATTTCAAAATCACAAAATGGGAAAATTGCATTGGTTGGACCAATATCTAATCTAATTCTTTTTGCCATTGGAATCATTTGCGGCGGCATCCTTCTTGGTTTAACCTCAAATGTGTTTGTTGAACAATTTGTAATGGCTTGGTTATGGGGGAACTCTGTATTGGCAGCATTCAATATGATACCATATGGTCCTCTTGATGGACGAAAAGTGAAGGACTGGTCAGACTCAATTTTTTGGATTTTTATGATATTCACATTATGGTTAGCTTTTGCAACCATTACCGGAGAATTTGATCCGATATTGAATACAATTTCTGGTTTAATTTAGAATATGAATTTCTCATAAATCATCAATAGAGATATCATTTTCATCACCAGAATCTAAATTTTTGATTTTTACCATCCCCGAATTCCATTCTTCAGGCATTATCATTACAAGACGAGAAGCACCTATCCTATCTGCATGTCTAAAAGCCCATTTTAATTTTTTATTCTCTAATATTATATCTACTGCCCTTCCATTTTCTCGTAATTTTGATGCAACAATCATCGCCGCTGGGCGTAAATCTTCACTGAGTGAAATTACCACATCTTGACATCCTGAAGAAATGGTTGGCAATAATCCTCGATCGCTCAATAATTCCATTATAACCATATCACCAAATCCAAATCCACTTGCCGGCAAGTCATTTCCACCCAAACTAGAGAGTAAACGGTTGTATCGCCCTCCTCCACAAATGGCTCTTAACTCACCCCTTCGATCATGTGCTTCGAATACTGGGCCAGTGTAATATGCAAGCCCTCTTACAATAGATGCATCTAATTCTACCCATTCTTGAATTTGATAAGAATCTAACATAGCGAACAAATTACTTAGTTCTCTAACCGCTATACTTTCCGTTCCCAATTGTTTTTCTAAAACATTCAAATTTTTAATTCCAAGCACAGTTTGAATGGTAGAAATTGAAGATTGATTTAATCCAATCTCCCTTAATTGAGTTTCAATAACTTCTGGAGGAAGCTTGTCCATTTTGTCAACAATTATGCATGTTTGAGTAAAACCATCATCTTGAATCCCTAGTGTGCCTAATACTTCTTCAAGCACCTTTCTACTACTAATTTTAATGACAAGATCGTTGGAATTTAATCCCACACTCTTGAAAAAATGAACCATCACAGATATTAATTCTGCATCAGCTGAAATACTTTCAGTACCCCAGATATCTACATTCCATTGATAGTGCTCTCTCCCCCTTCCTCGTTGTGTCCTTTCGTATCTCCAACATTGAGGAATAGAATACCATTTGATTGGGAGAGGCAATGTTTTCGCTTGAGCCATAACCATCCGAGCAAGCGAAGGAGTCATTTCAGGCCTAAGTGATACCTTTCTCCCTCCCTTGTCTTCAAAATTGAAAAGTTGTTGTGTTATTTCTTCACCTTGTTTTCGTGTGTACAATTCTTCGTACTCTAAAACCGGCGCATCATATTCTTCGAATCCATGGGCAGCAGAGGCGGCATGAAACTTTTCGAAGAGCCAATTTCGCAACCTCATTTCATCAGGATAGAAGTCGCGAGTCCCACGTGGACGTTCCACCATGATTGTGATGCACCACCTCTAGTTCATCAGTCATCCGCCAGTAATCCCTCTGAAAGTGGGAATAGTGTTATCCAGTCCACCCCTCCATAGATTCTCTATGAGCGATGCACAAACCTACTATGATGGCTTAATCTCTCAAGGATATACGTCAGATCAAGCAGTGACTTATACTCAACAATATTATTCAGATTTTCAACCAACCCCTGTTGTCTCAACAGAACTGGTTGCACCAACACCCACAGTCTCTGCACCGATATCTAATCCAGAAGTTACTCCCTCCCTTGAGTCCGAACAGGGAGGCATAGATATCATGGCGATAGCCGCAGTTGTATGTATTGCCCTGGCTCTAATTCTTTCAGTAGTTGGACAATTCAATGGGTCTTGGCTAAGTTCAGATGAAGATGATACTCATCCTTTACCCTCCTCTGGCCTTCGAACTGTGACCTTAGATTGTTCAGACGCCCCTCCTATTGATGAATTCATCAACGGCAACCAAACAACTTGTATGATAATTACAAAACTCCTTCTTGCAGAAGGCTGGAGAATTAACCAGAATCCCCCGCCAGAACAATTCGTAAATTTGACAGAAGAAGAAGGATGGGCATTAATCAGGGACACTCATGGTGATGAGACTACTGTTTCTGGACTTATGTCGAACTTTTGTACAAATTCATATGAGTTTGGTAATGAAACTCTAACTAGTTATGAAGAATGGACTGGTACAGAGTTACCTGACGAACATGCAAACTTATCAGCAGATTTGGTTAGTTGCCAAAAAGGAATTTCTGCAGGATTAACTGGAGGAATTGTCCTTTGGGCGGGGACTTTTGTTGCATTAACCGCTCTTGTATTTGCAATTCTTGGAATGGTTGGTGTAAGTCTACCTGGTGGGATTGAATCCCATGGAAAATGGGTTTCCCTAGTTAGTGGAGTTTTGATGATTCTAGCAGTACTTGTTTGGTATCTAATGCTTCCAAGTTCGGAAGATAGTGCAATGGGCGCATCCATTGGTATATTCATTACGGTGTTTGCTGCTATATTGGCAATAGTTTCAGGCGCACTCGGAATAGTTGGTGGAATGAGTAAATCCAATGAAATTTAGGATGGAGTAAAAATGCGCAATCGTGCATTCCTAATTTTGTTTGTATTGTTGTTTTCCACATCATCTGGTGTATTGGCATCATCTCCCCGCTCTAATACAATAATTGACCATCAACTAACAAAAAACGATTGGCATTCAGATGAAGTTGTAACAATCACAATTACAATTAGAGATGCTCCATACAATTCGAATTTCACTATTACGTGGGATCTTATTGGAGAATCAAGTAGTATAATTCAAAGTGGAGTCATTGAAATTCAAACAACAGGTTCCAGTGCCAATGTAGATTTGGAAATCTCTCAATTCTATACAGGTGATCATTTTTACCAATTAACAATTGATACAACACAATCATCAAATGGGAATTTAGTTGATTCTACATCTTTGGAATTCATGGTCTTTAGAAATACGATACTCCCATCAATTAGCGACTTGATTATTTTTGG
>Ga0208277_1000635_pt1 | contig 20520 bp, 22 predicted proteins | sample ETNtaG_5_FD_185782 | JGI IMG/M metagenome (GOLD analysis project Ga0208277, IMG submission 185782) | Marine microbial and viral communities from oxygen minimum zone, Eastern Pacific Ocean - ETNP201406SV205 (SPAdes) (version 2) | ecosystem: Environmental > Aquatic > Marine > Oceanic ...
ATTATTTCTGGGGCAGTTATTGGTTGCGATCCTGAAATAATGGGCATAGGCCCGATTAACGCCTCTAAATTAGCCCTCCAGAGAGCAGGATGGGATATTGAAGATATAGACATTTTCGAACTAAACGAGGCTTTCTCTTCTCAGAGCATTGCAGTAATAAATGAATTAGGTATTGACATTAATAAGGTAAATATTGATGGAGGCTCGCTATCAATAGGTCATCCATTAGGGGCTTCTGGCATTAGGATAATTGGCAAAGCCTCGTCTATAATGAATAGAACAAATGGAAAACGTGCATTGGCATCCATGTGTATAGGAGGGGGAATGGGCATAGCTATAACTTTAGAGAAGATTTAGTATTTCTTCAATTTGCATATCTATTTTATCGACGCACTCATGAAGTACTTCCTATTCCGAATGCTATGGCCAGAGATACAGACGTCTCAATAAGGGGAGACTCTTTGAAGGATAAAAATGTCTTATTTGCCATAACAGGCGGTATAGCCGCTACAGAATCCGTAAAAATATCCCGTGAATTGAGGCGTTATGGTGCAAATATAACTATGATAATGACAAAGGAAGCTGAGAAAATAATAACTCCATTAGCCGTCTCTTGGGCTTCTGATACTTCGGTCATAACAGGTTGGAGTTATGAAATGTCTCAACTAGAAGATTATGATGCAATACTAGTTGCACCTGCTACAAGAAATACAATTTCTAAACACATCCATGGAATAATGGATACTCCGCTGATGATGGCTCTATCTGCAGCAAGAGCAAAACAAACTCCTACACTTTTTGTACCTTCTATGCATCAAGATTTATTCGATGATCCTGTTACTTCCGAATTATTACAAAAATTGAATTATGATGGTTGTTTTACCATGATTGACACTGTTAGAGAAAATAAAATAAAACAACCAAAACCAATACAAATAGTGGCTAAACTTTCCAATATAATAAATAGTAAATTGAATAATCGGAAAAAAATTGCCATCACTTTAGGTGCAAATAGAGCACCAATCGATTCAGTACGAGCAATTCAAAATGCTTCTTCAGGTAAGACAGGATGGATTATTTCTGAATACCTATATCGCAACGGCCATGATGTTGTTTGTATAGTAGGTAAAACTACAGAAAAGCCAAATTTCGAAATGCCAGACATTAGATTAGCCGGAAGTCCGGACGAGATGTTGCATGAATCAATTAACCTAGCATCCGAGGAACAAAAACCAGATGCATGGATACATGCCGCTGCTGTATTGGATTATTACACAGAGCCTGAAGAAGGGAAGAGGCCTAGTGAACAGGGCGATTGGGAAATGACTTTGACACAAGGGCCTAAACATATTGCCGAATTAATGCCCTTAGTTGGTAACTCTATACGTATTGGATTCAAACTTGAATCTAACGTAAAAGAAGAAATTTTAATTGAAAAGGCCAATAAGCAAATACTGCGATATAATCTAGACGCTGTTATCGCAAACATCAAAGAACAAATCCATGACTCAAATTTCCCTAGAGCCAGAATTGTGAATAAGGATGGTTCAGTAAGAATATTAAGTAACTATGAAGAATTGTGTGAGGCCATAGAGTCAGTTATAATAAGGCCTCGATAGATTTTATTCCATTACATTCAAAACTATGTCACTTCTCAGTATTTTTTATGAAAGACCAAGGAAGGGCCAAGAGAGGTATTCCGCCAAAGTCTGAATTCAATTCATGGTATCCTGCAATCGTCGAAATTGCTGATTTAGTAGATAAGAGGTATCCAATAAAAGGCATGGATGTTTGGAAACCCTATGGTTGGAAAGCTATGTCGCTAATAGACTCTATAACGCGTAGTGAGATGGAACGAACCGATCATCTCGAGTACAGATTTCCTTTATTGGTTCCTGAAGACTTACTAGAAAAGGAGAATAGACTAGTAGCTAAATTGAAGGCTGCTAGAGATGCCGGCGTTGATCCTTCTGAATTAAGAATTGGAGAAGAAGATGCTGGATTCAAAAAAGAGGTTTATTGGGTTAAACATGGCGGCGAAAATAAATTAGATGTTCCAATGTTTCTTAGGCCTACATCTGAAACTCCCATGTATAATATGTTCTCTTTGTGGGTAAGGAGTCATGCCGATTTGCCACTAAAAACCTACCAAATAGTTAATACTTTTAGGTATGAAACTAAGCAAACTAGATCTTTCATTAGAGTTAGAGAGATACACTTTTTTGAAGCCCACACGGTACACAAAGATGAAGAAACTGCTACAAAACAAATAGAAGAAGATGCCTTAATAGTTCAAAATATACTTAATAAGTTATGTTTACCTAATATAATCTCAAAAAGACCATTGTGGGACACTTTTCCCGGGGCATGGTATACAACTGCTGCTGATGTAATTATGCCAAATGGACGAACTTTACAAGTAGCTACATACCATCATTATAGGGATCAGTGGGCAAAATCATTCGATCTTTCATATGAAGATGAAAATGGAGATAATCAATTTTGCCATCAAACTACTTTTGGAATGTCGGAACGACTTTTGGGCGCTATTGTTGGCCTACACGGCGATGATTCCGGATTGATACTGCCGCCTGCGGTTTCTCCCATTCAAGTAGTTATAATGCCCATAGCAACACATATTAGTGATGATGTTCTAGTTTATTCTAATAAAATTAAAAAAGATTTAGAAAAATGCGGTATTCGAACTAAAATTGATGATAGAAATATACGTCCTGGTAACAAGCATTACCACTGGGAGATAAAAGGAGTACCGATTAGGTTAGAAATTGGCCCGAAAGATATTTCTAAAGAGCAATGTATAATTTCACTAAGAACAGGCGGCAAAGAAATACTTCCTCTTACCGATATACCTTCTTCAATATTATCTTACTTGGATATAATCTCAGAAATATTGAGAAAAAGAGCTAATACTTCATACAGAGAAATGGTTTTGCAACTACCTAATTCTACTATTTCTGATGGTACTTTAACCTTCAAAGAACCGCTTAATGAAGGTATAGTGTATGAATTCCCATTTGACGGTAATGATGCCGATTCAGAAATACTAGAGAAAACATCTGGATTGACATTATTGGGAGAATGCGAGGAATCATATAAAGATCCTAGGCCATGTATAATGACTGGTAAATTAACAACAAAAAAACAACATCTTGCTAAGATGTACTAACTCTTTTCTTGAAGAATAGACCTATTAAAGTCATTAGAGAAAATAAAACGATAAGCGAAATATCAAAAATCTCAATACTACCTGGTTCTTTCCATGTATCTATTTCATGTAATCCATCCCACGTCATTCCGTTTAACCAAACAACTTGTGTTTTCCCCTCAACACATATTTCTTTCATATTAGCAATGCCTAATGAACATAGAATTTCTCCCATGCCGATAAATATGTTTGTTAGTATCGCCCCTAATCCGGATATGCCAATTAATAAAGTAATTTTTCTTCTCTTTTTAACTGTTATATCTTGTTTTGTTATCGCATTTATATCAGGCATAAATTCCGGAATTTCCACATCCAGTGAACTAACAGATTTATTCTCTACAGCAGTATATGAATCTATTTTCGGCCCTATAACTCCCATTTCTTCCAAAGCTTCTCTCCCATAAATTCTCTCAGCGAGAACATAAAGATGAGGGTTATTATCTAATTCCACAGGATTTAGGGTCCCATCTAGAAGCTTCTTCATTAGCTCTGTGTCACTCATAACAATATACTCTCAAGACATACCCTTCATGAAATGAACGCTTGTTAGAGTCATTCTAATTCATTTACGACTAATACTCTTCCTAGCCGCTTTAACTATATCTTCTGTAGTCATTGACATTATTTTGAAAAGTTCTTCCGAATCGCCACTTTCTCCAAACCTATCTTTAACTCCGATCATTTCCATAGGTACCAAATTAGTTCTAGAGTTATGTTCCGCTATGGCACTACCCAACCCTCCAATGATGGAATGGTCTTCGGCTGTAACTATACATCTACATTTTTTACTCCACAAATCTAACATTTTTTCATCTAGAGGTTTTATGGTATGCATATCTATCACTGCTGCATTAATCCCTTCTTTCTCCAAAATAATAGCAGCATCTATCGATTTTGAAACCATTACACCGCAACAAATTATTACAACATCATTACCGTCCTTAAGTAAGCTTCCTTTACCAATTTTTAACTCATTTTTGGTTTCTTCGGAATACGAGCGTGGAACTTTATTTCTAATTGTCCTCATATAGGAGGGCCCTTCTAAATCAACAACTTGCATAGTTAATTCCTCTGCAGAAATGTCATCAGCAGGATGTATTATGGTCATATTTGGCAAGGTTCTGTATATCGCTAAATCTTCTATTGATTGTGCACTACTGCCGTCACTTCCTGTATGTATTCCGCCATGACTTCCACAAATATGAGCCTTCAAACATGGTCTAGCAATACCATTCCTAATTTGTTCAAATCCTCTTTCAGTAAAGATTGCAAAGGTACTAGCCATCGGAATCTTTCCTGAAGATGCCAATCCTGCAGCTACTAACATCATATTTTGTTCTGCAATTCCTAATGAAAAAGTTCTTTCTGGGTACTTAGATCTAAAATGACAAGACTTAGTTGATTTCCCTAAATCTGCCTCTAAAACTACTACGTCAGAGTTTTCTGCTAATCTGAGTAATGCATTTCCATATCCATCCCTCGAAGCACCACCTCCAGATGGAGCGCTCATGATAATTCCTCCATAGCGATATGATACTCTTCATCATTAGGTGCTTTACCGTGAAATGAAGGATTATTTTCCATATATGACACTCCCTTCCCTTTTATCGTATTAGCTATTATTGCCATTGGTCTTTCTTGTCCATCATTTGCCCACTTAATTGCACCACATATTTCTTCCATATTGTGGCCATCTATTTCTGTAACTTCCCAACCAAAAGACTCTATCTTTTTACTCAAATTTCCTACTTCCATTTGTTTAGATACAAAATCGTCATTTTGTATGCCATTTCGGTCTACAATCAGTTTTAGGTTTCCACTTGAATGAAAGTCCGCTGCCATTATAGCTTCCCATAATTGCCCTTCCTGCGTCTCTCCATCGCCAACCATTACCCATATATTTCTTTGACTGTTATCTAATTTAGCTGCAAATGAACAGCCTAGGCCAAAAGAAAGCCCCATCCCCAGGCTTCCAGCAGAGAAATCAACGCCATCTGTCCATTTCATATCTACATGGCCTTGGCATATCGACCCAAGTGTTCGGAAGGACATGAAATCTTTCTCATTAATAATTCCAAATTCATTTAATATCGAATAAATTGCAGGACTGGCATGCCCCTTGCTCATAATAAAACGATCTCTATCTTTCCAATTTGGATTGGATGTATCTATGTTTAAGACTGTACCATATAATCCTACTATCATATCTATAGCAGATAAAGATCCTCCGGGATGGCCAGATTGAGATTTATGTATCATTTTAATTATATTAATTCTACATCTTAATGCCATTTCTTCTAATTCGGTTATCCCCATATTAAACGGCATGTACTCACTTATTGTTGACGTTATGGTAAAGGCTATTGATGCTTTCCAATTTTTTTGATATTTTTTTAGACGCACATTAAAATCATCAAGTATCTTAGGAGCATTAGGAGGAAGTAACTTGGAACTATCATCAGCCTTTGAAAAGGGGTGGCGTAATCGGCTAAGAGAAATGGAAATCCCTATTTCAGTTAAGAATGATGAATTTTTGCTACATTGTCTTGAGATTATTAAATCTGGAGGTAGGATTAATTTATCAGATGGACTGAAGTTATACAATACTACAAACCTACCTGCTCTTTGCTCTTTGGCTAACCTAGTTAAAAGATCTAGATTTGGTGATAATGTATTTTTTAATGAAAATTTACATGTTAATACTACCAATGTTTGTGTTTTAGCTTGTAGATTCTGTGCTTTCCGAAAAGGATCTAGACATTCAGATGCTTATGAATTATCCGTTGATGAAGTAATTCACAGAATTCAACCCTTCTCTGATTCTATAGATGAAGTTCATTCTGTTGGTGGATTGCATCCCCAATGGACTGTTGACCATTATGCAGAACTTTATTCAAAAATTAAGAATAATTTTCCACATATTCATGTAAAATCATTAACTGCTGTAGAAATAAAGCATATAGCATCTCGTTCAGGAATTAGTGTAACTGAAACTCTTAAATTATTAAAAAAATCGGGACTAAATTCTATTCCAGGAGGGGGTGCTGAGATACTTGTAGACTCTGTTAGGGACAGAATATGTAGGGGGAAAGAAAACTCTTCCGAATATTTAGAAATTCATGGATTGGCACATTCATTAGGCATACCGTCCAATTGTACGATGTTGTTTGGCACTGTAGAAACAGTAGAAGAACGTCTAATACACTTGGACAAGTTGCGTATCCAGCAGGATGAAACTTCAGGTTTCCAATGTTTTGTACCTTATCCATTCCTTCCTGACAAGACTAGATTACCCGAGGCGCAATTGGCAACTACTAGTGAGATTATACGTATTATAGCAGTATCTAGGCTAATGTTAGATAATATACCTCATATCAAAGCATATCGAATGAATATTGGAGATTTTGTAGCTTCTTTATGTATAAATTCAGGTGCAGATGATATCGATGGGACTGTAGGTAATGAGGAAATAATGCATGAAGCTGGTAGTAAAACCAGGCTTGATTATGATAAAAATCAATTATCTAAATTAATCATTTCATCAGGGCAAATACCTGTTAAAAGAAATTCAGTTTATACTAATTTCGAGGAGTATGAGCCTGTTATAAGTAAGGCAATTGTTATGCCAATTAATTATTAAAGTGTGATATTATGACATGGCAAAATGTTCTGGGAAGAGTGGCCTTTTCTAATTGTGATCCAATATTCACTTCCTTAGATTCAAAATGGAAAATACTACCTGCTCCTCCTTCATGGCTAACTGGACATCTCTTGAGAAAGGATTGTTTATGTGCCCCTATACCTACTGCCGATTATGCTAAACATGCTGAAGAACTGTTATTATTACCCGATTTAGCAATTGTTAGTAAAGGAGATGTAGGTTCTGTACTACTTTTTGGTTCTAGGGCTATTGAAGATATGAGAGATATTGCACTACCTTCTGATTCTTCTACGTCTGTTGCATTGCTGAAATGGATTTTATCTAAAAGAGATCTAGATCCTAAATTTTTAGATTCAGGGCCAGACATCAATAACATGCTCTCTAAATGCGATGGGGCTTTATTAATTGGAGATAGAGCTTTGGTTGCAGCACGCGAAAATCCAGAATTAATTCGCCTAGATCTAGGTTCTGAATGGACAAAGTTAACTAATTTACCAATGGTTTTTGGCGTTTTTGCTGCAAGAAAGGACTCTCCATTAGATATATTAAAAATGGCTCAAAATGATATGATTAATCAATATAGGAAATTTAAATCTGATGATACTTTCAGGAATGATGTAATTGCAAAGTCTTCTGATAGATTAGGTTTTGAGGGTCAAAGAATAACTGAGTACTTTGTGGATGAAGTAAGTAATTTACTTGATAATGACGGCGTTAAAGGATTAGAGTTATTTCTATCTGATGTTTGTGGCCTTGATAGTGGCCCAACATGGCTTATGTTTGATTAATCTGAGTATTCTAATTTGTTACTAGCTACCCATTCAAGTAAATCTAGTGCTACTTCGCATGATTCTGAAATAACAGGTTCTGGATCTTTGACAAATTTTTCTAGAGTTGTTAGAGCCGTCCTGTCTCCAATTGCCCCCAATGCCTCTGCGGCCTCATGTCTTACCATCAGATCTTCATCAACATCTTCTAGTCTTTCTATTAGATAAGGGACTGCATGCCTATCTTGCATCTGTCCCATGACATATGCTATTTCATGTTTCAATAATGCCGAATCTGAACTAAAAGCATCCGCCAAAGCTTCTACTGAATCTTCTCCGCCGATTCCTCTGAGAGCAAACAATGCTCTCATCCTTTGAAACATTTTTTCTTCTTCATTAACTAAAGTTCTTCTGAGATTAGATATATTTTTTTCATCACTAGGAGGTGCTGGATCTACAGAATCAAACTCACTAATATCCGGTTTTTCTGCTTCCATTTACTCACCAGACCCTACAAAAGTTATTTTATTAACGTCTAAATCTTCTCTAACTAAGCCTATTTCTATACCTTGTTTAAGGAATTCCCGTATAGCCTCTCTACCTTCATCACCATAATCTATAGTTCTATTGTTAACATACATTTGTACAAATTTTTTGTTCGTATCATCATCAATACCTCTGCCCCATCTTTTAGCAAATTCTAGGGAAGCATCCGGATTTTCTATTGACCATACTATACTATTTTTCACGTCTTCAGTAATTTTCTCACACTCCTTCAAACCTAAATCTTTTCTCACTATATTCCCTCCTAATGGTAATGGCAAGCCAGTTTTTTCATTCCACCAAATTCCTAAATCTTGTATTAATTTTACTCCTTCATCTTTCCAAGTAACTTGCCCCTCATGTATTATTAAACCAACTTCAAAATCATCAGAAAGAACTCGTGGCATTATCTCATCGAATGGGACTACCTCAACATCTACTTCGCCCCATGCAAGTCTTAATGCTAAATATGCACTAGTACCCAAACCAGGTATGGCGATTTTCTTCTTTTTTGCTTCTTCTATTGTTATATTTTTGTTGGAAATTAGCATTGGCCCATACCCTTCTCCCATTGATGCGCCGCAATTCATAAGATGATATTTATCTGATATAAGTGGGAAAGAATGGATACTAACAGCAGAAACTTCATATTTTCCACTCTTAGCATGTTCATTTAGTGTTTCTATATCCAAAAGAACATGATCATATTTTCTATTTTCTGTTTTCAAACTTCCTTTAGTCAGTGCATAGAACATGAACGCATCATCTGGATCAGGAGAGTGTCCGATTTTATATTCAACTTCATTCTCTATCATGTCCTTCGCGTTTAGTTATAGAATATGAACATGTGTAATTCAGTGTATAATTTAGCAAGTATAAATAATGACTACGTTTTGGTCGGTACATGCCAGATGCTAATAAATTGTCAACAGCCACCGGTCAATTAGGTCCAATTTGTGCTATTACAGGTAAACCATTAACATTCGCCGAGGCTATTGTCTTGGATGATAAATTTGTCTCATATGAGGCATATATTGAATTTACTGGCGCTGAGTCTTCAACAGAAGGCAAAGATATATCTGGCCTAATGCTAAAATAATTGAAAACTTAATTCCCTACTACGCTTTGTCAAGCATATGGTCGAGGGGTGGAGTCGTCATGCACTCCGATTTTCTGATTACTATGCTACATTAAGTCAGAATAGTCTTTGGGCTCCACCTAGGCTCAAATCAAGAGAATGGATGTTTATCCCATGGGGTTCTAGGCCTCCGGAAAGGCATCGAGGTTTTGTAGATAAAAATGAGCTTTTATCTTATGTACAATCTCGTTCTCCTCATTCATGTTTCCATAGTACTGCATATTATAGATTCCCCTCAGAAAGAAAAATGGTCGATAAAGAATGGTTGGGTGCCGACTTAATATTTGATTTAGACGGTGACCATCTCCCTGGAGTTTCCGATAGAGACTTTCCAACAATGATTAATCTGATACAAGAACAGGCATGGAACTTATGGGAAGATTTTTTACACCCAGAATTTGGATTTAAAGAAGAATATGTCCAAACATCTTTCTCCGGTCATCGCGGTTTTCATATACATGTCAGGGATCCAAAATTATTCCATCTTGATTCTAATGCTAGAAGGGAATTAGTTAACCACATCAGAGGCGAAGGTATTGATGTCAGGACTACTCTTTCAGGTTTAGATAGTGGATGGAAAAATAGAGTGCAGCGTGGCTTACAAACCGTAATAGACAAATTAAACCAAATTTCTCTTGAGAAAAATAAAAATAGAGATATAATAGAAAATTTTACAAATATTCTAGTATCTAGGAATAGTTTTTCAGATAACAAATTGAAAAGCCTAACACCAAAAACTATTACAAAAAAGATTTCTCAACTTGCAGACTTGTCAATAGACGAAGACCGTATATCAAGATTAAATAAGGATAAGAATTTATTAGTTTTTGGAGAATCTCTAACTCCTTTATTCTGGGAATTGGTTAAGGGAGACTCATCAGTTATTTTAGGTAATGCTGGGGAAACAGATGAGGCAGTGACTGTAGATGTTAAGAGAGTAATACGCCATGTCGGAAGTTTGCATGGTAAATGCGGCCTAAAAGTTACTGATTTCCCTCTCAACCGATTAAATCCTTATGATCAGGAAAAATTTGATCCACTTTCAGAAACAATCGTTTTCAAAGGTAATAAATTAACAAAATTAAAATTCATTGTTGATGATGTTACGGCCTCACTAAATGGTACTGAAATAGGAGGAAGTACCGGCGATATTGTAGAAGTTAGTGAGCCTCTCTCTATGTTCTTAACTTTGAAAGGTTGGGCTGAAGTTGTACGCTAATTTTGCGTTTATTCAACTCATACTCGGAGAACCTTCAATAATGCACATTTGTACACGAAGACGTGGGACCAATGTCTGGAGACGAAGATATTGAAGAACAGATGAAGAATTTTACATTTCCTCCATTGCCTCCAGGCATCTCTATGCCCCCTCCTCCTCCTTTGACATTTCCAGATAGTCAAATAGATGAAACTCTAGATTTAGTCGATCAGAGTTTGTTAGATGTAGCCGATTCCTTGGGTGTTGAAAAGAATCAAGAAGTTGATACTGATTTTAAGAGTATTTGGGCAAAAAGGAAAGCTAATGATCCCTCAGTCCGAATTGATAATAGACAGAGTATGTATGGACATATTGATAGATTAGCCAAAGGTGAGGTTGGTACTTTATTGGACCGATTTCAAAACCGCTTTGGTTCTGAATTAGATAAAGAAATCATAGTATTGAGGAAGAAACAACAACAAGAAATGCGTTCGATAAAGCCAACTGTAGAACTTATTTCTGTGCCTGAAAAGGATGAATCGATGAATTTTAATGAATTTATGGAATCTATGAATGATTCTGATTTTATTTCTAAAGTATCTGAAGTTACAAACATCTCTGTTGAGAAATTATCAGATTTTACTAAATCAGAGTTGAAACAATTCTTCACAACGGCAGATAAAGATAATTCAGGTACTGTTGACTTTAATGAATTTGTAGAAGCAGTATTAGAACTGGATACGTCAAAAGATGAATTTGTAGACTTTTTTAACATAGTAAATAATCTTCTTGGTGATGCTTCAGAAGAATTCATAGGTAATTTCATAGATTCAGAAAATTTTGCACTATTTGAGAAGGTTGGAAAAGACTCCATATCTTCTACAAACGACGAGCGAAGTAAGTTCTTTCAAATGATTAACAATGTTTTGGGAGACTTACCAGAAGATACTATAAATAATTTTGTCAATTCACCTGATTTTGAGGTATTCTCTAGAATGGGTGAGTTATATGGTGAGTGATTAAGATGGGTTTACTTGAAAAAGCAGAAAAAATTCAAACTGACGATAAGGTAATCGAAACTCCTGCTCCTGTCACTGCATCAGTAGTAGAACCGAAACCAGTGAAAGCTAGTAAAAAAAGTAGAAGAGAAAGAAAGGCAGAAAAGCCAAAAAAGACTCGTCCAGTTAAAGAAAAGAAGATTAGAGTAGCAAAAACTATCCCAGTAGGATTTGAAGCAGCAACAAATTTACAAAAAAGAACAAGGAGATTTGTAGACTTTGCTGTAAGTTATGGATGGGCCGTTCCTGTTATTGCAGCTCAGGGCTATATGGCAGATCCTCCTGACATAACCTACTTCATTATTCTAGGACTTTTATTAACCATAGGAAATTTAGGCGTATTGCCTGCATACACAAATCGTTCTATGGGTAATTGGGTAAGTAGGACTAGATATGTGAATGTTCGTGGTGATAACCCAACATGGTTTTTCCTTACTATCAAGGGACTAACGACATCATTTGTAATATTATCAGTTTTTGCTATTTTAGTTACTCTAAATGGTCTTTCTCTAGGAGATTCGACATTAGGAATGATTTTCAGAGTAATAGGACTATTGCTAATAATACCTCCTTTAATTGATTATTCTATGTATAGAAGAAGATCTAATGGATTAGGCCTTTGGGACACTGTCTTTGGAGGGGTTTGGATGGTTAAGACTGGTAAATCCGCTGAGGCGAAAGGATGGTTAAAGAGATTAGAATCTCTTGGTGATTTCGCTGAATCAAGAGGGTTATTAAAGGAAAATGAAGACACTGATTAATAACCGTTAAGACCATTACTTTTACAGCATGTATTTATTATGGATGAGTCTGAATATAGAGAGGGTTTCTTAAATCATCCATTATTACAAACTTTCATTTTTTATTCTATATTTAGAGCAATTTATGGTGCTGGCATTGTGGTTGTAACTTGGATATTTGCTACAAATTCAAATTCACATCCTTCATATTCAGTAGTATTTTTACTCTTCTCCATGGTTTTTTCACGTTATTTATTTAAAAAAATAAGAAATAATAATTAGTATCGCTTATGTCAATTCTAAATATGCGTGGTGAACACTAGTGGAAAAAGTTAATCTAAAACAAAAATTCTCTAAATTTTCTGACCATTGGTCTCCAAAAGTGATAGCGGAAATGAATGATTATCAATTTAAAATTGTTAAAATAAAAAATGACTTCGTATGGCATAGTCATGAAGAAACTGATGAAGTCTTCTTTGTCATAGATGGTGAAATGAGTATTCATTTTGAAGATTCAATTGTTGAATTGAATAAAGGGGAATTAATTGTCGTTCCAAAAGGGATACGGCATATGCCTTCTTCTGAAGAAGAATGCTTAGTCATGCTAGTAGAACCTAGAGGAACGATCAATACTGGCGGCAATGTTGGTGATTTAACTGCCGATAATGATATTTGGGTATAACCGCTCCTGGGATAAAAAATGCTAAGATAAGAAATACTCTCGCAAACATGTATGAATGAGCAGACAAATCTAAATCCTGAACCCTGGATAGTCCATTTGTTAGGCCTTATTAGCCCAGCATTAGTAATAGCAGGTAATCTGGTTGGTGGGATCTATACAGCTATGGGAGTTGTATTCATATGGGTAATAGGTCCTTTTTTGGATATTATATTGGGTAAGTCTTCCCAATCACGCCCTCCTAGGGAATCTGGGCTACCATTTGAAATTCTTCTTTGGGTCCATGGATTATTGCATATAGTCATTATTAGTACATTCTTCTATTTTGCTAATCAACAATCGGAGCTTAATATATGGTTGATAACGGCTTCATTATCTACAGGCCTAGTTTCTGGTGCTTCCGCTATTGTAACTGCACACGAATTAGGTCATAAAAAACCTAGAAGTCCAGGATGGCTTCTAGCTAGATTCCTTCTTTTTAGTGTTCATTACACTCATTTCACTACAGAACATAATCATATTCACCATAAGTGGGTCGCTACAGATAAAGATGCTGCAAGCGCCAAGAAAGATGAAGGGATTTGGAGATTCTGGTTACGTACAATCCCTGCTCAATTTCTTTCTTCAGTAAATGTCCATCGTTCAAAAGGCAGATATGGAATTCGTAATCCTTCTTACCAGGGTTTAATGATACAAATTACTGTCACACTGGCATTACTATTACTCCCTAATGGAATTAGAATCATTACCGGATGGTTCATCGCTTCTATGATTGCTATATTGACTCTTGAATATGTAAATTATATCAGGCATTGGGGTTTAAGAAGACAAACTGATGAACGTCAGACACAAATGCATTCATGGAATACAGAAGCACGTTGGTCACGTTGGTCATTACTTGAATTAACGCGTCACTCAGATCATCATTTGAAGGCTAGTACGCCGTTTTGGAAATTACAACCACATCCAGATGCACCTGAATTACCAGCTGGATATTATGCTTGTTGGTGGCCTTGCTTAATACCTCCTTTATGGGCGAAATGGGTTTCTCCTCGTTTACCTTAATGTATAATCTCGTTAGATTATATATTCAATGTCTCTGGCTCAATCATAAGGGTGCTTGTATGGATATCACAATGATTGGTGCATATATTGGTATGATAATGGTCTTAATCGCATTTGCATCCGAATCAAGAGGACTTGTTTCAAGTCGATCTTTGACCTATTTACTTTTGATGTTTTTAGGAGAATCATTACTCACATTAAGGGCATATGTTACTGAAGAGTGGCCCTTTGCAGTTCTGGGAGGGATTTGGGCACTTTTTGCCGCCTATTCAATATTGAAGCCACCTAAATGATACTAAAATATTATTATTTTATTTCTCTTAATTAAACAGTCATTAATATATCTGGGCATAATGCTATACTTGTGGAAAGGAATTGTAATATAGACTCCAGGGGCAAGTTATTTCGCCTCATAATTGGTCTTTTATCGGTATCTGGAGGTATTGTATTGGTTTCATTATTCAATTACGATGTACTTATTTCTTACACTGCGCTAACCATAGGCTTAATGTCAATAATGGGAGGTTTGTTTGCAATCTGGGAAGCTAGAGAAGGGTGGTGTGTAGTTAGAGCAATTGGCATTAAGACTCCATTTTGATTTTGTCTTTTATGATTAGTTATTCAGATTCACTATCATATCTTATTTTAGCAAGTTCCCTCATGTCCTCATGATGCCCGCCTTCATTTATTGCTTCTTGATCATGCTCATCTAATATTTCTACACCCAGTAAAGTTTCAATAATATCTTCCATTGTAATTATTCCTGAAGTTCCTCCGAATTCATCCCTTACTACCATTATTTGGACTTTATTTTCTAGGAGTATGTCTAACGCTTTATCTACAGAATCTTCCTCTCCGCATGACTTAATATCTCTAGAAATATCAGTCATTACTACATCATGTTCATCATTTGCTGCTCTTCTTAGAATTTCATTACGCAATACAAATCCCCTAACATCATCTATATTTTCTCCAGTAATTGGCATCCTCCCATTAATCATTATGGGCATCCTTGAGAGTACATCACTAATGCTTTCATCATGGGACACAGTACTCATTACTACTCTTGGAGTCATCACACTACCAACAGAAATTTCTCTCAATTTAAGTAAGTTTTGTATCACCATTTCTTCATCTTCCTCTATGACATCTGACTCTTCTGCTATGTCTGCCATGACAGATAGTTCTGTTCTAGTGACTGTTTCTGGATGAACTTCTGGTAATAGTTTTCTGATATATTCTATGGGTTTTATTATGATGACTAAGATAAACATCATTATTCTTAAGATATTATAGGATGGTATGGTTAACTTCCTCCAATACAAAGCACCTATTGTTTTAGGTAGTATTTCACTTAGGAGTAGTATTGCTAAAGTCAGAATAGCAGCCGAAACTGCTACTACATATTCTCCTTCAAAGGAATTTTCTACTTCAGACCCTACACCAAGAGCGCCTACAGTATGAGCAATAGTATTCAGAGTTAATATCGCAGTTAAAGGCCTTTCAGGATCTTCTTTATATTGTGCCCATCCTTTACTAATTTTTGGATGAGTATCTTTCAAAGACAGGATATGACTATGGCTAGTTGAAAGTAATACTGCTTCTAATATACTACATAGGAAAGAAGCACCTAATGCTAGTGAAGAATAAAGAATAATAAGTGTATAATCTGTCAATTTTGTTGCCTCTAGAGTGTTATATAATTCGTAATATCTTCATTAATTTGCAGATTCACGAGGGGGGCTCCTTACCTTCCGAACCGAACATGACATAAATATCTAACTTTTGGCAACGCATGCCACAGGTGAGGAAAATGGAATACGTAACTATTTTTATGGCTTGGCCCTATGCAAACGGACCTCTCCATTTAGGACATGTTGCTGGCAATTGTTTACCTGCAGATATTCAGTATAAATTCGAACGTGCAAAGGGCAATAAAGTTTTGATGTGCAGCGGTTCTGATGAACATGGAACTCCAATAACTGTTAGTGCTGAAGAAGAAGGAATTTCTCCTCAGGAAATTGTTGATAGATATCACAAAATTAATTCTAAAGCCCTTATTGATATGGGTTGTTCATGGGGAGATAATGTAGATCCTAGAGGAGTTGAATATGGCGGCGCATTATATAATCGAACAACAGATATTAGGCATAAAGAAATTGTTAAAGAAGTTTTCAAGTTATTAATGGAATCTGATTTCCTAGAAGAAAAAACTATGCAACAATATTGTTCTATTTCTGAAAATGGTATAATAAAATTTCTCCCAGATAGATATGTAGAAGGAGAATGTCCTAATTGTGGTTCTGAAGAAGCGCGTGGAGATCAATGCGATGATTGTGGTGTTACTTACGATTCTAATGAATTAATCAATCCTCGATCAAAAATGAATCCAACAGCTAAAATTGAGATTAGAGATACGGATCATTTATTTTTCAAATTAAATATATTCCAAGAATCATTAGAGAAACACGCCTCTGAAAGAAGTCACATATGGAAGCCTAATGTACGATCCATGACAAAAAACTGGCTCAACATGGGACTTAGATCACGTGCAGTAACTAGGGATATTAGTTGGGGTATTAAATTACCTTTCGATGATGATAGATGGAAAACAAAGAGAGTATATGTGTGGTTTGAAGCCGTACAAGGATATTTCACTTGTGCTAGAATTTGGGCCGAAAGATTTGCTCATAAATATGAACACTCTGAAGGGGCTGATGCATGGAAAGATTGGTTGATATACAATCCCGACAAAAAACAGAAGCATATTTACTTCATGGGCAAAGATAATATTCCATTTCACACAATAATTTGGCCTGCAATAATAATGGCCATGAATGCTTCTAAATCGGGTAATTTAGTCAGCAATAGTTTACAGAATGGAGACTTATTATTGGAAAATAATGTAGCATCAAATGAATATTTGATGTTGCAGGGAGGGCAATTTAGTAAAAGTAGAAAGCATGCAGTTTGGCTACCTAACTTTTTAGAAGAATATGATCCAGATACCTTACGTTATTATTTATCAATAAATATGCCAGAGACACATGACACAGATTTTAGATGGGATGAATTTGTCGATAGGGTAAATAACGAATTAATTGGCAATTATGGAAATTTTGTAAATAGGGTCTTAACTTTGGCCCATAGATTAGAATCAGATTCTAATGAAAACCCATTATCAAAATATGACTCACTAGAGAAACACCACGAAAAGATAATGGAAATCAATTCTCTACATGAAAAGGCAACAAAATCATTAGAAAAACAACGATTTAAAGAAGCATTAAGATACATAATGACTATTTCTCAAAAAGGGAATATTTTATTGCAAGAAAGTGCACCCTGGAAGTACCTTAATTCTGAGGAAAGTGATGAAAAAAATAATTCTTTATCTGGGTTGGCATTAGGATGGAGGATTGTAAAATCCCTTGCTATATTGACGAGGCCATTTATGCCGTTCCAAAGTGAAAGAATATGGGCTATGATCGGTGAAAAATCTTTAATTGACGATGTACTTTGGCAAGATGCATTATCTTTTGAAAGAAGTTTAACCTGGAACAATTCTAAGCCTAATGCTTTATTCAAAAAATTAGACTTAAAAGAAATTATTGAAAGGGAAGATATGATTGCTAGTGAATACAATAATGATAATGAAGCAACACCGAGTGCCAGAGATAAGGGAAGTGAGTATATCCAATTTGAAGATTTTATGAAAGTAGAAATGAAGACAGGTAAAATTCTATCAGTTGAAGAACATCCGAATGCTGACAAATTATGGGTAATAAAGTTACAAGATACTCCTGAAAGTACGAGAACGATATGTGCAGGACTAAAAGGAATTTATGATAAGGAGAAACTAGAAGGTATGAATGTAGTTTATGTAGCTAATTTGGAACCTCGGAAACTACGTGGAATAATTTCCGAGGGGATGTTATTGGCTGCAGATGATGGCAATGGCAATGTGAAACTATTAACTCCTGAAGGCGATATATCTACCGGATCTCTAGTCAGATAATTTTGTTCTGTCGAAATATTCCCACTGTATGTCTCTTAATTCGTTGTTACTTTTGGCAGCAGAATAGGCATTCATTGGCTCCTTATTCAACTCAAGAAATTGATCACCAAATCTGAAGGGTTTGAGTATTTTTTTTGCTTGCTCTTCCTTACCCAGAATCCATAATGAGATGGCAAAGGCTTCTACTGTCGACAATCGTCCAGGTTTGCCCCATGAAACTTCGTTTGCTGCTAAAACTAAAGGAAGAGTCTTACTAACTAATTTTGTCTTCTTTTCTATGGAATTTAATGAATCGTCTATCTGTTTCCAGGAACAATCTAAAGCCACTATTGAAGCACCTAGATTAATCATCCTTTTATCATCCGGGCCTAACAAATCAATGCTTCTAGGATTTAATAAGAAACCCCGCTTTGGCGATTTGGAAACATTATTATGGACACTAGCATTTCCATATTTTTCCATTTTTCTTGCTGTACATTTCTTAGGATCATCTTGATCTAAGTGGATTATGTGCAGAGGTACAAATTCCATACACTATTCCTTCTTCCTTTTCCTACCGCCTGTTCTGGAGACACCCAATTTCCTCATTTTCCTTTTATTATTTTTTTGCTTAGATTTGTTGTTGTTTTGAGTTATATTAGCATCAGCCATCGTCATCTCTTTACTTTCTTTAGGTTTTATAATTCTGTCATTTTGTGGAGTTATTGAAGAATATAATTTGATATCCAAGGCTTTAGAAATTTTCTTAATCGTGTTATCTGTTACTCTATTCCCATTTTCCATTTTTTGTATTATGTTAACTCTCTCGTTAACTTTCTTAGCTAATTCTTCTATAGTCCACCCTCTAGCTTCTCTTTCTTCACGAATTTTAACATGAAAATTAGGCATTAATTCTTCCATTTCTGTGCCTACTAAATAATTGTTAGTTTTTTGATTAGTTTTCTTACTAACAACATTCACATTAAATTTCTTATTGTCATTTATGGGCGTTAATCCTAAAGATTCAATACACTTGTTACAACAGTCGATAATAGTAGATGAAGTTCTTGTTTTTCTTGTAGAAACTCTTTCATTTCCACACAACTCACAGACACCCATATGTAGTCGCATACACAACATACTCATCATTCCTTCGTAGATATCATAAACTACAATCGTCTAGTGCGAATATGAGTAGCGAAGTTGATAAGTCTGGGGCTATTGAAAATAATATCTCAATCAATGATAACTCAGAGTCGCTTAGAGATATCAAGAAAGAGTTTTCATTATTATCAGAAAAGGCTCAACAATTATTGACAGATAAAATATTCCTAGAGAATGAGTGTTCTAGATTGAAGAAACGGGCAAATAGACTTGAAGAAGAATTATCAAATTTACACTCGCCACCATTCGTTGTTGGTCATCTACAAGATACTGTGAATGATAATGCCATTGTACGTAGTTCAAATGGAACTGTTTTTCTAGTTTCTATAAATAAACATATAGAGAAAAATAAACTAATTCCGGGAGCAAGAGTTGCGTTAAATCAAGATAATTTATCTATAATAGATATTCTTAATGATGCATGGGATCCTTTAGTTTCAAGTGCTGAAATAATTGATTCACCAGATGTTAATTTTAGTGATATCGGAGGCTTAGATGAGCAAATAAAACAAATCAGACAGGCTATAGAACTACCAATAGAGAATCCTGAGGCCTTTGATAAATTTGGTATTGAGTCTCCAAAAGGCATTCTTCTCGCTGGCCCTCCAGGAACTGGTAAAACACTACTTGCGAAGGCCGTTGCATCTTCAACTAATGCAACATTCCTTGGTATTGTAGGCTCAGAATTAGCGCAAAAATACATAGGAGAAGGGGGTCGAATGGTAAGGGAACTGTTCGATTTAGCCAGTCAAAAAGCACCTTCAATTATATTCATAGATGAAATTGACTCTATAGGATCTAAGAGATTGGACTCTACTACTTCTGGCGATCGTGAAGTTCAACGAACATTGATGCAATTATTGGCTGAAATGGATGGTTTTGAATCTATAAAAAATGTAAAAATTATTGCTGCTACAAATAGGCCAGAATTATTAGATGCAGCATTACTACGTTCTGGACGTTTTGATAGAATTGTCACTTTACCATTGCCCGATAAAGTAGCCAGGAGAAGTATTTTGCAGGTTCATACCCGAAATACGCCATTATCCAAAAATGTTGGGATAGATTTTATTTCAAATCAGACTGATGGATTCAGCGGAGCCGAATTGAAATCTTTAGTTGTTGAAGCCGCTATGAATGCAATTTCTGATAATAGGGGTATGGTCAGTAAAATAGATATTGTCAAATCTATTGAAATTATTACTAAAAAGAAGAATGAGAGTCCTATTAATAGCACAGAAAATCTATACAGATAATCATAATCCTCTTCATCAAGGAAATGTC
>Ga0208277_1000636_pt1 | contig 20518 bp, 17 predicted proteins | sample ETNtaG_5_FD_185782 | JGI IMG/M metagenome (GOLD analysis project Ga0208277, IMG submission 185782) | Marine microbial and viral communities from oxygen minimum zone, Eastern Pacific Ocean - ETNP201406SV205 (SPAdes) (version 2) | ecosystem: Environmental > Aquatic > Marine > Oceanic ...
CCACATCATTGCTTTTATCTCAACAGCTGGTTTTACAGTACTTATCCATCCAACAGGAGCGATTTATCTTGCATGTATGTTGCTAGCAAGTATCCTCATGAGAACAAGTATGGACGAAGAAGAACAAGATCGAAGCAAACACATCTTCCTTTCATCGATTATCATCATGAGCGTCATGTTCATTGTTGCATTAATCTTCTTTGCACCAAGGATGTTGGAAGAGCCAGTTTTTGCTGAATATGGGTGGCAAGGAGGAAAACCCATGCTGATGTACAATGGTCCGTTGATGATTTTAGCGACATACGGGCTGTGGCTTGGTCGTAAATCAAAGGAAATACGGCTTCTTTCCTTATGGCTCGGCTCTCTGTGGATTCTTTCTTTTGTTCATTTGATCGATGGATTAACGAACGTACAGATCTTGAGCCTCATGTCGTATACGCTCTATTCAATGGCTTTGCATGCGTATCACGTACCATTAGCACTTATTGTCGGGTTGATGGCAAGTCGCTCTACATCATTGACAAGTGCGGATGGCGAGCGAGCCTGGCTCAATCGTGACATGGACCCTTTCTACAAGCCAATCATTTCCTCAATGTGCCTAAGTGCTCTGATTTTAGGCTCAATATTAACCGCAGGTTTATTTGTTCAACTCTCTCAACATCAAGAACTGCATGCATCTACTTCTGGTGATGAAAAACTACGTATTTGGCTTGAGCAGAACCCTCCTAACTCGATTGTATATTCTGAGAATATCCATTGGGGACATACTTATTCATTTGTCACTAATATCGAAACGACAAGTATTCCCACACTTGGTCTGTTAACACTCGATTCTGAAATTCAACAAGAGGCTACCGCTGCAATTCGTAATGATGACGTTTTCCGACTACGTGAATTGGACATTGGCTATGCTGTTTCAAGCCCAATAGGAAGCCTTGCCCCATACCTTGCAGCATCTCCTCATTGGTCTGTTGAAAAAAATTACGACGGTGCCCGTTACTGGAAACTACATGATGCTCCATCACCTGAACGCGTAGCTGTAGTTTCGAACTTGTCTCACGTATCATGCATTGAAGCAAGTGGATGTGATTTGAAGCAGGACCCATGGAGGAATCATCGTTACAGCGATCTTCTTTCCCTTGGAGATAACCGAATGGTCATCACCAAGCAAGGGCAAATCGATTGGAATGGAGCCATCGATGATGTTGGCCTAAGCGGCAGGTACAATGTTTGCATTCTCTATGAACAAATTGGAACTGGGCTGGACTATTCAATTCAATTCAATCAAATATCAATTTCGCCTGAAGACAAAAGCGGTTGGAGATTTGTTTGTGCAATGGTTCAGTTTGACGGACAACTCGATATTTCAATCGATCTTGAAACCGATGGAGAATGGTGGATTAATCCACTCGGTTTTTCTGGAAGAAGTGAACAAATCATTGATTCGACTGGATTAAGAATACATCATTTTGAGGCCTTACAGTCTAATTAAGCGAAGGCATGAAAAACAATCAGGTAAGGATAGTAGCGTGAAGGAACTGATGATTCTGTTACCTGTTCTCAATGAACAGGATGGTTTGGAAACGGTTCTAAATGCAATTCCATATCAATCTCTGAAAGAGATCAATTGGTCTCCAAGCATCGTTATTGTTGATGGAAACAGTTCCGACAACTCTAGGCAAATCGGTGAAGGTTTTGGTTGCGAAGTAATTGTTCAACCAACGAAAGGAAAGGGCGAAGCAATTCGTGTTGGATTTGAATACGCAATCAAGAACAATTTTGATGCAGTTGTCATGTTTGATGCTGATAGAACCTATCACCCTGAAGACATGTTAAACATGCTTCCATTGCTTGAACGTGGGCAAATTATTGTTGGAAATCGATTAACAAACCAGATGCATCCTCACGCTATGACTGCACAGAATTGGATTGGAAATCATCTCTTAACATGGTCTGCAGTCATGCTCTTTGGTTTGGAAATTCATGATGTATGTAGCGGATATTGGGTGTTCGATAAAGCAGCTCTTCGTCAGATGAACCTCAACAGTATGGATTTTGAAATTGAAGCAGAAATGTATGCTGAATGTGCAGTTGCAAACATTGATTTACGAAACCATCCAATCCAATATCAACCTCGGATTGGAGAACCTAAACTCGGCTCAATACGTGATGGCTCTTCAATTTTGAAGAAACTCATTATTCGGCGATTATTCCCCCATCCTGTTGACGCTGAACTTGGAAGAGGTAAATTATCGCTTCATTCCAATCAATAGGTCAAAGGAAATCAAACCATAGTTGTGGGAATCGGTTGAAGCAGTTGGGTCTGGGTTATCTCCTTCGACAAACAATCCATTGGGTTTGATATGCAAAACCCGTTTTACACAAATACGAGAAGTGTGCGTTGGATCTCTGAAAACAATGATCTCCCCTATATTGATCTCCTGGCCTGAATAGACCAAAGCATCGAATGTGTCCCCATGTTTTAGAGTGGGCCACATGCTGTCGCCGTTAACGACTACAGCAATTGTGTTCAAGTTTAAACCCTCAACTTGCACGAATCCAAGAGACTTCTCGCCCCTTTACGGACCAGAACATTTTGTGAATGTTTTCAACTGCATCCATAAGTTCTTGAGCGTGTTGTTCTGAAACTTCGACCTTGCAAGCGGAGCAAAGTTTTGCTGCTTGCCAGAATGTGTCATGGAGGTCAGGAAGTGATTCAAGGTGTTGAGGCTTGAAGAAATCAGTCCAGAGTACGAGAAGTTCTTCCTTGCACTTTTGGGCTTCTTCCTCTTTGATGGCTGCAAATCGGCTCATTGTGTTAATGTATGATGCAGAGCTACAATCTGCATCTCCTGCGCTCAAAGCGACCATTTTCTTGGTCATTGATTGAACTGCTTCTGCCGCAACACGGGCACTAGCAGGGTCATAGACGCCACATGGGCCGTCACAGTGGGCAAACGCTTGGATGGTGATATTGTTCTCCATATCACTGCGTTGGAAAAGAAGCATTTGAAGATATGCTTTCCAACCTTGCAACGAGCAAGGGACTAAAACATCCATGCTTTGGAGAGAACATGGCTTCGACCCGTGTTGCAATACTTGGGGCTGGAGGATTTGTTTCACAGAGAATGCAACAACGGCTTGCGAGACATCCATGGTTCGATTTAGTGGCTATTGCTGGACGAGAGCATGGACGATTACTGAGCGAGTTGGATTGGAGATTGCAACACAAGCGACCTGATTCATTAGACCTCTTATCTGAGCCAATTCTGGACGTACATTCTCCTGAACTTCCTCTTAGATTGAAGGCCCTTGGAGTAACAATTGTATTCAGTGCCTTACCAAGTGGCCCTGCTCAAAAAATTGAGCCGCACTTGACCAGGAGCGGATTGGTTGTATTTTCAAATGCTAGTGCTTACCGGATGCATCCAGAAGTCCCTCTCGTTGTTGCAGATGTCAATCCTGAGACGCTGGAGAAATGGCCAGGAGAACTTGGACTGCTTGCATGTGCCACAAATTGCACGCTGATCCCTGTCCTTCATCCACTTCATATCATCGCAAAACATCATCGGGTAAAGCACGTAAAAATACGTAGTGAACAGGCGTTATCTGGCGCTGGTTGGACGCTTTTATTTGATGACGAACAAAGGAAATTAGCAATTGGTAACGAGATAGAAGGAGAAGCACAGAAGTTGATCGAAGAGGCTGAACGAATTCTTCAACTCAATACTGAATGGGACGTTGTATGTACACGAGTTGATGAAGAGGAAGGGCACATCGTCAATGTCGAAGTTGAACTTGATGCAACCGTAACGGTTGAAGAAATAAATTCATTACTTCGAAGCCATAATTACAGCCATTTGAGCAAACTTCCGAGTTCCCCTTCAACACCACTCATCGTCCTTGAAGAACCCCCTTCAAGAGATGTTCATTTGTGGGGTTCATCACAGTCATCGAATCCAGATCCGTCCCAGGATTTGCTCGCAGGAATGGAGACCTGCGTTCATGTTGAGATGGTTGAGGGTACCATTGTCAAATTCAAAGCACTCTCTCACAACACCATCCGTGGAGCAGCCGGGGGTGTGGTCCTACTAGCAGAACGAGCCATCGCTGACGGCCACATTCCATCAGTAGACATAAATCCAAGCGATGTATCATCGGACTGGTGAGGGCATGGGCATAACCGCAATGATTCCAAACATGACCATCGATGGACTTCAATCAGAAGCTACAAAACGATGGGGAGATATCTACGACAACGAGGCAACTCGTATGCAAATCATGCTTATTTGCCCTCGTAAAGAACGTAAAATTTTGGAATTGCATGGAGACATGGTTGAACATGGCCAACCCGTTATCGGCGTCTTCCATCGCCCAAGGGCAGAAGCACGACTTTTGCAGGAACAAGGACTCGACCCACGAGATGCATCGTTTCAATTTCTTGACCTTGCAACGAGTGATTTAGGCCCATGGATGCAACACCTCGTCACGACTGAAAAGTGGGTTCGGGCTTCAATAACAATTCAACCAGTGCCATTCTCAGTGGATGTTCCTGCTCAAAGAGGATTCGAAAACATCAACATGCTTTGTTTCCGACATCCAGACCTTCCTGCAATCGAACGATATTATCTGCCATTCCCACCATCATCTGTTCCAAACAAGTGTTTCGTAAGTTTGCCAAGAAGGCAAGCTGCTGAATTGGCGCGACAACAAGCAGAGGTTCTCGGCGTTGGCCGTGCTGTGGAACCTGCAACACCAGAACCTGTTGTTCAGGAAACCATTCCAGAGGTTGCAGAGATCGCTCCTCCTGAGATCGTTATGGAATCAGATGTCGTCATTCAACAACATGTATCAGTGCCACTGCCATCGATTGATGATGGATCTTCTGATGAACCACAGAATGTAGAAGATGCAATTACAAAGGCAACAGATTCTGGATTTGGTGATATGCAAGCTGCTGGTGAAGAATTGAACGCTATTGAAAATTCAATTGAACCTGTTGTGGATTCTGTACCCCTTCCGCCAACCTCTGAAGAATCGAAACCTCCACAATCTGAAATTGAAATCGAATTTAGAACCCTCGTATCAGAACTTCTTGCGAGCGGCATTGAACCAAGTGAAATGATGGATGATCCTCGATGGAATAGCATCAACGAGCGAGCAACAGCGGTTGGATTTGAAACATGGCCTGTCTTTTTGGAACTTACTTCGATGGGCTAAACAAGTGAAAGGTTGATAATTGTCAGTGCACAGGAAAGGATGGTGAAGAAATGGGCTTTTGCGTAACATGTGGGCAATCACTGCAAGATGGAACCCGATTTTGCCGTTTCTGTGGTGGGCAGCAGCCTGGTGAACAACTCCTAGCGAGATTGCGAATTGAAGCTGAGCAAATCCGCCAAATTGCACTTATGATGAGCAACCAACAAGCCATGCAACAAGCAGAATATGCTGCTCGAATGCAACAACAACAGCAATTCAATCAGCAGAATTTCGGTCAACAACGACGTTGGTGAAGATATGCGTCAGAGGCATCTTGCGATGCGTCTGTCATCCCTCAAACCACATCCTTGCCATTCGGTCGAACTCGAACAGTATCCTACTGAAGGAAACCTTGCTGCTGCATGGTTGACGAAAATTCATCTGGGCGATTCCTTCGAAGGAAAGCATGTTCTTGATTTGGGTGCTGGAAATGGAGTGCTTGGAATTGGCGCAGCATTCCTTGGTGCGAAGCAAGTTACCATGGTTGAATGTGACCAGTCAGCCATCGATGTGATCGAAGAGAATATTGTTGAAGTCGAAGGAAATCCATTCTTGAGATCGATGAAACATTTTGTGAATGGGCATCCCATCGAAGTTGATTCACCAGTCGATATAGCAGTAATGAATCCCCCTTGGGGCGTTCAAACAAAGCATGCAGATAGAGCCTTCTTCGAAACATTATTTTCGATGAACATTCCCATCATCCATTTCATCCATAGCATCGATGCTGAACACTTAACTGCGCTTGCAAAATCCAATGGATACGCTCTGCATTCAATTTATCAGACCGATTTTCGCTTACCTGCGGCCTATGCTCATCACAAACAGCAACAGGGTTCAACTCGAATCCGATGCTATCGACTTGAGCTTTTGAATTGATGCGAAGGCATGTGATGGGTTGAAAAGGGGGCGCGCCTCGCATAAAACAGCACAAGGCTTCGCATCGGCGAAGAAACAGTGCAACGAGATGATGAAAATGACGACGAGCCTCGTCACCCCAGGAACGAAAGTAGCAAACGTCGGCGACGTTGAAGCCGGCGAAGGAACAATGGTAATCGATGATAAAATCGTATCAACAACCGTTGGCCAAATGAACATCAATGACGGCGTGATAACCGTACAACCCGGAAAGGAAATTGTCAACATCGAGATTGGCGATACTGTCATTTGCAGATTTGAAAAACTTCAGGAAAAGGGTGGAGAAGCACGAATCCTTGTTGTTGAAGGCAAAAAGGGAGATGTTCTTCCAAGTCAACTTCAAGGGCACTTCCATGTCACTCGTCTTGCCGATCGATTTCTTCACACAGTTGCTGACGCTGTTCGTCGCAGAGATGTTGCTCGAGCAGTTGTCACAGAAGTGACGCCAGTTGTTCGTCTTGATTTCAGGGAGCGAGATGATTGCGGAATCCTTCATGCAATATGCCCTTCATGTGGGGATACACTCAGTGCGGAAGTCAACGGTGATTGGAACGTCACTTGTCCATCTTGTAATTATCAAAGTTATCGTGCATTAGCAGATAATTTCGGAGCTGGATGGGCAGAACTCGAAGAGGGGGCATCCTCACTCAACCTATCCGGTAAGCGATGGGGAAGAGAGGCAGAGGCGCTCTTTGCTCATGGTCCATCTGGACGCGCAACATACATCGCTGCTGACGTACGAGAAGATGGAAGAGAGCGAACATACTTCCGATTCGAAGGACAAGGTGGCGGCGGTGGACGTCGGCAGAAGGCTGCGCCGGGATGTCGCTTATTCGTCGGAGGCCTCCCTCGCGAAGTCGATACTGAACAACTCAAGGAAATGTTTGGAAAACACGGAGATATGACCGATTGTATTGTTATGACCGATGATTCTGGCGCATCCAGAGGATTTGGATTTGTCACATTCACTGCCAAGACACAAGCTGAGGCTGCTATTGCTGCTCTTGACGGGCACAAGATCAACGGTCGAAAGATCGGTGTTCGAGATGCTGACAACAAAGAGAAGAAGACATCTGGACCTCCTAAGGGACTCAAACTCTATGTTGGGAACTTACCCTTCGATGCTGATGAAAAGGCTGTTACCGAATTCTTTGGCGACAAAGCGACCATCAATGAAGTTGCGATTGCGACTGATAAAGGTGGAAAACCGAAAGGGTTTGCATTCGTCTTTGTTTCAGAGAAAGACAATGGTGAGGAGATTGTCAAAGCACTCAATGGAACTGAACTCAAGGGCAGAAGAATCAAGGTCGATATTTCTCAGAGCGGCGGTAAAAAGCGTTCGAGAGGCGGTGGCGATAAGGGCGGAAAGTCTTCCCGAGAACTTCGAGCAATCGCTGAAGAAGAAGGCCGTTCGAAGAAGCGTCGTCCTCGACGTCGAGACTGATAAATGCTGGAACATCCCTCGATTGGGACATAAGGCTATGAGGCATAAGTCGTCGTAGCCAACTCATGGTTGAGAGCAATGACCCGTATTGGCTTGTTCTCGATGGATATGAAGATGAGCCAGCTGCGTTTGGAGTTCCTCCATATGTTGGCTTTCACATTCGCTATGTGTGTGGTGTGCTTGAGCAACATCAGATCAACTACGAATACATTACAATCGATCAATGGAGACAATCTCTGGACAAGATGGATGTTTTGAGTGAATCAAATCTATTAGGAGTTATTTGTATTGCTGGGGCAGTTGTTCCAGGTAGATACCTGCGTGGCACACCGATATCTCAACGCGAATCAACTGAATTTATTCGGCAATTACCGCATGGAATCCCTGCACTCTTCGGCGGATGGGCAGTACGGGGTTGGAAACAGCAAGGATGGCTACCACTTCGAAGCAACCTCTTCTTAGCAGTACAAGACACGGATGCAACCCTCAATACATTCCTAGAAACGGGCAAATGGAAGCATACTCGAAGAACAGCAGATGAATGGACGAAGTGGGCCCATCATGGTGCTCAGAGCAAAGCGATAACACAACATCCAGATCTTGGCACGCCGGAGAAGAAAGGCCCTCTAACCTATGAAGTGGAAGTCTACCAAGGCTGTGTCCGTTACAAGCAAGGATGTAAGTTCTGTATCGAACCAAAGAAAGGCGTACCTATTTGGAGAACTCCTGAAGACATCATAGGTGAAGTGAAACTCGCCCTTGATTCAGGAGTTCAACATGTCCGTCTTGGAGGAATGACAGACACATACACCTACATGGCAGAGGGTGTGAAGGAATTAGAATACCCTGTTCCAAATCCCGAACCAATTGCTGCATTACTTCATGGATTAAGAGAGGATGAACGTCTTAACATATTGCATACAGACAATGGGAATCCCTCCATTATTGCCGAAAATATTGAACCATCAGAAGAGATTACCAAGACGTTGGTTGAAACACTGTCAGACGGAGCCGTACTCTCGTTTGGACTTGAATCTGCAGACCCGAGTGTACACGAAGCAAATTGGCTAAATTGTGACCCTCGTCAATTAAAATCAGCAATTCAACTTATCAATAAATACGGGAAAGAACGTGGTGCAAGAGGACTTCCAAAACTCTTACCAGGACTGAATTTCATTGCTGGTTTGAACGGAGAGAGTCGGGAATCTTATTCAATGAATATGGACTTGTTAACCGACCTTCGAAGTGAAGGGCTTCTCTTACGACGAATCAATATTCGACAGGTTGAGGGAGAAGGATTCCAGGAGATTCCTCACGATACATTTCATGAATTTAAAGCACAAGTCAGAGAGACAATCGATCGTCCTTTACTCAAGGAATTATTCCCATTAGGCCAACGTCTTAGCGAGGTTCACTGGGAAACGCATGATGGGCGAACAAGATTACCAATCCATCAAACTTCAACGCATACCGATAAATCAGTTCATGGTAATTCAGGGCTTACATTTGGACGCCAAATTGGAGCCTATCCAATTCTTATTGGTGTCCCATACCACATCCCTCTCGATACTTCATCAGACATCCTCGTCACTGGCCATGGAGCACGTTCGATCACAGGAGTCGAAATTGGTCTTGATATTCAAAACGCTTCTCAAAAACAATTCGAAGCAATTCCTGGCATCGGAAAGAAAACTGCTTGGAACCTGATTAGTACACGAGCAAAACTACTTCGAAAGCAAAATGATGTTTCCTTGGAAGAGCTCTTCAAAGCAGCAAATGCTGAACTTACTGAGGCCATCAAGGACGTACTGTGCTACTCGGAACCTCAATGAAGGTAAGTCGTAAGGAAGTGCCATGGCGACATGGGTTATCACTGGTGGAAACCGCGGAATTGGTAAAGAATTCATCAACCAATTGCTACTGAAGAATCATACAGTTATCACAGGCGTTCGAAATCCTGAACAAATGGATGTAAATCATGAACTTCTACACATTGTGGAACTCGATGTTTCAGATTCCATATCGGTCATTGAATTTGCACATTCCGTTTCACAGCATACAAGTCAAGTGGATGTTTTGGTCAATAATGCAGGACGAATGGATGGAAGATGGCAATCGATTGATGAGGTCGATGCTGATGTTTCTTTAGAGGTGCTTAATGTAAATACAATCGGCCCATTACGAGTTACGCAAGCGTTGTGGCCTTTGTTAGAAAGAGCGACAGATTCGAAAGTTGCGAACATCACCAGCCTAATGGGTTCAATAGATGATTGCTTGAGTGGTAAATCCTATGCATATCGCACAAGTAAAACTGGGCTGAATATGATCACAAAGATTCTTTCAGTTGAAGGAAAAAATCTCGATATTTCAGTCTCCTGTTATCATCCCGGATGGGTTATGACAGACATGGGTGGCGAACGCGCTCCAGTACAACCTCATGAATCAGTTGCGGGATTAATTCGACTCATTGAGATGCAAACTCTTGATCGAACAGGTCGATTTTTCGAATATACTGGGGTCGAATTGCCATGGTAGAAACCGTCATCGATGATTTACTAAGTGCTGCAAAACTTCTTTCCGAGCAATGCACAAAGAAAATCCCGAAATTGCTCAAGCACAAGGATGTTGCACACGTAACGAATCCACTCGATTATGCTTGGGAACTTCATGAGCAATTTATCCGTAAATGGGCAGGTTTCGGAGCCAAAACATTGCTGCTTGGAATGAATCCTGGACCGTATGGTATGGCACAAACTGGAGTTCCATTCGGAGCAACAAAGATGGCAACCGATATTCTAAGGATGGAGGCTGTTGAACTCCAAACGCCTTCAGGCGCTCATCCTAAACGACCTGTGCAAGGTCTTTCTATGGAACGACAGGAAGTTTCTGGGACTCGATTCTGGACATTTATGGTCGATCATTTCGGTTCAATCGAGTCTACATTTTCAAACATCTTCGTGGTTAATCATTGTCCGTTGTTAATCCTAGGAGAGACGGGAAGAAACATCACTCCAGTCGATATACCTAAATCCATCATTAATCCAATTCTCAACCTCTGTGATCAACATCTGAAATCTGTGGTCAACATTATGGGCATAGAGAAAATAGTTGGGGTTGGAAACTATGCAAAGAAGAGAGCCAAGATGATCGTGCCAGAGATAGATATTGATGCTATGTGGCATCCGAGTCCGGCTTCACCACTTGCGAATCGTAATGGTGGTGCAGATTGGAGAGCAAACGTTGCTTCGAAACTCCCAGTTCCATGAATAGTCGGGGATGAAATTAAGTGTTGGAACCAACACCGAACGCTATGCAACAACAACTCGCATGGGAACGACAGCCTGATGACCGACAGTGGCTAAAGCCCGAAGGTGACGACCCTCGAACACTCTACCAAATGCTCATGACAAGCGTAGAACGCTTTGCAGAGCACCCCTGTTTTGGTTTCATCCCAGAAAAGGGAATGCCTCGTGTTCACATGACCTACAGAGAATTTGGAGAACTTGCAACCTCTGTTGGTAAGCAACTCCGTGATGTTGGAGTCGAAGCAGGAGACAGAGTCGCAATGATTCTCAATAATTCGGTAGAATGGGCTGCTATCTCATACGGTGCAAATGCTATCGGAGCAGCTTACACTGCAATGTACACTCACCAACACGGATCAGAGTGGGCATTTATTCTCGATGATTCAACCCCTTCAATGATCGCAGTCTCTGATACAGAAGTTCTTGACAAACTTGTTGAGAACATGCCTGCAGATGCTGCAAAGTGGCCAAAGTGTGGAATCCTACTCCTTGGTAACGAACCTGCAAACCAATTACCTCCAGAAGGCGTTCAAGTTCATGACTGGACTTCGTTTGTCGCTAATGGTCGTGCAAGTGAAGCTGCAATTGAGATTGCAGATGACCCATTTGCACTTAATACGCTGATCTACACTTCTGGAACGACCGGTAATCCAAAGGGTGTTATGCTTACAAATTGGAACACACTTTCCAACATTCTTTGTGTTCAATCCGCATTCGTCATCTATGTTGGCGACAAGAATGCTGCGTTCCTACCTTGGGCACACTCGTTTGGAAGTACCTTCGATTTGCACTGGATGATTCGTTGTGGCGTACACATCAACCTCATTTCTGATCTGACCAAGATTGCCGATGAATGTATCGAAATCAAACCTGCAGTATTGCTTGCAGTTCCTCGAGTCTGGAACAAATTCTACGATCGAGTCAACAGCCAATTCGATGCTGCGACTGGACTGAAAAAGATACTCATTGGCAAGGCCAAGAAGCATGCATCAAGAAGAATCGCCAAGGCTGGCGTCGAATGTGATGCTGTACCTCCAAGAGGTTTCTTTGACAAACTGTTTGATAAATTGGTTTGGGCAAAAGTACGAGCCCGATTTGGAGGCAATATCAGATTCTGTATGTCTGGTGCAGCAGCACTATCGCCAGATGTTGCAGAATTTATCCAACAAGTTGGATTCAGTTGCTACGAAGGATACGGACTTACTGAGACTTCACCACTCGTTGCTGCCAACGGTTGGTCTGGCCCTGGAAAATCCAAATTGCGTTGTGTTGGCCTCGTAGCTAATGGTGTCAAGGTGACGATTGACACGGATGCTTGGGACGACCCTGACCGACCTGATGAAGGAGAGATTATTGTTCACGGGCCAAACGTCATGAAGGGATACTGGAACAACCAAGAAGCAACTGATGAAGTCATTATCGAACCAGGCGTATTCCGAACAGGAGATCTTGGTAAACTCGATTCAAAGGGTTACCTTTCAATCACTGGTCGTGTTAAGAGCCAATTCAAACTTGAGAACGGTAAGTATGTTTCACCTGCTCCTTTGGAAGAGAATGTCAAACTCTCTCCGCTTGTTGAGCAAGCTGCTCTCGATGGACGCAATATGCTTCGAACATTCATCATCATCCATCCAAACATGGATGCAATGAAGCAAGCACTCTCTGCTGCTGGAAAGGATGTATCTGGTTCTGATGAGGAACTCTGTGCTCGTGAAGAAACACGTACATGGATGCTCAATGAACTGAAGAGCAATTCAATGATGGAACCTACTTGGAAAGGATATGAGCGCCCTGCAAACATCATCCTTGATCATCAAGAATGGACCACAGATAACGACTTGATGACACCATCGATGAAGGTCAAACTACGAAACCTTCTCTCCCGACACGAGAGTGCTATTGAAGCCTTCAAGTGAAGACCGATTCAACCGATTGGGTTTTGAACACCCAGTTATGGGCTTAGCGTGGGGATACTATGGTTCGCGAACTCATTACTGTCGAGGGCGTTGATCGAAGTTTTGGTTCAACCGATGTACTCCAAGACATTAATCTCATCATAAACGATGGAGATCGTATCGGAATTGTTGGTCACAACGGTGCTGGAAAGACAACGCTACTCAACACCATCAGTGAGCAAGAACAAGATGTTGGAGACATTGTATTTGCTCCTGGAATTCGAATCGCATATTTGACACAGATTCGAGACATTGAATCGGAGTCCACCATCGAAGGTGAACTTGGCCGTAAAGGACGACAATTCCAAGAATTGGAAGAAGAAATTTCAGCTATTGAAGCACAGATGATTGACCCTTCCTTCTACGATGGTGAATGGGAGCCAGTTATGGAGCGATATTCCGAACTCCAACAAACTCTTGCGTCCTCGGGTGGCGGAAATGTTGCAGGTATTGCAAAAGGGATTCTCGAAAAACTTGGACTTGACAAGCATCCAATGGATATGAGCGTCTCACAACTTTCTGGTGGAGAAAAAGCAAAACTTGCTCTTGCTCGCCAACTTGTTGGGCTTTCTGGAATCGATGTTATGTTCCTTGACGAACCGACAAATCACTTAGACATTGAAACGACTGAATGGCTTGAAGCGTTCTTGAAAGATTTCAAGGGCGCACAACTCATCGTATCTCACGATCGGTATTTCCTCGATCAGGTTTGCACTCGTATCGTTGAAGTTGACAACCTACGTGCTTGGCCTTGGAAGGGTAATTACAGTCAATTTATCGTCCAGAAAGAAGCCAGTGAAAAGGCACTAGGGGAACACATCGCAACACTCGAAAAGAAAATCCAATCAACAACTGGTGCCATTCAACAAATGAAAAGAGCCAACAAATACGACAAGTCGATCTCTGCAAAACACAAGATGATTACACGTATGCAGCAGGAACTCAAAGCATTGAATTCAAGAGTTTCAAGGAAGAGAAAGCCACTCATCCTCTCACTCGATGCACTTGACAAAGCGAGCATGGATGTTCTTGAATTGGTGGATGCCACAATGACCTTTGAAGGACTCGAGCGCCCAATTCTCGACAATCAGACCCTTGAAGTTCGAAAGGGTGACCGTATTGGTATCGTTGGTGGAAACGGACAAGGAAAGACAACTCTTCTCAAAATCATCAATGGTGATTTGAAACTCGACAGTGGGAAAATCGATGTATCTCCAGGTTCAGTGATTGGATACTTCCATCAAGATCACGCAACACTTGACTTTGAACTCAATGCAGTTGAGCAAATACAAAAATTGCGACCCGATTACCAATACGGTGACATTCGTGCTGCACTCGGTAGGTTCCAATTCGCAAGTGATCAAGTTGGAACAAAACTGAAGCAACTATCTGGTGGAGAGCGAGCGAGAGTTGCTTTACTCAAACTCCTTCTTGAAGACAACAATCTCTTGCTTATGGACGAACCGACAAATCACTTGGACATGGAATCGAAAGAAACTCTGGAAGAGGCATTGATTGGTTACGAAGGATCTCTCATCACTGTATCTCACGATCGTTGGTTCCTTGATCAATGTGTCAATCGAATCTGGGAATTAAAAGATGGAAAAATCAAGGTCTACTATGGCAATTATACCGATTATGTTCGAGCAAAACTTGGCCTTCCTCCACTTGCAGATGATGAAATTTCTCAAGTATGAGGCCACCCTTGATTTCATGAACTCAATCCACTTCGGATAGACATGGCCGAAGACGAGACGGAGCAACCCGTGTTCGAAACGAGTACTGGTCCAGTACGTGTCATCACTGCTGCATCGCTCTTCGATGGTCACGATGCAGCCATTAACGTCATGCGTCGATTGATTCAATCAGCAGGAGCAGAAGTCATCCATTTAGGTCATGATCGTTCAGCAAAAGACGTCGTTGATTGTGCAATCCAAGAGGATGCCCATGCAATCGCATTAACTTCTTATCAAGGAGGCCACGTTGAGTACTTCACCTACATTCGTCAACTTCTTGATGAGGCTGGTTGCCAACATGTACGAATCTTTGGAGGAGGTGGTGGAACCATAACACCTCCAGAAATAAGAGATCTTCATCAAGCTGGAATTTCCAAAATCTATTCGCCTGATGATGGCAGAAAGATGGGGCTCATGGGCATGATTCATCATTTGATGGGACAAGCTGCTGAAGTTGATTTGATTGGCAAAGAGCGAATGAATTCGCTGACAGGACCAGTTACTGCACAAGACATGGCAGAAGTGGGTCTTCTTCTTACACTCTCAGAATCTGCTGATGAGGATACCTTCAAATCAATGCTTGAGAAATGCAGATCCTCAGACAAAGACGTCCCAGTCATTGGATTTACAGGAACTGGCGGTGCTGGAAAATCAAGTCTTCTCGATGAACTGATGTTACGAATTCAACGTGACAATCCAGGTAAGAAAGTATGCTTGCTCTGTGTTGATCCAACACGAAAGAGAACGGGTGGAGCACTTCTGGGCGACCGTATTCGAATGAATTCACTCTCTAATAATGACCTCTACATGCGTAGTCTTGCCAGTAGAGGGAGCGGTTCTGAGATCAGTGCTAACCTCGATCGTGCAATCGAAGTAGCAAAGGCTGTTGGTTTCGATCTTATCTTCTGTGAAACAAGTGGTATTGGCCAAGGAAGCGATGCAATCACTTCGGTTGCAGACCGCTCCTTGTACGTCATGACTGCAGAATTCGGAGCACACACTCAACTTGAGAAGATTGAGATGCTCGATGTTGCAGATGTAGTTGTCCTCAATAAATACGAAAAGAGAGGCAGTGAAGATGCACTCAGAGCAATTAGAAAGCAGGTTCGACGAAACCGAAACATGTTCGATGTTGCTGATGAAGAACTCCCAATTGTTGCAACAATTGCAAGTCAATTCGCAGACCCTGGGGTGGATGCATTATGGCAAAAACTCTCACCTCTTGTTGGATTTGAAAGCCGAGCACCTATGGAAATACTTGGAGAACGCAAAGGTGTCATACCTCCTGAGCGTGTTCACTATCTCTCAGATATCTCTGCAACGATCAGAGATTATCACGAAGCAAATTCAGAAGTTGCTCAAAAATTGCGCCTCTGCCAACATCTTGAGACTGCTAAAGAACACGTTCCATCAGTCGCTTCAGATATTGATGAACAGATCAATGAAGTCTTAGAAGAAATCCAGGAAGCAAGAGAAAGCCTTGCCTCATACAGAGAACTTGCAGAACAATATCGAACTGGAGAATATACGTATCACGTTCGAGGCAAACCATTCACAGTCCAAACTACGACTGAATCTCTCGCTCATTCAAACATCTCAAGAGTTGCTTTACCAAACTTTGCAGATGATGGAGAACTCTTTGAATGGCTGAGTAAGGAAAACGCTCCTGGTTATTTCCCTTACACTGCAGGCGTATTCCCATTCAAGCGAACCGATGAATTGAGTGCGAGAATGTTTGCTGGAGAGGGAGAACCTGAGCGTACCAACCGCAGATTCCATTACTTGAGTCTGGGTCAAGACTACGTTCGACTTTCAACTGCTTTCGATTCAGTCACGCTCTATGGAAGAGACCCTGCACTACGCCCTGATATTTGGGGCAAAGTAGGGAATTCAGGCGTGAGTATTGCAACCTGTGATGATGCAAAGCGACTCTACTCTGGTTTCGATTTATGCGATTCAAACACATCCGTTTCAATGACCATCAATGGTCCTGCTCCAATCATCCTTGCGTTCTTCCTCAATGCTGCTATCGATCAACAAATTGAGAAACATCTTGCAGAGAAAGGTGAAACGCTTGAGCCACTTGATGTTGCATATCGTGGAGAACTTCCTGAAGGTCACAATGGGTTTGGCCTAGGAACCGTAGGCCGAAGAGGTGACGAACTTGTTGATGCTGAAACCTATGCTGAAATTAAGGCAAGAACCCTTTCAACAGTTCGTGGGACTGTGCAGGCCGATATTCTGAAAGAAGACCAGGCTCAGAACACCTGTATCTTTTCTACACCATTTGCCTTGAAACTCATGGGCGATGTTCAGCAATACTACATTGACCATAATGTTCGTAATCACTACTCAGTATCCATCAGTGGCTATCACATTGCAGAAGCCGGCGCAAACCCAATCACACAACTTGCACTAACGCTCGCAAATGGATTCACGTATGTCGAGTATTATCGAAGTCGAGGCATGGATATTGACAAGTTTGCACCAAACCTTTCTTTCTTCTTTAGCAATGGACTTGACCCTGAATACACAGTCATTGGACGTGTTGCACGTCGTATATGGGCAGTAACAATGCGGGAATTATACGGAGCAAACGAACGATCGCAGAAACTCAAGTATCACATTCAAACCTCTGGCCGTTCACTTCACGCTCAAGAAATTGATTTCAACGATATTCGAACAACATTACAGGCACTTCTCGCAATCCAAGACAATGCAAACTCATTGCATACGAATGCTTACGATGAAGCGATTACAACGCCAACCGAGGAATCAGTTCGTCGTGCTCTTGCAATCCAACTCATCGTCAACAAGGAATCAGGGTGGACTAAGACAGAGAACCCACTTCAAGGAGCCTTCATTGTTGATGAACTCACAGATCTTGTTGAAGCTGCAGTCCTCGAAGAATTCGAAGCAATTTCTCGAAGAGGCGGTGTTCTTGGTGCAATGGAAACCATGTACCAACGTGGTAAGATTCAGGACGAATCGATGTATTACGAACACCTCAAGCACGATGGAACACTTCCAATCATTGGTGTCAATACCTTCCAGAATCCAAACGCACAAGTCTTTGATGAATCAAGTGCAGATGATTTCGAAATGGAACTTGCTCGAGCAACTCCTGATGAAAAGCAAGCCTGTCTTGAGCGAACCGAAGATCGTCAAACCAAGGAAAGCGATGCCACACAAAAAGCACTCTTACAACTCCAAGAAGTTGCTCGAAGTGGTGGAAACGTCTTCGATGAATTGATGGAAACAGTCAAGGTTGCAAGTCTTGGGCAAATCACAGATGCCTTGTTCCGAGTTGGTGGACAATATCGCAGGAACATGTAACTTAATGTGGCAAGTATATTTACTAATTCAATATAGATTAGATACTTTTTGAATGAAATACTTCCATAAATCGGAAATTCTTCTTATTGAAATATCAGAAAAGGTCGGAAAAACGATGCTTTTTACCTCTAAATGAAGCGAAGACAATATAGCCTCATTGTTCAGTTGGTATCGGAGGAGAGCCAATCCTCTGGTGAAAATGATGGCTTGCAAACTGGACCTACCATTGGGCCCTTCTTTCAGAGACGCACACATTGAAGCAGATTTACAGGCGAGGTTAGATCAAGGACACAATGTGTGGGCAGTAGGCGATATACATGGCCATTTAGGCACCTTCAGAGCACTCGTTCATCGTCTAAAATTAGGTGATGAGGACCGTATTATTTGTTTAGGAGACATGATAGATAGAGGGCCTGATTCAGCTGGATTGATTGAATTCATACGTTCTGACAATCGAATTATTTGTCTAAAAGGAAATCATGAACTCATGGCACTTTCATCTTTGCAAGAAGATGGTGTAGTTGAATTGTGGCAGCCATGGCTTGCTCGAGGAGGTCGATCAACTTGGGGGTCATACATTGTTCGAGCAGATGGTGACTTGTATGAAGCAAAACGACTCTTCGCTGATGATCTAATGTGGATGGATAATCTTCCGAATCACATCGTTCTGGATAAATTAAGACTTGTTCATGCAGGATATGACCCCCGTATGCCACTTGATTCACAAGGCGATAAAGAGTTACTATGGATTCGAAAACGGTTCTATGAACATGAGTATGCTATCGACCCTTATCGAACGGTCATCTTTGGTCATTCAACGACTACGAAGGTTGGTCCCGCCCCTGGAGAGGTTGTTCACAGCCCCATTCAATTAAACGATGAACGACCAGCTTGGATTGCGATGGATATAGGAGCGTACAATCACGTTTCACCTGGATTGGCCGCAATGAATCTCTCTTCATTCCGAATTGTTAAGCAGGGAACATTGCGTTCTGAACGTTGGTTTGATTTCCCAGATTGTAAGGAAGCAAAGGTAGGAACTCACTACGGCCTTGACCTATTACAGAATCGAAACAGAAGAGAGGCAGTGTCTGCCTTACGCGCCAGACGTAAGCTCAAGAAGGCAGGAGTTGTACTACGAGAAGAGAGCCAAGATATCGATCTCGAAGCAATGCCTCGCCACCTTTTATTCACATCAAGAGAGTATGAATCTGAAAATAATCGGATCGTTTTAGGCCCAGGAACGAATCCAGATGAGCGACATCTAAGGCTTCCTGGTCCAATTGGTTTCCGAGTATATCGCAGGATGAAGACAAGGACATCACTAGGAAGTGAATCAACAATCCAGCGGAGAAGAGGAATTCAGGGGTGAATGTTAATTCCTGTTTACGGAAAATAAATCCATTGTATTGACAAAATAAAGAAACATTCATAACGGTTAATGTAGATTTCCGAACATGGCAGAAACCTACAACCCCGAGTTCAATCAAAATGCTTCTTTCCTCAGAGCGCTCTCAAAAACGATGAAACAGAACAAATTCATGCCTCTATTTGCGAAGGCTACAGCTGAAGCCACATCCGAACATGATCCTTGGGACGGCGGCTACACTTTCTTCATCTTGTGAAAGGTATCAATACTGAGAGCCACTCCCTTCAATCATGGAAATTGCTTGGGAGGCACTTCTTGCGGCCAGTACGGTCTTTTTCCTTGGGGCGATTTCACCTGGGCCAAGCCTGTTAATGGTCATCCGTAACACAATCGTTGGCGGACGCCGTCGAGGAGTCATGTGTGCTATTGGGCATGGTATTGGGTTCGGCCTGTATGCTGGCATCGCTATATTTGGCCTGATTGTGTTGCTGGAACAAGCACCAGAAGTTTTTCTTGTTTTGCAAATAATTGGAATCCTTCTATTGATTTGGTATGGTTACCTTATGTGGATTCACGCTGAGAATGAGTATCAACAGATTGGAGATGGAGAAGCAAGAGGGTTTCTTGAGGGTTTTTCAATCGCCTTTTTCAATCCTAAAATTGCTCTTTTTCTTGTCGCTGTTTTAGCGCAAGTCCTTGATGCAGGTATGGGCCTGGCAACGAAATTGAGCATCGGATTTGTTGGCATGGCAATCGACATGATTTGGTACATTCTTGTCGCATTACTTCTTACTGGAACACCATTACTTGAATGGTTACGTAGCAATGGAAAAGCAGTCAATCGGACCACTGCAGTTGTGTTATGGGGATTTGCAATTTCAGTTATCGTTTCAACTGTTCTGGTATCTTAAAGTTGACATCTGGGGCAAAGAAACGTTGAACGGCCTGATTGAGTGATTCGTTCAATTGTACCCCCACACCCTGCTTTGAGACATGGCCCATCTTCTCGATCATATGCTTGGAAATGATGGCCAAAGTAGCCGAGAGTACCATTGACATCCGCAAAATCATTGAGCGAACTTCCTCCAACTTCTACAGCTTGGTGAAGAACTTCAATCACTTTCTCAACCAACAGAGTGAGTTTTGTTGTTGGTTTTCCGTCTTTACGAACAAGTGTTTTACTGCTTCGAGTTGGA
>Ga0208277_1000638_pt1 | contig 20501 bp, 14 predicted proteins | sample ETNtaG_5_FD_185782 | JGI IMG/M metagenome (GOLD analysis project Ga0208277, IMG submission 185782) | Marine microbial and viral communities from oxygen minimum zone, Eastern Pacific Ocean - ETNP201406SV205 (SPAdes) (version 2) | ecosystem: Environmental > Aquatic > Marine > Oceanic ...
TCGTACCCACGCTGGGTGTCAGTAGGGTTGACACTGAATTAGGCGAGGCGATATTGTTCCAATAGGCCTTGGTTGAGTGCCTCAGGTTAAGTCCAAGAGAAAGAGCAGTGCCTATTTGAGAAATCTCTTTTGTAAGCGCGCTTAACGATATATCGTAAACATTTGAGGCTTTGTATCCATATTGATTGGTATGAAGAGGGGTTTCTATTGTGGCAGACCCGCCAATAAAAACAGGGTTAGAATGACGCTTTATGTAATATTGGCATTCAACAAGAGCCTTATATGACCCCTCGCTCATTGCAAAATGCCTGTGTTCTACTTTTTCTTCTCCTTTTAAAAAAAAAGGATCAGAGGTAATAGTGTTTCTCGATGGAATTGTTAACCCTGTACCAATAAAAATTCTTTTTCCTGCCCCTTGTCCGTCGTTGTATAAAAGATACTTAAGTAAAATTTTTCTATCTCCAAAAATACCACCAATAGCATTAAGAAAGTTTGAGTGGCTTCCTTCATTGCGGTGGTGTATGGTTGTTGTATCCCCCTTCCACTTCATGATTCTTGTACCAATAATCTGATTAATGGATAGATTCCAATAATTAGATAGGCCTATTGTTATCCCTGGTGTAATTAAAATGGTGCTAAGGGTACCTTCGTGTTCAAAGCTTTCCCCTGAACCAGGAAGAGCTTCGTGCCACCAATCAATATATTGGTTTACGTTGTTTGCTGTGAACATAACCTGACCAGCCCACAAACCTACACCTTTTTCTGCGCTACCGACCGGCAACGATGGGTTGTTTCAAAGCGCTCATTGCCCAAACAAAGAAAAAACAAACAATAGAAATATAATTAAAAACTTCATCTGGTTTTCATATCTTTAGTTATATGAATTTACCAAAATATAGTTTAATCCCGCCTATTAAATATGACGATAAAACTATTTTACATCATCATGCTATATATACTACAAGGAAAAACAGGTCTATTGTTCCGGTGGTGTTTGATGGAAACACAATAAACCCAAAAAACTTTCTAAAATTAAAAATCGATTTAGGAATCCATTCAATAATTGTAGTTGATAGAGTAAAACCAAAACACCCAAAAGTATATATATCTAATCATGTCAACAGGTCTGGTTATAATTTTTTAATTGGAAAAACTCCATTTCGAGGTTTCCCAAGATTTCCAGATATGACAAACATATATAATAAAACACCTGGATTAAAACCAATCTCTGTACACACTGTTGGGCCAAAAAGGTTTGTTTTAAAACTGGATACTATAAATGTGGTTTCTGAGTCTGTAGGCCTTGTTGCACCTGTTTGGCATTATGTTGGGGTAAAAGTTTTTGCTCAAAATTTTAAAGACTAGCACCAATTTTTCTTTTTACATTTAAAACTTTCGCTATTTTTGCTCCCAGGCAAACATTATTAAGAGCTAGGGAAATATTTGCATTTAAACTTTCCCCGTTTGTTTCTTTGTGAATTTTTTCTAATAAAAAAGGCGTTACTTTTTTTCCGGATATCTTTTTTTCTTTTAGGTCTAAAATGGTTTTATTAATTATTGATGTTATTTTTTTTTGTGGAATTTCATCCTTTTGTGGAATTGGGTTTACAACCAGCGTTGAACACGGCAAATTTGAAAATTCGTTATTTAGAAAAACATCAACTATTTCATCTACGGAAGAGATTTCGGTTATGTTTTTATAACCGGACTTTCTTGAATAAAAAGACGGGAATTCATCGGTTTTAAACCCAACAAGACAAACACCTAGCGCTTCTAAAGTTTCAATTGTTTTTGATATGTCCAGAATAGACTTAGCGCCAGAAGACACAACAACCATGGGCGTTTTTGATAATATAGATAAGTCTTGAGAAATGTCAAAAGATTTATCAGCTTCTTTGTGGACACCGCCGATACCCCCAGTGGAAAAAACCTCAATATTGTTGTTTTTAGCAATGTGCATTGTGGAGGAGACTGTTGTTGCCCCAGACCAACGGAAGCTGGTTGCAATGCCAAGCTCTCTCACTGAAACCTTTTTAATTTTATTAGACCTCGAAATTTGTTCTAATTCTTTTTTTTCTAAACCAACACAGACCCGACCTTCTATAATTGCTATTGTTGCGGGGGTTACTCCAATTTTTTTACACAAAGCTTCAGACTCTAGTGCGAATTCTAGATTTTCAGGATATGGCATGCCATGAGCAATAATAGTTGATTCTAGAGCCAATATAGGGAGGGAGTTCTTTTTGGCGTTTTCAACTTCTTTTGAATGTTTTAGATTGATAGGCATATTATACATATTTTTAAACTAACACCTGTAGGACTTTTAATAACAATGTACCCAGTTAATCCAAAAACCTATAATCTTTCATCTAGAATTAAATTACTCAAAGATAGTGCGGGGTCTTTATTTATTGTCATTGACCGAAAAAGTAGAATAATCATGAAAGATGGGAGCCGGGTTGTTAAAACAGCAGAACAGATAAAAGAAGTTAATAAAAATAAAAAAATATCCCTTTTAACATCTGCTCCGGTTTGTAGCAAAACAAAGGCCTTGTTGTTAAAAAATGACATATCGATTTTAAGCCTTTAGTTTTGTTTCGCTTTTTTTTACCACAAGATAAAAAAATTTCTAAGGAAATTTTTGTCCTTTCTCTACCTATTATATTAAGCAACCTCAGCAGGGTTTTAATGAGCATAGCTGACGTAGCTATGGTTGGAAGAATGGGTACCGAAGCTCTAGCGGCAACAGGCATGGGCTCAATGATGTTCTGGGGGGCGCTAAGCTTAACAATGGGAATTCGAACAGCAGTTCAAACTGTCACAGCAAGAAGACTTGGCCAAAACCTGTATAAAGAATCTGGATTTGCCCTTCGCAATGGTCTGGTATTAGCATCTGCTTATTCCGTCCCAACTTCTATTTTTGTTTGGTTTTATTCTCATAACATTGTTCAGTTTTTTATTAAAGATTCAGTTGCAACACCATTAACTGTTGATTATGTCTCTATTTTGTTTATCGGCCTAATGTTTTCTTCATATAGTTTTGTTTTTCAAGGTTTCTTTACAGGAATTGAAAAAACAAAAGTTCATATGAGGGTCACAATAACAAGCAACATTTTAAATGTATATTTAAACGCTGGTTTTATTTATGGTTCAAGCGAGGTTCGAGCCTTTTTTATAGAGCACCTTCCAAGCATTTCTTTTTTTGCTGTTTTTTGGGATTGGTTTAATTTTCCTGCATTAGGAGTAAAGGGCGCTGCGGTTGCAACTCTTATCTCATCTGTTTGGATGACAGCCCACTACGCAACAAGCCTGCTTTCTAAAGAAATAAAACAAAAGTTTTCTGTTTTTGATATTTCTTTTAACCAGGAGATGATGGTTAAACAAATAAGGTTGGCTCTTCCACAGGGCATTCAAGAATTTGTTATTGCTTTTGGTTGGGGTGTTTTTTATAAAATTGTTGGAATAATTGGCTTGGTTGAACTAGCAACAACGGAACTTCTTTTTACAATCATGCACGCCTCTTTTATGCCAGCTTTGGGTGTTGGTCAAGCATGTTCAACGCTGGTCAGTAAATATATGGGAAGGGGCAGCCCAGAGGTCTCTGAGATTAGTATAAAAGAGTCTATTAGAATAGCAGAATATATTATGGCACCCATGGGTTTAAGTTTCATTCTTTTCCCAGAGCAATATCTTTATATTTTCACAAGCGATTTAGAAATAATTAATATGGGTTCTTACGGGTTGCGCATAATTGGAGCTTTGCAGTTTATAGACGCTGTTGCATTTGTTTTGTGGTTTGCTCTTTCTGGAGCCGGGAACACGTTTTTTCCTGCGATGGTTGAGGCTACTCTCACTTGGGTTGTTATTGTTTTTGGTAGTTATATTGTTGGTGTATATTTTTCTCTGGGTTTTAAAGCCCTCTGGTTGTTGTTTCCTGTTCACCTGGGGCTTTTTGCTTCGATATTGATATGGAAAACAAGTCAGGGCGACTGGAAAGACATTAAGGTTTAATTATATAAATTATCATCTAAGATGTTGTGTTTGCCTTGTTTCAATTATGTAAATTTTGCTCTGCAAATAAAGTATTAAAACTAATATTATATGACATCAAAATATAAAGACCAAGATCCTCAAGAGACTCAAGAGTGGATAGAGTCAATTGAAGACGCACTTGAAGAGCATGGGTATGAAAGAACTAGGTTTCTTCTTGAAACTTTAATTGACTATGCGCAAAAAAAAGGCGCTCGGCTGCCTTTTAATACGTCAACGCCTTTTATAAACACTATTTTACCTGGGCAGGAAACGCCTTATCCTGGAAATAGAGAAATTGAGCGAAAAATAAAATCCATTGTTAGGTGGAATGCAATGGCGATGGTAACAAAAGCAAACAAAAACACCCCGGGTATTGGTGGCCATATTTCAACATATGCTTCAGCTGCAACTATTTATGAGGTTGCATTTAACCACTTTTTAAAAGGCCCGTCTCATCCAAGCGGTCAAGACCTTGTTTTTTTTCAAGGACACGCATCTCCCGGGATGTATGCCCGAGCATTTTTAGAAGGGAGGTTTTCAGAAAACAACTTAAACAATTTTAGAAGAGAATTGGCAAAAGAGGGTGGCCTATCATCATACCCACATCCTTATTTAATGCCAGATTTTTGGCAGTTTGCAACGGTTTCAATGGGCTTAGGTCCACTGATGGCTATTTATCAAGCTAGATTTATGAGGTATATGGTTGACCGCGGTTTTATGGAAGACACAGGCAGAAAGGTTTTTGCTTTTCTTGGAGATGGAGAAATGGACGAGCCGGAATCAAAAGGTGCGCTAACATTAGCTTCTAGAGAAAATCTAGATAATTTAATTTTCGTTGTTAACTGCAACCTTCAAAGGTTAGATGGTCCTGTTCGTGGAAATTCAAAAATAATCCAAGAACTCGAAGCAGCATTCAGAGGTGCGGGGTGGAATGTTATAAAAAATATTTGGGGTTCAGATTGGGATGATTTATTTGAAAAAGATTCCAGTGGTTTATTATTAGAAAGGGTTGAAGAAGTTGTTGATGGAGACCTGTTAAAGTATGTCGTTGAAGGCGGGGCTTATATGAGGGAGCATTTTTTTGGAAAAAACCCTAATCTGAAAAAACTAGTTGACCACCTTTCTGACGATGAATTAGAAAACATGAAAGCAGGAGGACACGACCCAATTAAAATGTATTCGGCTTATCAAGAGGCTATTACACATAGTGGTTCCCCAACGGTTATTTTGGCCAGAACGGTTAAGGGGTATGGATTGGGAACCGCTGGTGAAGGTAGAAACATCACCCATAATCAGAAAAAATTAAGCGATAATGAAATGCTTTATTTTCGAGATAGGTTTAGTGTTCCAATATCAGATAACGATGCAATAACTGCTAAATTTCAAAAGTTTGAAGAAGGGACTGAAGAGTATCAATATCTCATTGACCAGAGAAATAAACTTGGGGGAAGTGTCCCTGTGCGGGTAAACAAACCAAAAAGCCTTAAAATTCCAGACGTTTCTATTTTTAAAGAACTTTTAGATGGAACAGGCGAAAGAGAGGCTTCTACAACAATGGTCTTTGTTAGGATGCTTTCAATACTAACAAAAGATAAAGTTGTTGGTAAGCACGTTGTTCCTATTGTTCCAGATGAGGCTCGCACCTTTGGTATGGACCCGCTATTTAGACAGCTTGGCATATATGCGCATTCAGGGCAGCTTTATGACCCGGTTGATTCTGATCAGTTTCTTTATTATAAAGAAGAAAAAAATGGTCAGATATTAGAGGAGGGAATAAATGAGGCAGGCGCTATTTCGTCTTTTATTGCCGCGGGAATGAGTTATAGTAATCATGGTATACATATGATTCCTTTTTATATTTATTACTCGATGTTTGGATTTCAAAGAGTTTGGGATTTTATCTGGGCCGCTGGTGACATGCGAGCGCGAGGTTTTCTATTGGGGGGAACTGCTGGTAGAACCACTCTAAACGGAGAAGGTCTTCAACATCAGGACGGTCACAGCCACCTTGCCGCATCTGCTACTCCAAATATTAAGTCTTATGATTGTGCCTATTCGTATGAAATTGCTATTGTTGTTCAAAGGGGCATGGTAGAAATGATAGAGGAGAACAAGGATGTTATTTATTACCTTACCCTAGAAAATGAAAACTATATTCATCCAAGCCAACCGGAGGGTATTTCCGATGGTGTAATTAAGGGAATGTATAAAATGCGAGGTACGCAAGAACCAAGGATTAGGTTGTTGGGAAGTGGGCCATTAATGAGAGAGGTTTTGGCTGCTGCAGAATTATTAAAAGAAGATTGGGGAGTAGAGCCTGGAATTTGGAACGTTACTAGTTTTAGCGAACTAAGAAGAGAAGCAGAGGCTGTGGAAAGGTGGAACCTTATCCACCCAGATGAAAAACCAAGGGTTTCATACATAGAAGAATTGCTCAATAAAAACCATGTTCCAACAGTGGCAGTTTCTGATTATATCAAGCTAGTTTCTGATCAGATTAGACCATATGTGCCGGGTCCATATTATTGCCTAGGTACCGATGGGTTTGGTAGAAGCGATACACGTGAAGGATTAAGGCGCTTTTTTGAAGTAGATAGGTTCTATGTTGTTTTGACCGCAATTAAGGCACTGGTCCATGCTGGAGAACTAGAGAATAGTATGGTTGATGCGGTACTTGAAAAATATGATTTAGACCCAGAAAAGCCAAACCCTGTAATGGTTTAAGGATATAATATGATAAAAGAAGTTGTACTTCCTGACCTTGGTGAGGGAATAGAGTCAGCCACGATAAGTGAGATACTTATAAGTGTGGGTGAGAAGGTAAAGAAAGACGATGTACTTTTGGTGTTGGAATCTGATAAGGCGTCCATGGAAATCCCCTCCGATTATGAGGGTAAAATAGTAGAAATGTTTATTGAAGAGGGTAAAGATATTTCAATTGGAGAGCCTTTATATAAAATAGAAACACAAAATCAAATCGAAAAAGAAATTGAAAACGAACCGGAAAAAGAAACCAAGAAAGAAAATTTAGAAATTCATAAACAAGAAGTTGAAAGCGGCAATCGAACAGAAGATAGTTCTCAATTCAAACCTGCAACAGAGTTAAAAAATTCTATAGCGGCAAATGGTGTTTTTGCCTCCCCTGGTGTTAGAAGACTTGCAAGAGAACTAGACATTGACCTTGGAATTATAAAAGGTACGGGGGCTAAAGGCAGAACCACAAAAGAAGACCTCAATAATTATATAAGAATTAAAATGAATGAAAGTTCAGGTTTATCTAGGCCACCTAGAAAGCCCATAGACTTTTCTAAGTGGGGAGATATAGAGTATCAGAAGCTTACAAAGGTAAATAAGATTACCGGTAATCGACTTCAAGAAGCTTGGCAAAACATTCCACATGTAACTCAGTACAATTCAGCAGACATAACAAACCTGAGTACTTATAGAAAAAAATTAAAAAGTGAAGCAGAAAAGACAGGGAGAAAAGTAACATTTCTTCCCTTTTTAATGAAAGCATCGGTTTCGGTGTTAAAAAACATGGTGCGTTTTAATAGTTCGCTAGATGAAAATGAAGAGAACTTGATTATCAAAAAGTATTACCATATCGGTGTAGCTGTTGATACCCCATCTGGGCTAATGGTTCCCTGTATCAGAGATGTGGATAAAAAAACAGTAATGGAGTTATCTGAGGAGTTAGTAGACATTAGTCAAAGGGCAAGGGATAAAAAATTAAAACCGGAAGATTTAAAGGGCAGCACTTTTACTATATCAAGTCTTGGGGGAATTGGAGGTACTAATTTTGCACCGATTGTAAACCCACCAGAGGTTGCAATCTTGGGTGTTTCTAAAAGCGAATGGCAACCTGTTTTTGATAAAGACAAGAAAGAGTTTGTTCCTCGTTTTATTATGCCATTCTCATTATCATACGACCACAGGGTTATTGATGGTGCTTCTGGTGCCGCTTTTGTAGAAAAGCTCTCGCAGACTCTTGAGAGCGTTGAATTGTTTAAGGAGTAGAAATTTTGTCCAAGAGAGAAAACGCGGATGTTGTTGTAATAGGTTCTGGTCCTGGTGGTTATGCCGCAGCATTTAGAGCAGCAGACCTTGGTAAAAAAGTATTAATGGTTGAGAAAGACGGTAATCTCGGAGGAGTCTGTCTTAATAGGGGGTGCATTCCATCTAAAGCCTTTTTGCATATTTCTAAAGTGATGACAGAAGCATCCCACTTGTCAACAATAGGTGTTTCCTTTTCCAAACCTCAAATAAATATCGATGTAGTTAGAGATTATAAAAATAAAATAGTTTCAAAATTAAGCAATGGAATTTCTCAACTCGCAAAAGTGCGAAAAGTAACCACCGTTAATGGAGAAGCATCATTCCTATCAAATAATGAGCTGGTTGTAAAAAGTGAATCAGAAGACAGGGTGATTTATTTTAATAAGTGTATTATTGCTGTCGGATCAAGCTCAAGAATGCTTCCCGGTATTCCAAGGGGCAGTTCTTCGATACTTACTTCAAAAACAGCTCTTGACTTAAAAGATATCCCCAAAAATCTCCTTGTTGTTGGGGGAGGGGTAATTGGTCTTGAGTTGGGGCAGGTGTATGCGTCTTTAGGCTCTGAGGTCTCAGTTGTTGAATTTCTACCATCGTTAATTCCTGGCGCAGACCAAGACATTGTAAAGCCACTACAAAGACAATTATCTAAACAGTTTAAATCAATTATGTTATCATCAAAAGTAGTCGGTGTTACTGAAAATAGTAAAGGTGGCTTGAACGTATCAATTGAATCAAAAGATGATAAAAAAGATTTAAGTTTTGAAAAAATATTAATCTCTATAGGAAGAAGCCCCAATACAGGGCAGTTAAACCTGGGCCATACCGATATTAAAGTTGACAAAAACAACTTTATATTAGTTGACGAATACCAAAAGACATCAGTAGATAGTATTTTTGCAATTGGTGATGTTACAGGAAACCCGATGCTCGCGCACAAAGCAACTTACGAAGGGAAGGTTGCTGCTGAGGTTGCTTCTGGTCATCCTGCAGCGATGGATGCAAGGGTTATACCAAGCGTAGTTTATACACATCCTGAAGTGGCTTGGGTTGGCCTAACTGAAAATGAGGCAAAAGAAAAAGACATACCATATGAAAAAGGGGAATTTCCGTGGGCTGCAAGCGGCAAGGCAATGATTTTAGATGCAAGTCATGGAAAAACTAAAATTTTATTTGATCCAGAAACAAAGCGAGTTCTTGGTGCTGCCATAGTTGGGCCATCTGCAGGTGACCTTATATCAGAAGCTTGTCTTGCAATAGAGATGGGTTCTGATGCAGAAGACATAGGTTTAACAATTCATCCTCACCCAACTCTCGGTGAGACTTTTGCTGCTGCATCAGAGGTCTACTTGGGTACTATGACAGACCTATATGTTCCTAAAAAAGGAGGAAAATAAAATGGTTAAACTTTTTTCAATAATTTTTATCGCCATTTCGTTGATGGTTGCACAAGCACCTGATGCTGGACAGCCTAAACCGGAGGATATTCAAAATAAATCAACAAAACCAACAAAAAAAATCTCTATGGAGGAGGCAAAAAAAAATACCGTTGAGATGCCTGGTTTGATAACACTGTTTCAGGACACAACAAATGGGAAAATGTATATGCTCATCAAAAAGGAACAGCTTGATAAAGAGTATATTCATTTTGTTTATGGAAAAAACGGGCAAAACAACACGGGTGTAAATAGAGGCTGGCCATATTCATCAAAAGTGATAAAACTTAAAAGATATTTTACTCGTATTGAGTTTGAAGTACAAAACAACTCCTTTTATTTTGACCCAGAAAACCCATTAGCAAAGAGCTCTGATGCTAACATAAGTACAGCAATACTTGCATCATCAAATATCATTTCGGAAAAAGATGGTTCCATACTCATAGGGGTTGATAATATTTTTTTAACAGAATCCCTTTATCAAATTTCTCGTGGATTTATCCCCGGCAGTTCAAATAAAAACCCGTTTAAGCTTGGGAGACTTGCAAAAGACAGGTCGAAATACATTTCTGTAAAAAATTATCCAGAAAACACAGATTTAATTGTGCAGTATGTGTATACAAATCCAGTACCTACAAATTGGGGTTCTGATGGTGGGGTTACCGACCCAAGATCAATGAACGTTTCCCTTCAGCATAGTTTTATACAGATGCCTGAAAACGAATATAAACCAAGAATGACAGACCCTCGAATTGGTTATTTTTCAACCCAAATAACGGATATGACCGTTGCTGATGACCCAACACCATATAGAGATATGATTCACAGGTGGCACTTAGAGAAAAAAAATCCGGATCAAGAAAGGTCAGAGGTTATACAGCCTATTGTGTGGTGGATAGAAAATACAACCCCTCATGAATTTAGAGAAGCAATCAAAGAAGGTGTTTTAGCTTGGAATAAAGCGTTTGAAAAAGCGGGTTTTATAAATGCTGTGGAGGTCAAGGTTCAACCAGACGATGCTGAATGGGACGCTGGAGATATTAGGTACAATGTTTTAAGGTGGACCTCTTCTCCAAACCCCTGGTTTGGTGGTTTGGGACCAAGCTTTACCAACCCAAGAACAGGTCAGATATTAGGCGCAGACATAATGTTAGAGTATGTGTGGTTTACTAATAGGGTTAAGTATGAAAAACTTTATGAAACATTCAACATTGATGAAAGTATGGATAATAAAAAAGTAGCTAATGAGTTATATTGTCATGCAGGCAATGTTATTCAACAGGGCAACCAATTTGGGATGATAGCTCTGGGCAAAGCTGTTAGTGAATTTGACCAACTTGAACAACACCGTCTTTTATATGAAGGTTTGGTAGATCTCGTTTTGCATGAAGTTGGACACACGCTTGGTTTAAACCATAATTTTTTTGCTAGTAACCTTCATACATTCAACACTATCCACGATCGCCACATAACAGAACCAATAGGTCTGTATTCTTCAGTTATGGATTATACACCTGTTAACATTGGGCCAGACCCAAAACACCACGGGCAATACTACTCAACTATTCCTGGGCCATATGACATATGGGCAATTGAGTTTGGCTATGCGCCTCCATTAAAGAACCCTGAAGATGAGAAAAGAAGAATAAAATCATTAATGGAAAAATCAACTCAAAAAGAATATGGTTTTGGTAACGACTCTGATGATATGCGTAGTCCGGGTAGAGGTTTAGACCCAAGAATCATGACTTTTGATATGAGCGATGATGCATTAGCATATGCAAAACAAAGAATGGATATTGTAAGGTCTTTATACCCGAACTTATTGAAACGATTTGAAGTTTCAGGTCAGTCGTACCATGCATTTAAAAATGCTTTCTCAACGCTGAAAAGAGAGTACTCTAGTTGTGCAAATGTCATTTCAAGATATATTGGAGGTGTTTATATAGACCGTTCAATGGTAGGGCAGATAGGTAAAAAAGAACCATTTGTTCCAGTTTCAAGAGATAAGCAAAAATGGGCAATGACACTTCTAAAAGAATATATTTTTGCACCAGAGGCATTTGAGGTTTCAGATGAAATGTATAGACACTTGCAGTGGGAGCGGAGAGGTTTCTCTGGTACAAAAGACCCTCAAATACATGACATGGTATTAAGCACCCAAAAGAACATACTTAATCAATTACTTCATCCAAATGTAGTAAAAAGGATTGTTGATTCAGGGCTCTATGGAAACAGGTACAATTTAAATGAAATGATGAACGACCTTACGACTGCTTGTTTCTCGTCTGACGCAGGTTCAAATATCAACACCATGAGAATGAACCTTCAAACCGAATATACCAAGCGTCTTATATCTGTTGTAAACAATAAGGGGAAAGGCAAACATGGGCACATTGCAGTATCAACAGCTTTTGAAAATTTAAATAAAATAAAAAAATATGCATCTAGGTTTAATGGTGTTAATGACCAGACAAAAGCACACCGCAAGCACTTGATATATATCATTGACAAAGCACTAGACGCATAAAAAACCAACAAAGAGGATGTGTCATGAAAAAAAACCTTATTTTATTGATAATATTTATTTATGCATGTAATACAAATAAAAAAATGGTGAAACACCCGCTAGATAAATCTGAAGTTCGAACCATTGTTCTTGAAAATGGGTTAAAGGTGTTTCTCCTTTCTGACCCAGGATTTAATATGTCAGCAGCATCTGTGGCGGTTCAAGTTGGCTCTTTAGATAATCCTGAAGATAGGCAGGGGTTGGCTCACTTTTTAGAGCACATGTTATTCCTTGGTACTAAAAAATATCCTGATGTTGATGAATACAGCAGTTATCTTAGAACTAATGGTGGGTATTCTAATGCTTACACATCTAGCGATCTCACAAACTACCAGTTTCAAGTTCTTCCAGATGCTTTCGAAGGTGCTGTCGATCGTTTTTCTCAGTTTTTTACAAGTCCTTTATTTACAGAAGAATACACTTCAAGGGAGGTCAACGCGGTTAATTCAGAGCACCAAAAAAACATTATGAATGATAATTGGAGGCAGTTTAGAATCTCTGGATTGTTTACAAAAGACGGGCACCCAGAGCAAAAATTTGGAACAGGAAATTTGGAAACCCTTGGTGATATTGACAGAGAAGAGCTTCTTGATTTTTATAATAGATATTATAGCTCAAACAGAATGGGGCTTGCTATGCTAAGTACACACTCTCTTGATGATATGGAGAGCTGGGCTAAGAAATATTTTTCTAACATAAATAATAATAACAAAGATAGAAATAGATACGATTCTGATTACTTTGAAAAAAAAGAAACTTTTAGGTTGGTTCAAATTGACCCCATAAAAGACATTAGAAACCTTGTTATGACGTTTCCCCTTCCTGGCACCAGGCACTTATATGCAAGTAAACCAGGCCGTCAATTTGGTTTTATCCTCGGACATGAAGGACCTGGAAGCTTATTATCTTATTTAAAAGAAAAAGGTTGGGCAATTTCGTTATCTGCTGGCGCTGGAGCCCGGTCTGCTGACCACGGTTCAGCGAGTGTAACCGTTGGGCTTACACAGAGTGGTCAAGAAAACTATAAAGAAGTCATAAAGTCAACACTTGATTATGTTGACCTAATGAAAAACAGTGGTCATCCTAAACATGTTTTTGATGAATTAAAAAATATGGCAGAATTAGATGAGGTATATGCAAGTAAAGGTGAGGGTATGTGGAGAGCTACACAACTTGCCAATGAGGTCATGATGTATCCAATTGAAGATGCTGGAAGAATCAACTATATCTATTCTAATAGTGATGCTAAACCATATGAAGATTTATTATCACATATTACAGCAGACAACATGCTTACAATGCTAATAGCCAAGGGTGTTAAGACAGATAAGATAGAGCATTTTTACCAAGCGCCTTATAGCTATACTGAGGATGGGTCTATTTATGAGTATTTAATCTCATCTCAAAAAAGACCAAAACTTGCCATTCCTGAGGTTAACCCATTTATACCAAAGAATGCATCTGTACCAAAAAGAGAACTGGACCTTACTGTTTTACCAGAAGAAATAAAGTTGAATGATGGAGTAAAATTATACTTTGGTCAAGATCATGAGTTTTTAAGACCTAAAGGAATAATAAGTTTAAAAATTTTATTTCCTAAAAACATTATGAGTGTTAAACATAGAGTTTATTCGAGAATATACGCTGCGTGCGTAAATGAGTCTCTCAATGAATTGAGTTATCCAGCAAAACTAGCAGGAATAAATTTCTCTATTAAAGAAGGCTATGAGGGTATGTATGTTGATGTTAATGGCTATGCTGAATCTGCGCTGAAGCTATATGAAACTATATTGGAACACATGGTTGCATTTTCAATTACAGATACCCAATTTGATGCGATTAAAGATAAAGTTGTAAGAGACTATGAAAACTTTTCTCTTTCAGATGCTCACCAACAAACTAGAGAGTTGGCACCAGATTTATTTTATAACGTAAAATATACCTGGAAGGAATCTCTTCCTGTTGCAAAAAACGTAACGCATGAATCGTTGAAGAATTATAGTAAGGATCTATATAAATCAACCTTTCTTGAAGCTATGGTGTATGGGGACTTTCCAAAACATGTAGCCAATGATGTAGTAGATTTGTTTGTAGAGAAAACCAAGACCTCCCCAATTAAAAAAGAAGAAGCTTTTGAGATAGATTATTTAAAACTATCACAACCTGAATCAATACAATACGTTGAAGACCTTCTTGTAAACAATTCTTGTATATTTAGAAATTATTTTATTGGTACAGATTCACCTGAAATAAGGGCTACGTCTTTAATTTTAAGTAAAGCACTTGAGCAACCGTTTTATACTGAGATGAGGACTAATCAACAGTTGGGTTATATAGTTTGGTCCTATTCACGTAATTACGACGAGTCTTACTATCTTAATTTTTTAATACAGTCTGGTGTATATCCGGCTGATGAGTTAAACAGGCGAGTAAATGATTTTTTATCCGACTCACCAAACATTTTAAAAGATATGGATGAAGAAACATTTCAAAACTTGATAGACTCTGCTATAGAGCAACTAGAAAAGAAACCCATGAGCATTTCAGAAAGAGCTACGAAGTTTAAAAATTATATTTTCGAGCACGATGGAGATTTTGAGCGTGATTTTAATACAATACAAGCTCTTAAGACGCTTAAAAAAGAGAGAATAGAGTCACATCTTTCAGAAATAATATCATTAGAAAAAAGAAAGATGGTAAATATTTTAACCTTTGCAGACAATCATGCTAATAAAAAACAAATTAAAAGTTCTTTTTCTGATTTAAAAGCATGGAAGTCGGCAAAGGTTTACAAGTAAACAACAATGCCCAAAAGGGTTATTCTTATAGCGGCTGTCACAGTTGATGGGTACATTGCTAGACATAAACTAGAGGTAACTAATTGGTCTAAAGACCTCCATATCTTTAAAGAGCAAACAATGGGATATCCGGTAATTATGGGTTCAAATACCCATAGAACTTTATCGGGTGAGTTAGGTGGTAGGGAGTCAATAGTTGTTAACAGGGGTGATGAACCACAAGTAGTTTTAAATAATATTTCTGCGGAAAAGTGTTTTATAATTGGGGGGGGAAGAACCTATCTTCGCTTTATAAAAAACTTAACCCATCTCTACGTTACTCCACACCCATATATATTTGGTGAGGGTATACACCTGTTCCATGGAAAAAATAATACGCAATTAAAATTACAATTTAAAAAGTTAGTTGAAATAGATTCAGCCAATGGAATATTTCAATATCAATATAGGGTAAAGTAATTTTTATAAGGCTGAAAATAATATTTCTTTGTTTGTCAACTTCAATCCTTCTAGGTGTTAACGCAAAAAGTGGTGGCAGCCTGTCTTCAGAGCAAAGCTCAATGGACGTTCTACACTATAAGCTTGATTTAATGGTAAATCCATATAAAGAGACTATTTCGGGTGAGGTTTTGATTAGGTTTAAGCTTTTGAAGGATGTGGATAACTTAGAGATAGATTTAATAAATAAATATTCAGTATCCGGCACAGTTTTGAATGGAATGAGCATGTCTTTTAAGCATCGAGATAATAAAGTATTAATTGATAATCCCGGAGTCCCTCTTTTTAAAAGCAATGAGCTACTTATCAAATATGGTGGTAAGCCACCAAATGCAAAAAACCCTCCTTGGGATGGTGGGGTTACTTGGTCGCTCGACAATTCAGGCAGGCACTGGGTTGGGGTAAGTTGTCAGTCGGTAGGCGCACACACATGGTTTCCTTGTAAAGAACATCCAAGTGATAAAGCTGAGGGGGCTGAAATATATATAAGCGTTCCAGATCCTTTGATGGCAGTATCAAACGGCATACTAAAGTCAACAGAAAAAAAAGAAGACAGGTGGACGAAGTGGAAATGGGAAACAGAATATCCAATAAGTACTTATAACATTAATTTTGCAATTGGAGATTTTGAGACGATAGAAAAAAACGGTTTCGTATTAGGGGAGCCTCTCTATATGGTGTATTATGTTCTTCCAGAAAAATCATTAGGGGCACGAGACTTACTTCAAGAAGCTGAGTCGCATTTAAACTTTTATGCCCGGGCTTTTGGGCAATATCCATGGATCAAGGAAAAGTTTGGTTTGGTTCACACTCCATTCTCTGGTATGGAACACCAAACGCTAAATGCTTATGGAAACAACTACAAAAAAACAAAATTTGGATATGACTTTATATTGTTTCATGAAATGGGCCATGAGTGGTGGGGAAACTTTCTTAGTGTCTCAGATTGGTCCGATTTTTGGATTCATGAAGGTATAGATACGTATGCAGAGGTGATGTATATCGAAGAAACTTTTGGAAAAGAAGCACTAAGAAATTTTGTAAAAAACAAATTAAAACCAAACATAAGAAATAAACATCCAATTGTACCGAAAAAAAACTCTACAGCAGAAAACATTTCAGGTAATGATGTTTATTACAAGGCCGCCTACTTGCTCCACATGGTTCGTTACTTAATTGGAAAAGAGGTGTTGTGGTCTAGTCTTAAGGAGTATTTATACATGCCAAAAGAACTGGTTGATAATCAGAGTAACACAGAAGAATTCATTTCTTTGATAAATGAAAATTCTGGGATGAATATAAGTTGGCTATTTAACCAATTTCTATATAAGGCTCAAATTCCAACTCTCGTAGTAGAAAATAGGATTGTAAACAACAAAAAATTTATAGATATAAAGTGGGTTGAAAAGGATTTTAAAATGCCCATTGAAATACAATATGAATCTTATGATGGTATAAGGGTAAAAAAGTTAGAGCCAACAAACAAGAATGTAACGATGGTAATTCCAAAGGAGTCACCTTTTGTGATTGATCCGGAGGGTTGGGTGCTGTGTAAAACAATTATAATGGAAAATTAAGATTAAGGCTTATTAATGGTTAAAAGATTTATGGTTTATACGCTATCACTGGTATCAGTGGTAATTATATGTTTGGGGATTTGGCTTAGGCACCCACTTCCAAAAGTAACGGGGGAGCTGTCAATTGGGCACCTGAATAACATTGTAGAGGTTTACACGGATGAATATGGTGTGCCGCACGTTTTTGCCGAAAACGAGGATGATTTGTTTTTTACAGCAGGATATATTGCTGCCCGCGATAGGTTGTTCCAGTTATCATTAGTTGGTCTTGCTTTAAAGGGTGAACTATCTTCTGTGTTGGGCCCGGGCTTAATTGATACTGATATATATTTCAGAACCTGGAAAATTCATGATATGGGCAAAAAGTTGGTAAATAATATGCTGCCCATAAATAGAGTAGTGTTTGAGAATTTTTGTGATGGTATAAACTATAGAATAGATAAAGAGATGAAGGACCTACCAGTTGAGTTTAAAATCCTTAATTTTGAACCTTTGAAGTGGGACCCGACTATGGTTGCTGGATATGCGAGGATGATGGCACACGAAATGTCAGGCTCTTGGATGCCTGAAGTTGTTTTTGGTGCTGTGGAGAATTTTTTTGGTAGGGATAAATTGCTTGAACTGATTCCAGGTGGGGAATTAGATCATCCTCAAATTGTGCAGTCATTTGATAGTGGTTTAAAATTTGCATATGATAATATATTAAAAAGTGAGTATGTACTTAGAAATTTATTTGGTGACTTTAGTGCCGATATTGGATCAAACAGTTGGGTGGTGTCGGGTTTAAAAACTAATACAGGGTTGCCATTTTTAGCAAATGACCCACATCTCGCGTTTACTCAACCTCCGCGTTGGTATGAAATACACCTAAATGGCGGAAGATTTAATGTCTCTGGAGTCTGTATTGCCGGTATACCAATTCCAGTGATAGGCCAGAACGAAAGAACCGCTTGGGGATTTACAAACACCATGGTTGACGACTTAGATTTTTTCATTGAAGAAATTCATCCAAATGACAAATCTTTGTATAAACACGATAATGAGTGGTTAAAGATTAAAAGTAAGGAAGAAACATTTAAAGTTAAGGGTCAAAAAGATACAACGGTAATTATTAAATCAACACATCACGGACCAATTATTAGTGGTGTTCATAAAATATTAAAGGGAGAAAATAAGGTTTTATCAATGTCCTGGACTGGACATTGGGTAACGGGTGAAATGGATGCATGGGTAGCCCTAACAACTATGGAAAACTGGATTGATTTTACAAATGGCGTTGAAAAGTTCGGAGTCCCTGGGCAAAACATTGTATATGCGGATATAGATGGAAATATAGGGTGGAGACCGGCAGTTTTTATACCAATTAGGAAAGAGGGCTTTTCTATGTTACCGCGCCCGGGTTGGGATTCCTCCTATGATTGGAAGGGCAAGGTGCCATATAACCAAATGCCTTTTATTTTTAATCCAAAAGAAGGATATATATCAACTGCTAATAATAAGATTATTGATGATTCATTTCCCTATTATATAAGCGGTCTTTGGGCTGATCCGAGTAGGGCTTCGAGGATAAAGGATAGATTAAAAGAAAAAGATAAGTATACTATGGAAGATATGGCCTCTATTCAATTAGACTATTTCTCAAAGTTTGCTGAATCCATTACACCTAAAATTTTGGATTATGGGCATATAGCCCAGACAACGGAAGAGGTAAGGGCGATTAAGTTCTTAGAGGAATGGGATTTTATAGAAGATGTAGACTCGGAGGCAACATTAGTTTTTCATTCAATAATAAACAAAGTAATTGAAAATATATATTCAGATGAATTATCACTGCTAGGTCCTAAGTATGTAGAAGCATACCTTGGACTTAAATATATTACTAAGAGAAGTTTAAGAGAAATTATAAAAGGAAAGTATTCTTCGTGGGTTGACGATGTAACAACAAAAGGCAAAATTGAAACTATTGATGAAATTATTACGCAGTCTATTACAAGTGGTATAAAATCTATTATAGATAGCTATGGGTCAAACTGGACTAATTGGAAATGGGGTGAGGCTCACACGTTAACCCATAAACATATTTTAGGTAAGAACCATGTACTCGACTACTTATTTAACTTAAATATAGGACCTTTTAAATCGGGTGGTTCCGACGTGACACCCAATGCTGGTGGATACTCAAACTCTAAATCATTTTTACAAACTTCAGGCGCATCAATGCGTAGATTAGTGGATTTAAACGATTTAAATAATACAAAATCCATATTGCCTACTGGGCAATCTGGGTTACCTCGAAGCAAGCATTATAGTGACCAAGTTGAAATATATAATAGTGGAATGTATCGAAATATATTATTTACCAAAGATTCTATTGTTTCTAATAATAACTATAAACGCCAGCTTTTAATTCCTAAATGATTACATATCTTATTATGGTAACTCTAGGTTTTATAATTATAAAACATAGATTCTTCTGGGAGGTCAAAAATGAAATTAAGTTTCCTAAAAACGGTACTGTTTATATGTCTCACAGAGGCTATAAAAAAACTTACCCAGAAAATACAATGGGTGCATTTAAAGAGTCTGTAGATTTAAATTTTGAGTGGATTGAATTGGATATAATTGCCACTAAAGACAACGTTCTTATTTGTTCACACAATTTTGACCTTGAACAGGAAACTAATGGAGCTGGAGATATTGATAAATTAAACTATACGGACCTAAGTTACTTAACCGCAGGTATATACCACTCAAATATCAACACAGAAAAACTACCAAAATTGGTTGATGTCATAAATGAATTACCAGAATCAATTTATTTAAATATTGAAATAAAAGCCCCAAAAATTTTCCAATTTAAAACAGCCCGGGCCCTTACAAAGTACTTTAAAAATCTGCCCATCAATCGTATTTTAATATCATCATTCAACCCCTTTGTACTGTTTTATTTCAAAATTTTCTATCCCAAAATTAGAACTGCATTTCTATATCAAAATATTGAATATTTATGGATTGTAAACTGGTTACATCCTACATACTTGCACCCTAGAGCAGACCTTGTTGATGACGGTCTTATAAATGATTGCAAAAGAAAAAATCTAGACATTAACCTATGGACCGTTAACAACAAAGCTGCAATAGAGTGGTGCATAGACAAAAATTTAAATGGAATAATAACTGATAGGAGTCCAAACTTATGGAATTAAACATTACTGTTTATCAACTTCAAAAAGGTTTAAAAGAAAAAGAGTATGATCTAATTGATGTTCGCGAAATTGAGGAGGTTAATATTTGTGCTATTAAAGATTCTAAACACATACCTATGAATACTATACCTGAATCAATTGATCAATTATCAACTGATAAGGTATATGCCATTATTTGCCATTCGGGAATGAGGTCTTTAAATGTCACACATTATTTAAAAGATAAAGGATTTAATGCATACAATGTAGTTGGGGGAATTGATGAGTGGGCCAGGTCAATAGATACTAACTTAAAGACCTATTAACCCAAAAAAAACAGTACGTTATAAAAC
>Ga0208277_1000639_pt1 | contig 20475 bp, 18 predicted proteins | sample ETNtaG_5_FD_185782 | JGI IMG/M metagenome (GOLD analysis project Ga0208277, IMG submission 185782) | Marine microbial and viral communities from oxygen minimum zone, Eastern Pacific Ocean - ETNP201406SV205 (SPAdes) (version 2) | ecosystem: Environmental > Aquatic > Marine > Oceanic ...
GTCCATGTCTGACATATCGACTGAGAACAGTTCTAAGCATACTCATTCTTGTCCATGATTCATCCCCTCCTTCCATGGCTATTTCCGGTACGTCATCTGGTAATGCTGTCATTGTTGATTGCAAATATCTTCTCGCATCATCTGCAAATCCAGGATATTTCCTGTAGAATTCTTTCCAGTCCATAGGTTTCCCGCCGGGAGATTTTCTCTCAGAAAGCGATTGAATCAACCACCTGTCCAAATCTAGAACGCGCTCTGGACCCTTCGATGGATTCTTTTCACGTAACTCGATTAGCAACTCCTCGAATTCAGAATCAACTCCTGCAATGTATTGCAATTCCTTAGAATCAGGTCTCACGAAGTAGCATAAATCTTGGTAGGGAGCAAGGTTAGATTCTCTTACCAACGCAGGAACTGGAACTTCATAGTCCACTGGGCCGAAAAATTCCTCATATCGATTTGCATCTTCTTCATCAAAATCTTCGGGGACTGGTGGTGTCGCAGTTAATCCTAGAACTACAGGATTCCCAAATAGTTCCTTGACTTCTGTTAGAATCCTGCCCCAATGATGCATTAGATGATGGCATTCGTCTAAGATAATTAGTCCAATACCTATCTCTTTCAAGCGTTCGAGGTTTTCTTTAGCACTTTTTCCTAAAATCGAAAGTGCATTGCCTTCCTTTGCGACCATGTCTCTAACTTTCTTTCTGTATGTGCCTAACCTTGCATCATAATAATCTAGATTCCTTTCTTTGAGATCATTTTGCCATGCAGTACAAGATTCATAATCATGAGCTTCACCCTCACTAATTAATTTCTCAGCCCACAGAGTTAGGGCCTGAGTTTCAATATCTTCCCCTCCCTTTCCAGGTGCTGTAATCGATTGATATGTTAGAGATGTTAGCAATCCCGGATTCTTTGGATCGGTACTGATGAAGTCATCTTTTCCATCTAGGTCGAATAGAGATGTTCTTGCAGCCCATTGTGCTTGAATAGCAGAGTTTGGAGACAATACCAATGCGGGTTTTTTGACTAAATCAGCCCAGACATAGAGGCCAAGAATTGTCTTTCCGGAACCAGGAGGTGCAACTATGTGCAATCTGGTTACACCAGATTCAAGTTGTGGAATTATCACTTTGCTAGCAGCATCTTGAGAAGGTCTCAATTTACCTGTGAAGTGAATATTACCAAAATCCGGAAGTGGTTCTGGCATATTTAGGCCTCCTCAAAGCCAGTATAAGATGGTAGGCACTGAAAGAGGCGAGCAGATTAGTCAGAATCACTCTTGCCCATGCGATAAGCATCGATTACTGCTCTTGCTATTGCTTCAGGGTCATTGTTGAACTGCTTATCAATTTTGACTCCACCCATGACGGAATCACCGACCATCACTGAATCGGTTAGTGAAAGTTTCTTACTCTCTTCGGATTTTGAATCTTCATTTACCATATCATTTAGTTTGGACTTTGATTCTTTTATTTGCATTATTTCAGAATCTTTTTCTTTTACTTCATTTTCAAGTGTAACTAACTTATCCTTGGTATGATCCAATTCAATTTTCAAATCAGCAGCAACTTTAACCGCTTGTTTCAATTGTCTATCCATTGCTTCAATGACTTCTGAAAATGTAGCTGGTATTTCTGGATTTTCTCGAACAATTGGCTGAGGCTCATGTCTTTGTTCCTTTGTGTCAAGAAATTTTTCTAATTGATTATTAGGTCTAATAGTTTTATCTTGGTGATGATTTATCTTTCCTAATAGCAAATCTACTCTTGCCTTTTTCAAGCGTCGACTAATCTTCACTTCATTGACTAATGCCCAAGATAAACAGATCATGCTGAGCATCCCAAATACGAGATATGCTATGTGATACTTTCTAGTGATGCGTGAACCTAACATTAATGATTCAAAAGAAATCTCATGCTCAAATGTGGTCATCGTAACTAATGCTTGCCATGTATCAATTAATACAAAGGCAAGTATTGCCGATATTGCTAATCCGTGGAGGTTGCTCCATAGCGAATCTTTTGTAGCTAATATCTTCCATTCTAACTCGTTGTAATGCTTTACCCTGACCTTTGTTATCAAGTACACGAACAAACAAAATGCAACAACACAAGCAGAATACACCCAGAAGTCAAACCAAGAGTTCACAATTAGGCTAATGAATAAGATGTATTTATTCTTTGATTCATTTTTCAAAAATTTTGACTCTTACGCTTTCGAAAGATGCCTTTCTTAAGGAGGCTAATCCGAATATTCACGATGAAGCATATTTATGGGATAAAATCATATTCAGAGACCGAACTCCATTAATTGATGAAACGTTGCGATAAGTGTGGTAGAACCTCGACATTGTCATGCAAAAAATGCCGTAAGCCACTATGTAATTATCACTCTAAAAACGGTGTTTGTGAAAATTGTAATTGAGGGGCGGTTCACCTTTTGATAATTATTGAAAGAATATCACCATCTTTCAGACTATGTTCCAATCCCACCCTTTGCCAGTCAAACTTAGCTGATGGCCCCTTCACTCGTGCGAATCTAAATTTCCTTACGAAATCCCTGTGTAGATTGTTACATACATTTCTAACAGTAGAGTCGTCCTTGACGATTAGAGGTTCTTCCATGTCTGCTTCTTGGCCTTGTGGCTTTAGAAAGATACTCATGAAACCTAAGTTGTCATAGATGAAATCCTTCAACTCATCTAATCCAGTGCCCTTGAATGCAGATATTCGCATAATCGGCCAATCTTGAGGAAGTGCCTTTTCTGCTGAAACGATTTCTTCCTCTGAGGCTATATCGATTTTATTGACTGCAATTACAGATTTTGAATAGACTCGGCTACCTGCCAAAGTATCGACTAACATCTCAGCAGTAGTGTCCTTCCTTAGTGTTACAATAGCAGATGTGTAACCGAATGAACGAATAATTTCACCCATTTCATCAGGGGTTAGATGTGTTTGCTCTACAGTGGTTCTAACATCGATACCACCTTTGTCGACTCTCTTTACGAATACAGGAGGTTTAGTCTGATTAAGCCGAATACCTGCATTTTCTAATTCGCGATGTAACACACGGAAATGGGCATCTTGGAATGGATCTACAATGTAGAGTACCATGTCGCATGATCTGATTACTCCAAGGATTTCCTTACCTCGACCCTTGCCTTCAGCAGCTCCTTTAATCAAACCAGGCAAATCCAGAATCTGTATTTTAGCGCCTCTGTGTTCCATCAATCCAGGAATACAGGTAAGGGTTGTGAAAGCGAAATTTCCAGCTTCTGATTTGGCATCGGTTACTTGGGTAATCAATGTGGATTTTCCAACCGACGGGAAACCCACCAATGCAACAGATGCATCACCAGACTTTTTGACTTCGAAACCTTTCGCAGGCCCTGCTGCTTTTGCAGAGGCAGCAGCCTTTTCTTCCTTAAGTTTAAGTTGTGCAATTTTCGCCTTTAACTTACCAATGTGTGCATTAGTAGCCTTATTTTTTTGAGTCTTATTTATCTCATCATAGAGAGCCTGAATTTGCTCTTTGATTGTAGCCAAAACACACCCTCCTGTTCCACTCGGGTGGCCGAGCATTCTTGAATGCTTTCTGCGATGTTGACAAACTAAGTCCCGATGCAATGATGAGTGTTATCTGCTACGGCTAAAACATGGGGATAGATATGCGCCTTCATCTGGTTGATGGGGATGTGCTATTAGATGTCCTAAATATGAATTGGGAAACTCTGGTCTCAAAGTTTAATGATCTCTCTATCAGGGAATTACGACCAAAGTTAGACTCGAAATTAAATCGTGACTTTGATATTGATTGTGAAGCCGAATTTTTGGACTTAGCAGAGTCAATTGATGATATTGGAACAGTCAAGGAAGTATTGTCAAAAAACTCTTCATATGACGCACTATTGAAGTTAATCGAGTGGTCAAGTATTGGATATTGGGAAGCATGGGAAGGGCGTTGTTTCATCTATCTGGAAAATGCTATTGAAAGAGAAATACCCGATGTTGAAGAAATGTATTCTCATGAAACATGGTCCGAATTGCGATTGGCACTTTCATCAATGGGTGAATCTGAATATTCAGAGAAAGTCTGTGAGAATTGGATGCAAAGGCGTACGGATTTAGGAGAAACATTGGATGAAAAGAAGGACCCTAGAATAATTCCTACATTCGAAGCACACGACCGCACTTCTAGGTTGTTGCACTATGCGGTTAACAAAACTGGGTACGTGCAAATTTTGGGCCGCGACCATCTAGAATCAAGACAATGGGGACATGGCGATTGGAATCTTGCACATCTGTTGGATTCGTGATGTTCAAAAACTGGTTACTGGTGGAATGTTCATGGACGAAGACGAAGTTGTTGCTGAAACTACTGAAGATTCCGAAGTTGAAGAAGTCGTTGTAGAGGAAGTTGAAGAAGTGGACCCTCTTGCAGAAGCAATTGCTAGAGCTGAGGCTGCTGAGAAAGAAATTTCATACAGGGATGCAGAAATTCAAAATGTTCGAAAAAGATTCATGGCTGAAAAATCCATTGCAATCCAATATGGTGGCATGGGAATGGCTCGAAAGATGCTCAATATATTGGGCGACATAGACCGGGCACTATCTGTGAATGAGGACGATGTGCTCTCGCTAATTCGTTCTAAGATGTGGTCCGAACTTTCTGGTGACGGGGTAACAAAAATCGAGACTAAAGGTGAGAAATTCGACCCCACTAAAATGGAAGCAATTACCGCAATACCGCCTTCTGATGAGTTTCCTCCGAATTCTGTAATCGATGAACTTGAAGCGGGATATCTCTACAAAGATAGAGTACTAATGCCTGCTAGGGTCGTGGTTGCATCCGATCAATAATCGTTAACGGTTTTGATTGAGATTTACTACACCAACTTCTAATCTTTCATGAGTTGGATGAACTTCAACCATCAAAACCGGAACTGAAAGATATTCTGCAATATCTTCTGCCACAGATAATGGGAATTCAATGCGTTGAGTTGCTCCATCATATCTTATCCATTCTTGGTGAAGTCCGAGAGTTTCAGTCAATTCATCAACATCCTCTGCTGCATCTTCTAGTGGGCAAGGAATTGCCCCAAATATAATCGTATCATCTTCTGAAAGAACCTCATATGGTCTCAAAGTCGCTTCTCCTCTTCTCCTGAAACGGTTTCTTAGTTGTCCTGCATCTTTGTAGGTGGCTGTGCAGAATTTGACGTGGAAGTCTAAATCTTTCGCTGCTTCTTTGAGTTCTATGGCCAATGCAGCTGAACCCTCTGCAGCAGCAGTAATCCCTCCTGCTAAATTGAACCCACGTACATCCATATTCTTTTGATTTCCAACAGTAATTTCTAATTCATTGAGGTTAAGAAATGATACCGGTGAATCATCTAGTTGTTTTAGCAACAAGTGCATTTTATCGCCTTTATCCGGTTCGGCAGGTAACTCTACCCCCACATAGATACCGGCTTCTGAAGCTGCAGTCACAGATTCGAAGTAGCGGTCTAGTGATAAATCGAGAAGGTGAAATCTTAACTCGTCAAGACCCGCTTCACCCAAAGCCTTGGCCTGGTCTGGTTTTATCGGGATAGATGTGTAACAGTGAATATGATGTTCAGGACCAAATGCACTTTTCAGTGCCACAATTGCCTCGATGGTTTTATCGAAATCAAGCATAGGATCTCCTCCAGTAATGCCAGTTCCAGTTGCCAGCATGGCTTTTCCTTCTTCGATTACTTCACCGAAATTTGAACATCGTCTTTCGTTCGCAAACATGTCTGGCGTTTCCCTACGATTATCTGATAGAGGGCAATAATCGCAACCCCAGTGGCACTTACCTGTGACAAACAAAACCAATTTACTTCCTTGTTGGCACTGGATACAACCTTCTGCTTCGCCAATTTCAGGCGGAGCAACCTCACTGGCCATTTTGAGTTGCACAACCAATCGGTCATGACCCTATGGTTTGAACTCACTGGTCGCCAACTATCGGCTAGCCGTATTCAACAACCAAACATGGAATCTAATATCATCGGTGAGTTCAGGATGAAATGTGAGTGCCATAATGTCGTTCTCGAGCACTCCTACAATTTCATCACCAAGCCAGGCAATTGGTGATTTACTGCCCTTAGTGAATCGAGGGGCTCTAATGAATACTCCTTGAAATTTGGATTGACCATTGAGGTCAACATTGATTTCGGATTGGAAACTTTCTTTTTGACGACCGAATGCGTTACGCTCAATCTCTGTTTCAATCAATCCCTGCTGTGATAGGAGTATTGCTCCAGCGCAAGTCCCCAATACTGGTATTTTTTTATCCTCAATCCATTTCCAGATGCCGGCGTAGAGATCTTCTGAACGACTAGCAATTTTCATTGCAGTTGTTTCACCTCCCGGTAAAACCAAGGCATCAATACCTTCGACATCAGATGACTTCCGAAGTTCACGAATTTCAATTTCAACTTCTAGAGATGCTGCAGCCTGTAATAACGAATGCATGTGCTCATGTCGAGCACCTTGCAACATCGCCAAGCCAATAGTCAGCATGATTGATGCCACGGGCATGCACTTCTTCATGTCCACGGTTTGGAGTTCACTTATTGACCGGGAACTCATCGGACTGACATGGGTTATGATGGCGACTGCTTTCTCGTCCCGGGCCCGGTGCGAATGAATCAAGCATGTCTTGATGCTATGTCGACCCCAACAATCACAGCAAGAGGTAGTGAATTCAGGGACGTAATGGCTAGATTGAACAGTGGGCTAAGGTATGCATTCAATCTATCACCTTCATCTTCAGAAAGGAAAAATCAGTCATGGGCAGGAGACGATGGATACAAAGTGATTGTAGTATCTGGCTCCGGTACAGCTGCGATGGAGATGGTAATCGCAAACAGGTTCAGACCAAATGACAGAGTATTAGTTCCCACAAATGGTAAATTTGGAGAACGAGTTGCTGAAATGGGTTCACGGTTTTGCAATGTTAAACATCTCAAATATGAGTGGGGAAGGGCGTTTGATTTTGGAGAAATCGAGGAGCAATTAGCCAGAGGAAATTGGGAGGCATTAGCAATTTGCCACAATGAAACATCATCTGGAATCACTCAGGATGCTGAGGAATTAGCCGAGATGTGTCAACGTCATGGAGTAGCTTTCATTCTAGACGGAATTACCAGCGTAGGCGGACTACCTGTTCATCCTGAACAGTGGGGTGCTGAAGCGGTCGTAGTGGGTGCTCAGAAGTGTACTGCTGGACCAAGTGGAATCGCCGCTATTGCTGTTAATGAACACTTTATTAATCGCTGTAAAGCAATAAGAAATCAAGATGATTCAAATCCAACATATTACCTTGATATTCTATCTGCACTCAAGAAAGGTAGCGACGATCAAACCCCCTGGACTCCCGCAATTAACCCTGCTATGGGCTGGGCTTCCGCTCTTGAATACCTCAAAGATGAAGGATTAGAGGAACGATGGAATCGTTGTTTGTTAATGGCGAAAGGGGTTAGGAAATTATTCACAGACTTAGGGTTTGAACTTCTAGCAGACGAGTTTACAAGGTCTGCCACAGTCACAGCAATCATGTATCCTGAAGGCATTGATGACTCTTGGAGAACTCTTTTGAAAGAGAAATATGACACCCAGGTAATTGGTGCTCAAGATCATCTCAAAGGTAAAATGTTCAGAGTTGGTAGTATGGGTGAAACACCAATTGCTGAGATGATTGAAGGTTGTAACCGAATGATATCCTGCTTCCGTGAATTTGGAATGGACCTTCCAGAAACTGATGTTGAATCGTATTTCAAGTGATTTAGATGAATATTGTATTAGGCCGTTTCCAACCTTTCCACAAGGGCCACGCTATTTTGCTAGAGGCTGCATTATCACTCGGGCCTACGGTGATTGCAATCGGTTCTAGCGAAGCCGAACCCAGTCCTAACAATCCGTGGAATGCTTCTGAAAGAGAAGAAATGATTCGCTCATGGTTGGGCGATAGAGATGCCAAAATTGTATTGATACCTGACATAAATGACCCTCCTAACTGGGTTGAACATGCAAGCTCATACCATGGTGAAGGTACTTTAGTTACAAGTGATGAATCCACTAAGGAACTTTATGAGAAATCAAATTTCCCGGTACATTGGATCGATTTAGAAAATCGTGAATCATTTGAAGGCTGGAGAGTACGAGTCACACTAAAGATGCTTTCAACAGTTTATGAAGAAGATGCCCAAAGAGAAGTAATGTCGGCTTCAATTCCGAGCGAAGTGACTGATTGGCTTCTTAAAAACGATGCACTGCATCGACTTTATACCATGTCGCAAGGCCTAGAACACGCTGGTTGAAGAGTCTTAACACTTATCACTACGATAGTACACGTCCAGCCGTGAACCTCGCTAAGAAGTTAGGAGTTATGGCCGCCGGCCTTGGTGTCAGCGGAGCTATAGGTGCAGTTTCTGCAATACTTCTTTTGTATGTCTTGATTGATGCAGTGAGAGTTGGAACTGATGACACGATTTTGTTGTACTTGTGTGCAGTATTCGGTGTTATCATTGGCGGAGTTTGTTTCAAAATAGTATTGTGGGCTGGTAAAAGCAAGAATGCTTTACCGAAATGAATTGATTCTCGCATTCATGAGTGAGTTTCATAACTCTCCTGAATCACCGGTGGGTATGGGTCTGAAGGAGCGCTTTGGTATCGACCTTGGCGTTTTTAAGGATTCAACCACTTGGAAGGCTCTTGGAATTGGCATAGTTCTGTTCTCAATCATTGGTTATGCTGGTTTATCGATGTTTGATTTGGCCTCGTCAAGTTACGGTGTAGACCGAGATAACATCCGTTTAGCCCCTGACTTTGAAGTTGAAACTGTAAATCGTACAACAGAAGAATCCCAGTATGTGGATGACAATGGCTTGTTCAAATTATCTGATCACCGTGGTAAAGTCGTCATTGTGGACTTTATGGCGATAGATTGTGCAAATTGTCACTTAGTTCAAGCACATTTAGAATCCCAAATTGATGACTGGAGAGATTATGATGGGAAGTATGAAATTATCATCATATCGGTTGGAATGTGGTATTCTCAGGAAGATTTAGTCATGCTAAATGATACATTTGGAGATCCGGATTCTAAATCACATATGCCATGGATTGTGGCAACTGGACAAGATGATTCTGTACTCAAATCTGATGTCATTCTATCAGATGAAAACAGAATAAATTCCTCTGATGTTGATTTGACAGACGGGACTTATTGTATCGAAGCAAAGGTTAACAATTCTGAAAAGGAGATTTCGTGTTTAGATATTGGTCAAGGTTTGACTGATAATGACAACCTGGACAAAGATGTATCAGGTATTGACATCATTATCCAAGATAATTCATCTGGGAGTTTCACAATAGAAACAGAACTTGAGGGGAATGTTTCATGGGAAATTGTGGAGTTTACTAGAGGAGACATGGTTGAAGAGTATAATGCACAAGCAATACCTGTCGCTTTAGTGATTGACCATGAAGGATTTATCGTTGCGAAAGAAAGCTCAGGTACTCCTACTGGAGGCTGGAATGAATTTGATTCAATTGTTTTAGCAGCAGCCAATGGTGAAACTGAAGATTTGAGATTTTCATTAGCTGAAGTAGATCGTTCACCTGAAGCAATCTTTGCTATGGGCTTATTGCTTGGAGTTCTAGTCTATTTTTCACCATGTGCCTTCCCAATTTTACCGGGATATATCTCCTATTATGTCGGACTAGGACAACGTGAGGATGAGTTAATCGAGGCTGGTAAAATCGAAAGTAGGATGCCTGCACATTGGATTTTAGGCGGCCTTGCAGCCCTAGGGCAATTGACCTTCTTCGCAATTATTGGAGTAATTGTTTTGGGACTCGGAAGTTTCATCAATTTGTCAGGGGCACTGCACTATTTCGCATTGGGAGTAGCCATTTTGCTTATTGTTTTAGGAGCATTCATGCTGACTGGTGGAACCGCACATCTACTAGGCTTCGTACAGAAGTTGGTGGACAAGTATTCGACAACAGAAATGGATGACCGTTTCACCCCAAAGAGAAACATGTACCTTTGGGGCATTGGGTATTCTGCTGCATCGATTGATTGTACTGCAGCAGCAGTTATTCCATTCATCGCTTATCTTGCCTTGATTGGTGGCACCTCTATGTGGACTGGATTAACAGGTTTGATGCTATCAGTTAGTTTGTTGATGATCACAGTTACAACCGTTGTAGGATTGGGTCAGCAACAATTCATTACAATATTGAGACGTTCAACTGGGCTCATCAAGGCCGTCGGAGCTTGGATGATGATGATGGCTGGTATCGCCTTGACATTTTATTTGACACAGCCTGAGTTGATTGCAAGTTGGATGTGAAATTAAATTTTGGAGATATTACATGAGTCAAGTAAGAACCGGCTTGATTGTAATTATTCTGATTTCAATCAGCTTATCCGGCTGTCTGTCAGAAGAGGAAGATGGTACTGGCATAAATTTGCAAATCAATCCGGACTCATTGGGCGGGACAATAATTCAATCCTATTCTGATGGCGAATTGGTATCGTCTGAATTCGTGACCATCATCTTTGATTTCTCTGATACCACTTCAGAGGAGGATTTGTCTACATTTGGAATTGATATTAAGAACCAAACAGAACCTGTGGAAATCAACGCAAGAGATGAATCTAAAATTTCGATTGAATTCACAGAACATGGAATCTATGAACTCGATATTTATGCTATCGATGAGAAAAATAATCGTGATGCTCAGTCTCTAAATATTAAAATCGAGCTCAGAATCGATTGGGTGGAAATGAATACGGACAACCCTGAATCACTGTTATTCGATCCTGCACCTGCTAATGGTGGCGAGCATCCAATAATGATAGAAGTCGAATCGACAGTAGAAAATCCTGACCCGATTCAAGAATTAGGAAACGGCCAATCTGTACAAATTACATGGAATATAGTCGATGAATATGATGATACTTGCCAAAGAAAAAGCGATCAAGTAGGAAATGGCGAATCAGTGACCTGGGCTACAATTCACTTCAACACTTACCTCATCCACGAATTAATTATTGATTATGAAGACGGCCAAGATAACATAAATATCAATCAATCAATTTCTATTATTTACAGTAGTGACTAATCGCTACCCTTCGTACACTCATCAATACAAAGGGTGCGACGAGGGTTGTTCATCGACTCGATATTCCAAAGCAATGAATATTTATGCTATTCAAAATAAATTGATATAACCCTATTTACACAAACATTTTGGCTTCACCAATGACAAATCGATTGCATGACCTAACATTTTGGTCCTTGCCAACATTGTTAATCTGCGGATGGTTTGTTCATTTATCTTGGATGCTTGGACTCGAAAATAGAATGCTTCCAATTTTTCTTTTTTCCATAATTCTATATTTAGGATTTCAGCAACTACGGCGAAATGAATACAAAATCAGTGATTTTAGATGGTTATTAGCCCCTTTGACCACATTAGCACTGGTAATTTATCTGCCATGGTGGAGTTATACTTCCAATCAACACACTGATACTTATTACCATATTTTGGAGGCCATGAATTTTGTTGGATTCTCTGATTTTGAACCATCTCATCAAGGATTGGATTTTCTTTTTAGGCCTCCATTAATTCCAGGAATATATGCCATAGAATTATCAATCCTGGGCTCTAATTGGATTACTTATACGCCAATTTTTCTTATTGTTACAACTCTTTGGCAAATACAACACTTAGCTGAACGTTGGACTACGAAATCACGTGCTATGTTTGTTGTACCTGCCTTTTTATTGATGCCTAGTGTTCGATATTGGGGCCAATTACAACTTCTAGACGTCCCCGTTGCAGGCATGTATATACTAATTACCCATTTACTAATCAAATCCGATGAAAACACAGAATCAAAATCGGATGCAATAATATTGGGTCTGTGCAGTGGACTAATTTTTCTAACAAAATATGTATATATTTATCTCATTGGAATCAGCATATGGCTAGTAATCAAGGACAAGAACTTGGTAAGATCAAAACTGTTTTTTTCTGGATGGGGAATTATCTGTCTTCCATTCTTAACTTACCACTTGATCAAGTACGGAGATCCATTAGAAGCCTTAACGCCACAAAGCAGTTTTGCTTTAAATGGACTAACTCAAGCATTGGGAGAATATTCGTTTGAGCGCTGGTGGATAGATTACAATCTTGAAATTACAGGACTCGGAATTGTTGCATCATTGGTTGGAGCAGTTGTACTATTTTTCAGAGATAAGTCGCAACTTGTTTCTGTAATGGTAATTGGAACCCCGTTCGTAATCATACATGCATTAATTCTTGATTTTGGCACTATTCGTTATCAAATCCCTTTCGTCGCACTGAGTATAGTACTTATCTCAATTTCCTTACCAAAGATTAACCAACCCGATTCAAGAGATTATAACAAAATCAGAACTTTACTTGGAACATTCGGTATTACCGTTTTACTTTTTGTCAGTATGATACATATGGCGACTCTGGAAGAAGAGAAAGAAAGATACAAGATTTTGGAACCTTTAATGGACGATAGAATGCAGTTCTACCTAAACTCATCTGAAATGTTCCCAAATGATGAGTACACATTAACATCAAAATACATTCCAATTGCTTTACACACAGGAAAGTACACTGCAAGATATCTTTATACTTCTGATTCATTGACTGACTCTTTAGAATCAAGTGAAATAAATTATGCCTTAACCTCAAATTATTATCCTTACCGAAGTTGGGAAAAGGATTTCAAACCATTTTTTGGTAACCAACTAGTAGAACCAGTTGATTATTATCAAGATGCAAATGGTCTGTCGGTTTTATGGAAAAAGGGATCTGAACCTTGGGCGAACTATACAACTAATTTTGACACTAATGGAACAATATTCGGAAATGTGTTAGAATTAAAGCCTAATGAGGTGGCAAGTTTTGCCGACGACCAGATTTTATTTTTTATTAAATCTGATTTAAATGTGGCCATAGAGTATTCGATTGTGCATTACATGGAGCGAACTCTCTACGATAATTTGAGTGATTGTGATTTTGTAAATACATCTGGTTTTTGTAATACAAACGACTTAGATGTTGTCAATCAACATGAAGATATATTGTACATTTGGATGGTATGAATATCTTGATGTTCAACAAAATTATTTCAGACACCCTTCCCTCTCGCTCATTTTGAGTGAGTGGGTAGAGAATGCTTCTTTCCATTCCTCGTTATGAGATTCTTTCATAGCGGGTAGGCACATCCAGTACCAACAACATATACCTGTGACAATTCCAGTGATTAGGTCAAAGAAGAAGTGCTGCTTTGTTGTCATCACTGAGATACAAAGTGCTACCCAAGCAAGCCAAGTTAGAACTTCTTTCCAACCAAATACAATTTTCCAATGTCTTAGTAGCATTACTATCATCAGCGATTGAACGACATGAAGGCTAGGCCAAGCATTGTATGGCATGTCGGTATTGTGCATGATGTCTCCAAACCAGAAACCCCAGAAACCTTCACCAGCTCTTACATCAGCAGGTATCTGGTCACGGATGTATACTTCAGTTGGAAATAATATGAAAATCAAATTGACAATCCAAGTCATAACAAAAAGTGCTTGGTAGAATGCAAACATCTCTCTTATTCTTTGATCATTATCTCTTCCAAACCATGCAGCAGCAGGGTAGTACAAATACAATGTCAAATAAATTATGAATGTCCAACCAATGAACGGAACCCAAGAGTCAATTGGAAGAATAGGGTCGATTACAGATCTGTCGAAGTAACCCATAATTTGGTTGATTATTGAATATGGTAAAGCCATAGCACCGATTAGTGTTACTATAGTATACCAAAAAATCCTCTTGCTATCTCTCTCACGCCAGTGGGGTTGCCAAAGCTTCCACGGGCGCATGAACATGGCCCTGCCAATAGTTCTCACTTTTCAGACAATCGGGTTTCCACAGTTCGGACACGCTTTCCAAGTCGGCTGCAAAACTGTGCCGCATGAGCAAACCTTTGTGGAGGTATTTACTTCCGCACCACTCACATCTACAGCCTTCTGAGCAGTTTGTTGGCGAAGCATTTCTTGCATAACTTCTGGTGTCAATGCACCGTTTTCAGCAGCCATCTCCATCATTTTTTGTTGGAAATCGTTTTGACTTTCCATTCTCTGTTGCTGGAAGTTTTGTTGATTTGCAATGCGATCTGCCTTCTTCTTTTGAACTTCTGCGAACATATCCATGGCACGCTTTGTTTTGGCATCTGCTTCATCAACTCGAATTTCCATTTTGCTTCTTTCATAGTTGATTTCTGATTCCCATTTCGCTTCTTGGGCTCTTAATTCCTTTAATTCAGATTCTAATTCAACGGTTACTTGCCCTCTTGCTTTAGCACGAGCAACATTAGTTTCAACCTCTATTCTAGCAAGAGTAAGAGCTTCAGTCTGAGAGTAATGTGCTAACTGCGCTTCGACATTAACCTGGTTTCCATCCATCTGTGCTTGGACCTTTGCCCGGTGTTCTGCAACCTTTTCCATATCGGTTGGATTAGTAATTGGAAATGCCTTAAGCATAGTAAAACCTAGATTGGAAAGTAGGTTTCTCATCTCGGATTCTGCAGTCATTTCGAATCTTTCAAGGAACATTGCACTTCTCAAATCAGCAGCACTAGAACAAGTGGCAAGGCATGGAGTTACTACTCTCGCTCTGACCTCTGTAGCAATAATCGAGATTAGGCCTTCTCGTGTAAGCATCGGACTATTGTTGGCGAAATAATTCAACAACTTAGGGACATCTTCTAGATTCATTCTTAGTCTTAGATTAGCAAACCCTTTGACGGCTTCACCATCAGCAATTTGCCCCTCGAATGGGATCCAATAGTCCATTGGTCCTGTCATTGCGAAGAGTAACCTTCGGTCATTTGCAGTTACTCCGATTTTGTCACCTAGCCATCTGGAAAACCCGCCAGCCATACTTTTCAGCAATGTTTCAGTAAGTATGTCTCCTACTCTTCCGTCGACAATCAATGCACATGCTTCGTTTGGCTTGAGAAGAACCTGCTGAGACGATAATGTCTGAATTTTGTCTGCATTAACCAATCTTGCAATTGTGTCTGGTGATTCTCTCCATCTGTAATTACTCATATGTTCACGTCCTTTTCTTTTTACTCTTCAATCCGGATAAAATATTCATTCTCGCCCCGAAAAAACCACGGCAACTGGTAATCATCTGGGTGGTCTGCATCACTAATTGTTTAGAATTCCCATCTTCAGTCCCCATTGAATGTTCAGAACTATTTGCAATATTAACCGCTTTAGTAATCATCTCAATTACTTCGTGGTCATGCTTAATCAACTTCTTCAAATCCTTATTCGAGGGTGAATGCTGTCCTGAAAGGAATGCATGCTCCATCCCAGATGCAGCTTTGCTTACATCTTCAATTAGATAATCGCACTCTTCAATACAGCGCTTCGCTGCTCTGGCTAAATCGATGTTTCCTTCTCGGAATTGTATGTCAAAAATGTTTTCCATATGGCTGCGAACTCGAGATGTTGCTCTAGTAATCTCTTCACGAACGATTTTGTCGTTTTCAATTCTCGAACCCTTTGTGTATCCATTGTAGCCGATTAACACTAATTGTACACCTCTAATGTACGGTATTACATCTACTGGAGTTCCAACCATCGAGTTCCCTAGTTCTATTAGGTGCGCACTTCCATATGATGGTAACGGCTAATTCACATCGAAATTACAGAATCAGCAAACTTTTTCGCAACTTTCTTATTGTGGGTAACCAATATTGCAGGGCATCCACGTTCTTTCAAAATCGATCTCACATCACTTACGAGTTTCATGGCTAAATCCTCATCCAAAGAACTGAATGGTTCATCCAAAAGAAGGACTTTTGGTTTTGCTAAAAGTGCTCTAGCAAGTGCAACTCTTTGCCCCTCGCCCCCAGATAAAGAAGCAACATTTCGCTGTTCGAAGTTTGATAATCCTACTTCTTTTAACCCGCTCTCAATGTCCCCATTCTTATCCCCTAGACGCAGATTACCCTCCACTGATAGGTGAGGAAATAGAACGGGTTTTTGGAAAATCATTCCAATGCCGCGCTTCTCAGTCTCTAACTCTCCAATATTTTCATCATTAACAAAAACCGATCCAGTATCAGGTTTTTCTAAACCGCATATACACCGGAGTAATGTTGTTTTGCCACAACCACTAGGTCCTGTAATTGCTAAGATTTCTCCTGGTTCTAATTCTAAATCGAAATCTGAAAATAATTCTTTTTCGAATGACTTCGAAAGACCACTGCACTTTAACATCAAAACATTCCTCCATCTCTCGATGGGCGGAATTTTTCCGCCCAGGTGAATAAGACTAGAGTTATGCCCATCAGAACTGATGATACAGCGCATGCAGCTGGAGTTGTCAATGAATTGTTGTATGGAATTGAACGTAAAGAATCAATCATTATTGGAAGAGTTGTCCAATCCGAGTTTCTTGTAACAACCCAAGATGCACCAAATTCGCCAAGTGAAATAGCCAATGTGAAAATTACTGCCACAAGAATTGAACCTCTTAATAGTGGTAATTTTATTTGGAAAAATCGTCTCCATTTTGGAATCCCTAGTGTACGTCCACATTCTTCATATTCCGGATCTATCGCTCGTAAGGCAGGTAGCATGATTCTTACTACGAATGGAGTAGTTATCATCACATGAGCAAGGGCAGGTGTTGGCCAAAAAGAGTAGAAAAATTCAGCATCTATACGAATCATTCCGAGCATCACTCCAAGTCCAATCATTACACTAGAAATTGCGAATGGGAGCATAGTTAAAACATCTAAAAATCTTGCAAAACGTGGTTTATCTTTCTCTACATCGAGAATTGTTTGTGCAAGAATCCATCCTAGAGGCAATGCAATAATCAGTGTCAAAATTGCATACCCAAGTGAATTGTATAATGCGTCCCATGCAGAAGTCATAGAATGACTGCTAGAAAATGCAAACTCCCAACCAGAGGTTTCCCATGTGTAATGAGTTCCTGAAGAGTCTGTATTACGGATTCTGAAAGACGCCCAAAATACTGCAATCAAAGGAGATAATGCAAAAGCGATAGCCGGTCCAATAACAGTCCAACCTTTCGGGTTACTTTGTTTGACAACTTCCTCAGAAGTCTGCGGCAGTAGTGTTTGCCTTTTTTGTTGAAGCCGAGACATTAAGAATAGTGAAAGAAGTAAGATTGTGAATTGTATCATTGATGATCCTAATACGATTTCATTACGAGACACCATGTGTCCTTTGATTCCAGCAGAAGAACCGATGCCAGCCATTACACTTTCAAGGGTGTTATCCCCCAAAGTAATCCATCTAACTAGTGCAAATGATGTGAATGAAAATACGAATGTCATGCATGCGGCAGCAGCAATTGATGGTGCCAGTAAAGGAGCCCACAGATGCCGAAATCTACCAATCTTATCAGAACCAGCAGGTAGTAACCTCATTTGTTCTTCGAGCCTTGGATCAAGTGTTGATATGACAGGTTCACAAAAGCGAATTACTAATGCCATGTTGAACCAAGCGTGAGCAATAATCAATGTTGCAAACCAAGTAGAGTCATCAATTCGAATGTTTAAGCCTGCTCTACCAACAATGTGTAGAAAACCCATGGCGGCAACAATTGATGGCATCACAAATGGCATTGTTAGAATAGCTTTGGTAAGTGATTGAAATGGCCATTTGTACCTGCCCATTTGCCATGCAATCGGTAAGCCAATAGCCAGTGTTACTAAGGTCGAAATAAAAGCCTGAATAAAGGTGAATTGAATTACTCCTTGTGAGACATAGTTCCTTTCTAGTGATGAAAACCAATCCAAGGGGTTTGCTCCTGCAACCCAAATTAGTCTGTCCAATGCTAGCCAAAGAGGTATAATCACAAGTAATGTATACGCAAATAGAGCACACGAATTACTCAATTTGACATTCATCTCAGACATCAACCATTGCTTCATTCCAAATCTCTAACCACTCTTCCATATTGTTTGCTATTGTGGTTGAATTTACAACAGCTGGTTCGCTTGGAACCACTGAATGGAAGAGATATCCATTCTCTTCGGGTAAATCATAACCTTCGAGGGCCGAATACATTGAATTTTCAATAGGCATCTTCGAATTAACTTCTGGAGAGAGGAGGTATTCAATGAATGCAGATGCGGAGTCAAGATTTCCACCTTCTAAAGCTGCAGCATATTCAACCTGATGGAATGACGCCTTTGGAATATCTAATGCAGCAGACTTTGTCCAGTTTCCATTCCACCAAGACTCAACTCCGGGCGAGTGGCAATATGATAGAACGACATGGGCATCTCCAACATACCCTTCTGTCCATTCACCATATCCTCCTGTATACCTTGTCTCATACGCTTCTGACCAACCTGTTGTGATTATCACTTCATTAAGGGACATTGCGGTCCACCAATCATTCCATTCAGTGTCATTGTCACCATCAGTGGAGAAGTAGTCAGTTGTTGCGGTCATGAATGCTCGACCAGGACTGCTAGTTTCTGGCGATGGTATGGCAACCTTGCCTTTCCAATCATCTTCGGTCAATTCCCATAGACTTTCAGGAATAGTGTAATTTGCTCCATCCACAATTTCAGAGTCATAGTTCAAGCAAATGTATCCTTGATCAAAAGGAGCAGCAAACGGTCCATCGTAAGGAATTAATGCAGAATTAGATATATTCTGCAAGATAGCATTATGTTCCCAAAGAACATTGTTATCAATCGCTGTTTGGAGATATGTGTTATCCAAACCAATCGCAATATCGGCAACCTGTTGTCCTTTGTGTTGGAGCAAGTGGTCTAGTACTGAGCCCGCATCATCAAGTTTCAGTAAACTCACCTCATATCCGGATTCATTTTCAAATTGCTCTAGCATTTCATCTGTTAATCCGTAGACATCGTATGTGACTATAACCAATTCTCCATCATCTGTCCATTCATATTCATTAGGCTGTTTGATTTCATTGTCATCGATGGCTTCAGTCAAACATCCAGATATTGTCAGATTCAAAACCAATAGCACTACTAATAACGCAAATCTATTCATATGTTCACCTCAGTTTAATTCTGAAATAATCCGATGCATTCTATCTACTAGTTCTAATGGATTGTGAGCTAATATGTAGAGGGCGGGCTCCCATCCAAATGCACCTTCATCTAATATGATGTCAATTCCTTGGTGCGGGACTAATTCTCCTTTAGGAGCAAAAGTCAGATTCAAATCTAAGTCTTCGCACATGGCTTCAATCGCATCTTTATCATCTCCTGGATGAATATTGAGTATTGCGGTTTTTGCTTTGTCATTCCGCCTAGCTAAAAGAAGCATATTTGCTAGATGATTAGATGCTCCAAATGCGGGTGTTTCATGGTGGCGTAACTTGTTTTCAACAATGGTGACCTTTCCGGGAAATGCTGCAACTTCGCTAGTAGTTCTTGAAGAATCCAAGCAACAAGCAATGTTCATTCCAACAGCCGGCATTTGAAGTTTCAATTTGTTTACATCAATTCTTGATACAGCCCATTCAAGTCTTTTCAATAATGATGTCTGCTCTTGATCAGAATCTAAGTCTGAACCAGTTAATGATTTGTCAAAGCGAAGTACTTGGCCTGGTGCGAATGCGATTTCCATTACGAAACGAGTTCTGCTTGGTTTTGCTTTTGGGCCCAGTTGCTTGAGAGCCATCGATATTTCATGAGCCCATCCATCTATGGTTGATTCGTCAGATGTACCTGCCATTTCTGGTAGTTGGCGGTGCGCCATACGAGATATGGTTGATTGTGTTGATCCCAGTATATCTGCAATTTCTGCTTGAGACCAGTTGGCTGCCCTCAAGTTTCTAGCCAATTGCATATGCAATCTTTCAATCCATGCGGCGCCATCTTGCCCAAGCATGTACGCTCTAATAGGTGTCTTTATTCAATGTTACTAATGTAAAATGCAGATTGCATAGATTGTGCGAGCTCTTTGTACGGATTCAAACGATCATTCCATTTCATCGGTGAACGACCCGAAGGAGTTGACAGAACCCATATTTCAGAGTCAAAGGGGAACCCTGGAGGTTTTAGATCTTGCAGGCCTAATTCAACACTCTTCAAAGGCGGATCAAATAACATTGCAAATTGCTTTTTTCCGACAAATGCTAGATGCTCAGGATGTCCCTTTACCCGAATTGCATTATTTAATATGCGTTTGTAAAAAAAAGGCCTCTGCTCGACAAAATCTTTACGTTTAAGGCTTATAGAAGAACTATTTGGCGTTCTTATGACATCTGTAAAACCGTATCCATATCTCTCCAACAATATGTCGTCATTTAGTGCATCAATATCTCCATCTGCGAGTCCTGATTGCAA